>OFGF01001210.1_pt1 | contig 17203 bp, 13 predicted proteins | sample 1521711 | NCBI WGS metagenome assembly OFGF01 (sample SAMEA3504092, study PRJEB24116) | mouse gut metagenome | biome: mouse gut; feature: mouse-associated habitat; material: faeces | place: Denmark | collected 2011 | reverse complement strand
GCTTAAGAGCCCCTAACCCCCATCACAAGGCCCCAGCCGCACACCCTGCCCTCTGCCTGACTACGGTTTTGGCTGGCCCGCAGAGGGTTTCTTATTTACGTTTTTTTGTGTGTTAGAAAGCATTGTTTAAACACAATCTAATAAGGCATCTGACTGTGAATTGTCATTCATGGTAAATGGAGAAGCAGAATGAAAATCCAAGGGCATTAGACGCACTGTAATGAAACGTCGGATGCCCTTTTTATCATTATAACAGCAAGAATATGCGGCCTTCCATTTAACAGTTTTTTGCGGTATTATGGTTATATTAATGCAGATTTAGCTGGTTTACTAATTCGGCCAATGGAAGGGGGATTTATGGATACGATGACACCTGAACAGCGGAGCCGCACTATGAGCCGTATCAAAAGTACGGATACAAAAATTGAATTGGCTTTGCGCAAAGCTTTATGGCATAAGGGCTACCGTTATAGGAAAAATTATAAAGCTTTGCCTGGATCACCTGATATTGCTATAACAAAATATAAAATTGCTATTTTTTGTGACAGTGAATTTTTCCATGGATATAATTGGGAAATAAAGAAGCAGCGGCTTGGAAGGAACAAGGATTATTGGATTAGAAAAATTGAACGTAATATGGCACGTGATAGGGAGGCTGATTTAAAGTTAATAGCTATGGATTGGGTGCCTGTCCATTTCTGGGGACAGGATATTTTAACAAATATTTCTGGGTGTATTGAGGCTATTGACGACTTGCGGTTTGAGTTGCAAATGGGATCTTCTAATGGTACTATTGAGTTGGAGATGGATTGAAAAAGAGGGCAGTATATTGAACAAAAAATTATATTATTTGGGATTCATTGTTATAACTACAGTTAGTTTATCAGCCTGCAGTAAAGCATTGCCGTCTGGGCAGGCTGATATTTTGTCAACAGAGCGCCAGGAAACGGAGCAAGTGATTCCGGCAACACAATACCAGGAAACGGCATCTGAACAGGAGCTTGGACCAGGAGGGGTTTTAGAGGAAGCATTTATTATTCCGGAAGGAAATACGATAAAAACCCGTATCCGCACGCCGCAGGGCTATACGCGGGTTTTGGCTCAAGCAGGCAGCCTGGCGGAGTTTATCAGGGAGTATCCGTTAAAAAAGGATCAAAGCCCGGTTCTTTTATATGACGGTACAAGAAAGCACAACCAGTCGGCGCATGCTGCTGTTTTCTCCCTTCCGATTGAGCCGGAGGATTTGCAGCAGTGCGCGGATTCGGTTATGAGGATGTATGCGGAATACTTCCGGGAAACGGGGCAGGATGAAAAAATTGCATTCCATTTTGTCAACGGCTTTCTGGCAGAATATGTAAAATGGCGCGAAGGATACCGGATCAATGTAAACGGGGATGATGCAGTATGGGAAAAAACGGCGTCCTATGATGATTCTTACCAAACATTTGTTGCTTATTTGCGTATGGTATTTGCATATGCCGGGACGCTTTCTATGGAGGAGGAGACAGAGCAGACTACGTTGGAGGAGTTAGAGGCCGGAGATGTTTTTTTACAGGGGGGAAGCCCTGGGCATGTGGTGCTTGTGCTGGATGTCTGCGAAAATTCAGATGGCAGGAAAGCATTTTTGCTGGGGCAGGGGTATATGCCAGCGCAAGAGTTCCATGTGTTAAAAAATCCGGGCCGTGAGGATGACCCCTGGTATTACGAAGAAGAGGCAGGATATCCGTTTGAAACACCGGAATATACATTTACAGAGGGGAGCTTGAAGCGGTTTACGTTGTTTGATTAACTTTTTATTGACAAAATATAAGAAGTGAGCTTACTATGATAGTAAGTCGGCTGGCCTGTTACACCTCCCTCATCTGGCAAAAAGCAATTTAAAAAAGCGCTTTAAAGCAGGGCTGCGAAAGAAAAGTTTTTAATGGAAGGAGATACAGAATGATAAAAAACATAGTATTTGATATGGGAAACGTTCTGCTTAATTATAATCCTCAGGTACCGTTGGATTTATTCTGTTCGTCCGAAGCAGAAAAAAATACTATCCGCAAGGAACTGTTTGAAGGGCCAGAGTGGGTGGAGGGGGATTTGGGGAATATTACAAATGAGGAAAAATATGAACGTATCCGGGCGAGGATTCCACAGCCGATGCATGAGGCATTAAAACGGTGCGTATATGAATGGCATATTTGTATGGAGCCTTTGCCAGGGGCAAAAGAGTTTTGCGGCTATTTAAAAGGCAAGGGATATGCACTTTATGTGCTTTCCAATGCCAGTGATGATTTTTACGGGTATTTTCCCCGGTTTGCACCATTATCATATTTTGACGGGATCGTGGTTTCGGCAGATGTACATATGATAAAACCGGATGGGAGGATTTATGCATACTTATTGAACCAGTATGGGATAAAGCCGCAGGAATGCCTGTTTATTGATGATTTGGAGCGAAACGTAGAAGCAGCGAAAGGGGCGGGGCTGGCAGCAGAGGTTTTTTTGGGGGATTTTAGATGTATAAAAGAGAAGTATATCTTGTAGTTTAGGGGCGTGGTTAAAAATGGCTTTCTGCCAGATGCAGGCTGTGCAGATGGAGGAAGCGGGTTGTTAGTCTGCATCGGCGGAGCGAAGTGGGAGGGAATAGAAAGTATGAAAAAAATCAGGCGCAGCATAGCAGTATGTATCATTTTTTGTTTGGCAACAGGGATTTTGTTTCCTTATATTGGAGTTGAACCGGCAAAGGCGGCAGAGGCGCTTTCGGACGGATTGGCGGGATACTGGAAATTCGACGGGGAAACACAACAGGATCAGCTTAAGAATAGCGCTTTAGAATCGGATTTGCAGGTGTCAAAGAATGGGAGTGGCGCTGAAATTTTGCAGGCGGGCGGAGTCTCGGGGGGAACGGTATATTTTAGTAAACAGGAAAATTCTTTTGTAAAAATAGATTTGAATGAGGCGGGAATGGGGCTGAATGCTAAAAACCAGGATTTTTCTATTATGGCATGGGTAAAATTTGACGAGGGGTCATTTAGCTCAAATAGTGATAAAGTGAACCTTTTTCAGCAGTCTTCCGATTCGTCGGATACAAATGCTGCAGGAAGGACGATTCTTTATTATACTTCCGATCAAAAGCTTGGAACGTATTTAACGGGCAGCGACGTTGTATGCGACAGGCAGCTTGCATTGGGGGAATGGAACCATATTGCATTTACAAGCAGCCATTCCACAAAGAAGGCTCAGTTTTATATTAACGGCAGGCTGGCAAAAGAGGGCGTATTAACAGGGGATTTTGTGGATGCGGCCACAGATATTATGATAGGGGCGCATAAGAACCCTGCGGCATCGTCTGCAATGAAGGGCAGCGTGGACGAGCTGCGTTATTACAATAAAATAATAAGTGCGGATGCGGTGCAGGCTATATTTGAGGAATTTGGCCAGGACATTGAAACTGAGACGCTAAAAGAGCAGTTAAGGCAGCAGATAGCGGACGCTAAGGCATTAGAAGGCGGCTCAGAAGAAGCAAAAGAAGAGCTTCTTACAAACATCCGTCAAGCCGAAGTATTGCTGGAAAGAAGTGATGCGTCGTTTGAACAGCTTGAAGGTATGATAAACCAGCTTATATCGGCAGTAGAAGCGTATAAAAAGACTGTCATAATCTCCATTGAAGTAGATACCTCTAAGAAATTACGCGACATACCGGATGCTATGTTTGGCATTAACCACAGATACCATAATGACGGCTATAGCTCCTGGAATGCCCAGGAGGGCAAAATAGAAGAAGAATTTCAACAATATGTAAAAGAGGCATCATTTGGATCCATACGTTACCCGGGAGGGACGGTTTCTAATTTGTATGACTGGAAACGTGCCATAGGGCCTCTGGAGGACAGAAAAAAGACGATCCATGGGAACCTCTTAAGTCCGATTACCCCTAATTTTGGCGTAGATGAAGCTATGGGGTGGATTTATGATGATTTGGATGCAGAAGCAGTATGGGTTTATGCAATGGGGCAGGGGAGTGCGGAAGACGCGGCAGATTTGTTTGAGTATCTCAATGCCCCGGCAGACGGGGATGCTACAAATCCCAATGGTGGAACAGACTGGGCAGAGGTACGTGCGGCAAACGGGCATCCAGAGCCTTATGGCGTGACCCGCTTTGAAATTGGCAACGAAATGGGGTTGTGGGGGCAAAATTACTGGCTGTCCGGCGGTGGCAGTTCTGATTATAATGCAATGGCCAGGGCTTATGTAAATGGCGGGGAAATGGCTTTTACCAAACAAAATACTGTTCAGGAAGAAGACTGGCGGGATGCGGCCGCAAACAGTGACGGAAGCCCCAACCAGGTACGTTATGCGAGGTTTGACCCGGTTGTACCCCAAAGTGCGTCTGTTTATGTCAATAATGTGGAATGGCGGATTGTCCCTTCTTTGGAGGAGTGCGGGAATGAGGCGGTCTGCGAGTTCGATGAAAAGACGGGCAGGATTACATTTGGGGATGGGGTTCACGGAAGCATCCCTCCAAGCGGGCAGGCAATTAAAATTACTTATCGGACGATGCAGGACGGCTTTGTGGCATATTATGACAGGTTAAAGGAAATTGCAAAAGAGCTTGGCATGGAGGTTTTTGTATATTCCTGTATGGAACGGCCCGCGGCAATTACGGAACTAAAAAATGCCGGGAACAAATATGACGGGGCTGTGATCCATCCTTACAGCGAAACAAGCGGAAGCGGTGGCGGATACATTAATATCAGTGAGACGGATCCGCTGTTTTATGAAAAGCTTCTGGGGCGTTCCTTAGAACACAATATCAGCCGAGTAGAAGAGCTGATTGCTTCTATGGGGGAAGGAAAAGTCCCGGTTGTTTCCGAATTTGGCATATACAGGCACAATTCGGCATTTATCCGCTCGATTGGCCATGCAATTTATATAGCAAATGAGATGATAGACTATATTGGGCTGGGGACGCCATATCTGAATAAACACTGCCTGGTAGATTACCCATATCAATCAGATGATCTCGGCACGGGTTCCCAGTGTGTCATCCAGGCAGTATATGATGAAAACGGAGCGTTAAGGTTTGTATCTACGCCTTCTGCAAAAGCCTTTTCTATTTTTAATAATATGACGGGGAATGAACAGGTAGGTCAAACGCTGCGCGGGAATGAAACATATTATACGTTTGAATTAAATGGCGGAAGCTACGAAGTCCCGGCTATAAAAGCCCTTTCTACAAAGGATGAAGAAGGAAATGTCTTTGTGACAGCAGTAAATAACCGTAAAAATGATCCTTCCCTGGTAGAAATTAAAATTGACGGCAGAAATCTGGACGGTGAACAAATCGAAGTTTGGCAGCTCACCTCAGAAGGCGTAGAGGACGAAAATACCATTGCAGAACCGTCTTTGGTGGACGTGGAAAAAAGCAATATAACAGCAGCAGGGCACAGCTTAAATGCCACGCTTGCCCCACATTCTGTTACTAGCTTTAAAATTCCGGCAAAAAAGAAGAAGGTTACAGTAACAGCCGAAGAGGGTGGGAGCGTAAGCGGAAGCTTAGAGGCAAAGAAAGGCAGCAAGGTAACTGTGACTGCATATCCCAAAGAAGGGTACGAATTTGCAGGGTGGTACCGGGGCCAGGAAAAGGTGTCTGAAAAAGCAGAATATGTATTTACTGTAATGGAAGATGTGGCCCTGACGGCAAGATTCAAGAAAAAGGAGCAGGACTTAAAGCCTGGCGCTCAGAATAATATTCCCCCAAAGCCCGACGCATCAGGAAATAACGAGGATATTAATTATGCAGCGGGCAGTGTAGTAAAGGATGAAGCTTCCAATGGAAGGTATAAGGTCACATCTGTTAATGCTGCAAAAGGTACGGTTACGTTTTTGGGAACCTTACGGAAAGGCGTTACAAAATATGTGGTTCCCGATACGGTTAAGGTAAATGGGGCGGATTACAAGGTTACTGTGATAGGGGCGGGTGCATTTAAAAATGACAGGAAGCTAAAGACTGTAACGATTGGAAAGAATGTCACAGACATCCGCGAAAAGGCCTTTTATAAAACAACGTCACTGACGAAGCTGACTATTCCGGCAAGTGTGAAAAAGATTGGAAAACAGGCCTTTTACGGTGATAAAAATTTAAAGAATATTGTGGTTAAAACCAAAAAACTGACCAATAAAACAGTAGGAAAAAATGCTTTTAAGGGAATTTTCGGGAAAGTAAAAATAAAAGTGCCATCCAAAAAGCTGAAAGCATATCGAAGATTACTGCGTGCACGGGGTGTTGGGGCAAAGGGGGCTTTTACCGGCAGTACAAAACTCTAAAGCCCAAATGAAGTGGGAGATGGCTATATGTTAAATATTATGCTTGTAGACGATGAAGTACTGGCTTTGGATTATTTAAAAAATATGGTAAACTGGGAACGTTACGGCTACTGTGTTACATGCTGTGCCCAAAGCGCTAACAAAGCGCTTGAATTGTATGAAAAGGATAAACCCGATGTTGTTATATCTGATATCCGTATGCCTGCTATGGACGGCTTAGAGCTTACTAGACGCCTGAAAGAAAAAAATAAAGACATTGTTATTATCCTGCTCTCCGCATATGGCGATTTTGACTATGCAAAAAAAGCTATCCTCTACGGAGTAGCCAATTATCTTTTAAAGCATGAACTTTGCGAGGAGCTCTTAGTGGCAGAATTACAGCGCGCTGCAGAGCATTTGAAAAGGCAGCGGGAGCGTGACCGGATCTATCAGGAGTATTTCATCAAACAGTTAATTTACCAGCCAGATACAGAGGACTTAGAAGAAGAAAAGCTGGGAAACCGCCTGTTTTTATTGCTGCTGCATAAGAGGCGCCCAGTGGTGGACGGAGAATTTTTAGAAGAAAAATGGCATATAAAAGAGCGGGACGGGCTGTATGGTGTGCTCACAGAGGATTTGGATGAAATGCTTTTTTATGTTGCGGATGCGCAGATAACTGACAATAACTGGATGGCGCTCTACCGGATTGAGCACACCGTCAGCGTCCATACAGAAACAGGGCTTATCGAACGCAAATGCGCTAAGATTTGCAGCAGCTTGCAAAAATTGCCGGATTGTGCGTTTGACATCCTTTACAGCGGGGAAATTACACAACATGCTATCAGCGGGACATTTCGCAGGATGTCCCGTTTGATCCGGCATGATTTTTTTTATGAAGCAAATCATGCAAGGCCGCTTTTTAACATTTCTCCGTCAGAGCGCAAAATCCTCTGGGGAGGCCAGATCCGCGGGTTAAAGGATGCTGTATATGAGAAAAATGGCGATCCGGCGCAGATGGTAAAGGAATTATTTTTAAGGCCCGGGGAGGATGGGCGGCTTGACATTATAAAATCCCTAATGCCGCTTTTAAATAGCCTTTTGCGGGAAATCTGCGCGGCGGAGCATATTACGGAAGGTATCAATGGGGAAAAGCTTTATACTATGCAGGAAGTGATGGCTTATTACATGCATAGCTTTGCAAAAGTCCATGAAAAGCTAATGCAGCAGGAGACAGATGGTTTTTCAAGGGTTGTACAGGACATGATCCATTACATACACAAGAATTATAAACAGGAGCTAAGCCTTGACATGTTAGGCGGAGAGTTTGGGATGAACGGCGTCTATCTGGGGCAGATTTTTAAAAAAGAAGTTGGCATTACCTTTTTAAAGTACCTGACAAATGTACGGATGGAAGAGGCAAAGCGTTTGTTGGCGGAAGAAAACTGCACCGTTTCTAAAACGGCGAAACAGGTAGGTTATTTTACCAGTCAGTATTTTGCCAAAGTATTTGCAAGGACAGTTGGGATGAAACCGCAGGAGTACAGGAAATGGATGGAAGACGAGGAAAGGAAAGACGGTTAAAGTGGCGCCTTTTAGGGAATATTGCGTTTATTCTGGCAGTTTCTATGGTTATCAGCTCGCTTGCAGGCTACTGGTATTTTGAAAGGGTTGTCAGGGAGCAGAAGATTTCCGGCGAGCGCAGCAGGCTCATGCAGGTTTCGGGGCAGCTTACGTTTATGGCCGGAGATATCAGGCAGTTTGCCAAGAGTATTTTAATTGACAAAGAGCTGCAGCAGCTTTTGGAAGAGGACGTTTCGGGCAGCGCCTATCTAAAACAGAGACGCAGCGACAAAGTGGCGGCACGGCTGATTTTTTACGGCAGCCTGCGCAGTTATATCAAAAACATGATTATCAGGATGGAGGACGGCGCCTGCTACGGCAGCAGCTACGACAGCATAGATACGGCTTATATTAACGAAAAGCTGGCACAGGAAGAAATTGCAGGCTATCTGGGGCAGGAGGACGGTGCTTTTTCAGAGCCTTATGGAGGCAATAGACGCAGAGAAAACCAGCGGATGTGTTTTCAGATGCAGATGTATGATAAATACCGTTTTGGGCAGCGCAGGGGGACTTTGTATATTGAATTTGAACTGGGTTATTTTTTGGAGCCAATCCGCACATATGCAGGCGCTGAGAATTATATTTGCCTGCTGGGCGCTCATGGGAATATCTTGTATGGGCAGGATCCTGACGGAAAACTGTCTGTGTGCCTGGAAGAGCTGGCAGGGCAGAAGGAAGAGCTCCGGAGGACAGATAACGGCTACCTGGTCTGCGACGCCATTGAAGGGACGGGGTTTCGGCTCGGTACGCTTATTACAGACCGCTACCTTTGGGAAAGGAGCAGCTTTGTCCTTTGGTTTTTCCTTTGTTCGTTTTTGTTTTCCGTTGGCCTTATCCTGGTTTTTATTTCCCGCCGGATGGAACAGATGATCTGGCCGATTACAAAGCTGTCAGCGCAGATGGAGACGGTCAAATATGGCTGTATGCAAACCATTGAAACCGTGCATACAGGAGACGAAATAGAAGCGCTTTACAATTCCTTTGGACATATGCTAGAGCAGTTAAAAAAAGGAGAGGAAGAACGTATCCTGTATGAGCGGCAGAAACACAAGATGGAATATGATATTACGATGTCCCAGATTCATCCGCATTACCTGTACAATGTGTTAAATACGGTTGTATATCTGGCTGCAGCGGGAAAGGGGCAGGATGTGGTAACAATTGTCCACGCATTAATTGATACACTGCACAATACGCTTGAGATTGGCGGGGAGCATGTGGAAACAACGGTGGAAAAGGAGATTATGCTGACCCAAAGCTATCTGGAGATCCAGAATTACCGCTATCCGGGTATGGTTACGGCAAAGATTACATGCAGTGAAGAATTAAAAGTGTGCAGAATGCCAAGAATTGTGATTCAGCCTTTGGTGGAGAATGCTATTTTACATGGGATTTTGCCTGCTGAGAGGGCTGGGACAGTGTGGGTGGATGTAGAAAAGAAAGAGGGTGTGCTTTACGTTGTTGTACAAGATGATGGAATTGGAATTGGCGAGGATTGCCTGCAGAGGTTTAAAAACGGAGAAGAAATTTCGTCTGGAAAGGGCAGCAGGAGGCATATCGGGATCCGCAATGTAAGGGACAGGATCTGGTATTTGTATGGGGAGGAATATAATATGGAGATTGGGAGGAGAGAAAAAGGAGGCACAAGGGTGGCGCTGCGGCTGCCGTTTGTAGAGGGAATTCATGAAGAAAAAACATATCTATCTGATGATTATAACCGCCACAGTGCTGCTAAACGCATGTACGGGGACAGATGATTCGCTGATAAAGCAAAGCACTGGCCAGCGCCAGATGCACCCACAGCCTGTCCCATACAGTGAGCCGCTCCCCACAGATTACCAGGGCACGCTTACCATGTGGGGATGGGACGATGATTATTACAGTACGGTTACAGAAGCGTTTCAGGAAATATATCCCAACGTGGAATTTGAGTATATATCTGTTGCGCATAAGGATTTGCCCCAGAAATATGAAACTGCCCTTATTTCAGGAGGCGAGCTGCCAGATATTGCGTGGTCTGTCATCGATTCAAGGGGCGAAGTCTTTGAGCTGGACATGTGGGAGCCGTTAGAACAGGAACCGTATTGTTTTGATATTTCCCAGATTTATGAGTATATGCGCCCACGTATGGTCAATACAAAAGGGAACGTATGCGGTATTGAACAGTCCCTGTCCCCGGCAGGGCTCGCATACCGCAAGGATCTTGCAAAACGGTATCTTGGGACAGATGACCCAGCTCAGCTTGAAGCCATGCTGCCGGACTGGGAGAGTTTTATTGAAAAGGGAAAGGAAGTTTACCAAAAAAGCGGGGGCAGTGTCCATATGTGGTTTTCTTTAAGCGACTTAAGGCAGTTTATCCAAGAGCAGCAGGGGATCCCATGGGTACAGGACGGCACGATCAATGTGGAGGAAACGTTTGGCAGATCTTTAGAGCTAATCTGCCGGTTCCGGGATGAGAGTATCTCAGATGATCTGGCGGCGTGGACCCCGGCATGGAATGAAGCTTTTAATGGGGACGGGCATATTTTTACCACATGCGCGACATGGACTGTACAATTTACGATTCAGTCCTACGACCAAAAAGGGGAGACAGAAGGTCACTGGGGGCTTATGGGCGCGCCGGAAGGCAATGCCAACCTGGGCGGCACAGCTATGGGGATTTCAAAGACTTGTAAGGATAAGCGGCTCGCATGGGAGTTTTTGAAGTTTGCCACGCTTTCTACAGAAGGGGCGAGGGCAATTAACCAGATAGCCCTTTTGACGACCGCAAAAAAGCCTTATGAAGAAGCGCCAGAATTAAAGAGCTATAAAAGCCCTTGGTTTGGGGAGCAGGATCTGGGTATTTATTATATGGAAAAGATTGTGCCGCAGATTAAGGCGCGGACATTAACGCCGCAGGACGGGGTAGTGCATGACAGCCTGAATATGATTTTAGAGGTGATTAATACGGATCGGGACGTAGGGTACGAAGAAGCGGCAGTTTTTTTAAAAGAGGAGCTAAAGGCAGAGTTAAAGGATATAAATGTGTATTAAAAGAGGATGCGTTTGCATCCTCTTTTTTATGGGGGCAGCTAATCCCTATGCAGCGACGGCTGTTGATAGAGTTTACGTTCTATTTGCCGCCGCTCGATTGCTATTTGCTTTAGCGCGGCCTCATCCGTTGTCACAGCTTCAATTCGTTCAAGAATGGATAGTTGATCGAATAAATTACAGTTAATCTCTTTTTCATTTGTGGGCATATTGGCTCACCTCCCTGTAATGAAAAATGCTTTTGTGTATTTTATTATAACATATGATAGGCTATGGCTTCAACTAATCTTTCGCTCAGCTTGAGTATAATTTTGAAAAAATATCGGCCTGTCTTACTTATTGGGAGGTTTGTTTGATCTGTGTAATTTTTCCGTGGGAGAGAAATATTACCTTATCTACATATGCCAGAGCCTCCTTTCTGTGCGTTATGATGAAATAGAAGTTGTAGTCGGTATTTTCTTTGATAAAAAGGTTGAATGCTTCTTCTGATTCCTTATCATAATTTGAAGATGCCTCATCCAATACAAGAATTTCAGTGGGGCGGTTTAATGCGCGTAATAAGCCAACCTTCTGCTTTTCCCCACCAGATAGCTTTGTCCCGCCAGTTCCGACTGCGGTATCAAATTGTTTTTTTAATTTATGGACTGCTTCAGTGCAAAATACTGGAAATCTGTCTGGATGAAAAGAGGTTTTATCATCCAGGATAATATTTTCCCGGACAGTGCCTCCAAATAGATGGACATCCTGCAAGACAGCGCTGATTTTTTTTCGGTATGCTTCAATGTTGTATTCCTGGATCGGTATGCCGTCTATCAGGATTTCGCCGGAGGATGCCCGGTGCAGGCCCAAAAGAAGGTTCAGGAGGGTAGTTTTACCACTGCCGTTGTCACCTGCCAGAGCGACTTTTTCCCCTTTGTTTATTTCAAAAGAGATATTTTTCAGGATGCGGCGGTTATCAAAAGAAACAGAAACGTCTTTAAATTCAATTTTAGAAATCTCAGGCTTTGGCAGAAGGTGGGAATCATAATTTTCCTCTTCTAAGGCGAAAAATTTCTGGATATCTTCCACACATGGTTTGATCTGTTTTAAAATCAACCGTAGATGCATAATGGCATCAACTGGAATCAGTAAATAAGAGGAAAATGTAATAAATGTTACCAGGCTGCCAAGGGTGAGCCTGCCGTCTTGAATGAGGGCGGCGCCAGGCAGATACATTAGGTTTATAAAGGCAAGCTCTACCACCTGCATCATGCGTGTGTTTTTTGTAGTAAAAAGGGACATATTCTTCGAGGCTTCATTCATATTGTCAACATGTTCTCCATATTCCGCTATTTTTTTTTCATGCAGATTCCATAGCTTGATATCGATGGCACCGGATAAGAGATCAGAAAACCATGTATTATACTGTTTATTCACCTCCATGGATTCTTTCCCCAGTTTTTCTGATTTGGTGCGCATCCATATGTTGTATGCAATTTTAATGAAAATAAGGGGCAGCATCAGCAGGGCAAGCTGCCAGTTTAAAAGGAACAGCCCAATTGCAGCGCCGATTGCTTTGCAAATAATTAGAAAAAGCATCAGAAAGTTGCTGCTGGTAATCCCCATAAGGCTGCTGATATCATAAAGGACGTCCCCGATAGTTTTATAAAACCCCTGTTCCTTAAAGTGTTCCGGGTTTAGCTTTAAGCCATGGCGCATGGCCTTTACTTTCAGGTCTTTTCCAAAAGAATTGGCTACAAGTATTTCCTGCTTTGCCTGGAAATATTGTATCGTATTGTCGCATGTATGCAGAAGGAGTAGCAGGAGGATAGCTATGAAAACCACATGGATATTGCCGCTTAACAGTCCCTGGTCGATCATAAATCGGTTTACAAATGGCGCGGCAACACTTATGAGGGATACAAGGATAGAAAAAATAAGAATGGAATAGATGGCGGACATATAGGGTTTGAATAGCTTGTAAATACTTCGCAGGTTCATTTAAATTCTCCTCTCAAATTATCATATAGTATTGATTTATAATATCATAATAGAAAAATATGTAAAAGTAAATATAAATGTATTATATTACTTTTATAATTATTTATAAAATAATTAAGTTATAAATGGAATATTTATGTAAATAACTTGAAATAATGTAATTAATATACTATAATAATTTTATTAAAAAACAAAGGAGGAAGGGCATGGCAGATACGAATCCTATTATTTTCAGAACGTATAAGACTTATGGTGGTTATTATGTATATGACAGACATACAAATTCTGTGATTACATTAAGCCAGGAAGAGTTTCAGGAATTGCAGGCTGTGGAAAAGGGAGAGCTGCCGCCGGAGAAGAGCGGTGTAATTGCACGGTATCAAGAACAGGGGATGTTTGTGCCGAATGTAGTGAAAGAGATATATCATCAGCAGACGGATATTTTGGAGCACAATGCAAAAAGGCGGCTACAGCAGTTGATCTTGCAGGTAACACAGCAATGTAACTTACGGTGTGAGTATTGTGCGTTTTCTGGAATTTATAAAGAAAACCGTGTTCATTCAGGAAATCGGATGAGCTTTGAAACGGCAAAACGAGCCATAGATTTTTATTTGGAACATAGTGTAGATACTCCATCAGCTTTTATTGGGTTTTATGGTGGGGAACCGCTTCTGGAATTTGATCTGATCAAAAAATGTGTAAATTATGTTAAAAAAACAATTGAAGGAAAAAAAATATACTTTAATCTTACAACAAATGGAACCTTGCTTGAGGATGAGCGGGTAAGATTTTTGGCCGAGAATGACATTAGCATTGCAATTAGTTTAGACGGTTCAAAAAAAGATCATGACATTTGCCGCAGGTTTCCAGATGGGACAGGGTCATTTGATATTATTATAAAAAACTTACAAAATATGACCAAGGATTACCCAGAATATACAAAGAAATCAGTTAGATTTTTCACTACGGTCAATCCATATATGGATTTGGGGTGTGTGATGGAATATTTCAAGGTAAATGATATTATTGATGAAAGAGCAATCAGATATAATACAATGTTTTTTAAAGATCTAAAAAAAGAGCTGAATTTCCAGAAGTCTTATTTCCAGATCCAGAAGTTTGAATATATAAAAGCGTTTTTTTCTTTAGTTGGAAAGTTAGATAAAAAACATGTGAATCCACTTGTTTATACATTTATAGAAAAAGCTAAAGTTTTAAAACAGGCTTTGCACAAAAGAATAGACCTGACTCCAGTCATACATCCGGGAGGGCCTTGTATGCCAGGGATTATACGATTATTTGTACGTTATGACGGGGCGCTTTTCCCATGTGAACGTGTCAATGAAAATCAAAGCTTTTATCAGATTGGTTCTATAGAGGATGGATTTTATCTTGAAAAAATGAGAGATATTTTAAATATTGGGAAAATAACGGAAACGGAATGTAAGACATGTTGGAATCTGCAGCGTTGTTCTCTGTGTTCAAACGAAATAGAATTTCATGGTAAGGAAAAACCTGGAAGAGAAGAGAAAGTTAAACTTTGTGCAGAGAAAAAAAGGGCAACAGAAATAGAATTATATGAACAAAGTGTATTAAAAGAATTTGGGTACATAGTAGAAACGGAGGAAATGCGGAAATGAAAAGGCTTTTATTGTTCCCGTACCATCCGGATGTGGAGCTGCTTGCACAGAAAGCTGCAGAAATAAAAGGGTATTCTATTTTAGGCGTTCATTCCTTTCAGGAAGATATTCTGGCTGTAAAAGCAGTAAATGAGAAATTGGGATGTAACGGGAGTTTTGTCGAAATGCTTCATAAGTGTGATGCCCTGCTTTTGCTGGATGATTATAGGGAATCGAAAATGGATAAATACTATGAGGTAATCCAGTCGGCCATTAATATAGGAAAGCAGGTCTTTATAACACCCTTAGCAGCGCAGAAATTAGACTTGGCAGCATACCAGGGGTTCTATACTATATTGCGGAATGCACCAAAATCTGACTTGGCAAAGATAATAAAGGAACCCATGCAGGGGAGGGTAAAATATATTATAGAATCTCCAATTATAGCTGTTTTTGGAATGGGCAAAAGCTGCTGTAAATTTGAAAATCAGATTTTGATAAAATCTATGTTAGCTCAGGAAGGCTATCGGTTTGCCTGGATATCTTCAAACACCCTGGGCGCTTTATATGGCGGTTATACGATGCCTGATTTTTTATATGATAACTATTTAGCATTTGAAGAAAAAGTCATCCGGTTCAATCAATTTGTTTATCAAATTTCTGTTGTTGAAAAGCCAGATGTTATCGTGATCGGTGTGCCGGAAGGGATTTCAGAATTTTCAGCTCATGAGTATAACCATTTTGCAGAATATCCATTGGTTGTTGGCAGTGCAGTTTCTGTTGATAGTGCTGTGTTATGTACCTATTTCCTGCCCAAATTGGATGTGGATGGTATGAAAAGGACGCTTTTTCACTATAGGGAACGTTTTGGCTTTCCTGTTCATATGGTGTCTGTAGGAAGAACAACTTTTGAGAGGATGCGGGAATTTCAGCAGATTGCATATTTATTTCTTGAGGAAGAGTATTTGCAGAAACACTATGAATCGGCAGAAAACCAGCCGGATGTATTTGTAGGTGTGTGGGAAACAAAAAAAATAGAAGATGCTATACAAAAAGTATTTGACAGGCTAAGGGGAAATCCGGACGCCATATAAGGAGGGAAAAATGTGAACTATGAAAAAAGTGATCTTGTAAGGCTGATTCAGAACACAGTATATGAAATAACAGAAATTCAGTTGGAGTCGGAAAAAATGAATTTGTTGGATATGGATATTTGCCCTGTTGATTTTATATATATATTTGACTTGTTGGAGAGAAAGCTGCATGTTCCAGTGGTAAATATACTGATTGGAAATTCATACCAAATCTTAGAAATTGATGCTATGAGTAAGGCACTGCTGGAATTATTGAAATAAATGGAACCATTTACCATACAGTATCTAAAAAGGAGGAACAAATATATGAAAAAATTAAACAAGAATTTTTATGAACAAAGGAAAACAGTTGAGGCAATGTTAGGATTGTGTGCAAATAATAAGTGTGCTTGTGACTATCCGTATGATTGTTTTTGTTCAAGTAGCAGAGCATCACACCATGATAACTATATGCAAGAGTATAGAAATACTACTAATGCATTTAATGCAATCAAACAGTAAAACATGTATTATTGTATGGAAGATAGGGAGGTAATTTAAAAACATAAAGGCTTTTCCTTATATTGCATAGTAAAAAATAACGAGCTGTATGGTGTTATGGATAAGGAGATCTGTTTTTTGGGTCTCCTTAAATAATAAACTTTATGTAATCGGGTGAGGAGGGGATGCCAATGAATTGTATAAAAAGGGCGGGGTTGTATCTTGTGCGGAAAAAGAGAAGGGTTTTTCTTTTACTGTGCATTTTTCTTGGTATGTGTTTAAGCGTCTTAGCGGGTATTTCATTTAAAAAAAGCGCTGAAAATCAATTAGACAGACTGCGTAAAACCATGGCATCAGGGTTTGTTTTTAAGGCAAATATAGAAAATGAGATGTACTGGGAGCATGTGGATTATGGAAATGCGGGTGGCGGCTATTTCTATAATGGTCCAAGGATTACGGAAGAAATGATTAGTAAAATACTTTCTATGGATGGTGTAAAAGATTATACGGTTGATTTGTCACATGTTGGATGGGTAGATTTAACATTAAAGCCAGGTGCATATGCAGCTTCTGAGCCAGATCCGGATCCAGATCCCAATGAGCTTCTCCCAAATTCAGAAGAATATCTGATGCTTATGCGCCATAGGGTAAATATAAATGCATGTAGGAATGGAGACATGCACAAAAATTTTAGGATGGGTGCCCTTGTAATAAAAGAAGGGCGCAACATTGAGGTTTCAGATCATTTTAAAGTGGTGATTTCCGACTGGCTGGCAGATAAGAACCATCTTTCTGTAGGGGATACCATTACACTGGAAACAAAAGAGGGAAGCTATGCATTTTCCAATGAACCGATGAAGACGTTGGGGACTCCGGTTGAAGTGGAAATAACAGGGCTGTTCCATGCGAATTTCAGCATGGCAGCTTCTAATTCTATGCTAGAGTCATGTTATATAGAGAATGTGATTTATACGGACATGTATACCTATACAAAGCTACAGGAAAATCTGGATGAGCCTGAATATAATGGAACACATGTATCAGTTGAATTTCTGGTGGAGGATCCAGGGGAAATAGATTCTATCA
>OFGF01001209.1_pt1 | contig 17204 bp, 17 predicted proteins | sample 1521711 | NCBI WGS metagenome assembly OFGF01 (sample SAMEA3504092, study PRJEB24116) | mouse gut metagenome | biome: mouse gut; feature: mouse-associated habitat; material: faeces | place: Denmark | collected 2011 | reverse complement strand
TCAACAATGGAATTGGCAACCCCCTGTCATTAACAAGCATTATTAAACAACCTCTAAGAATCAGAGCAGTTTAATGCCGGGAATCGAATCCGGAATACAATCAAGTATTTCCGGCACTGCTGCAAGCACTGCTTCTGACGCATTACCAGCCCACTCCGGCGCATACGTCATGCTTGACGCAGACAGGATGAAAACCGTCCCGTCCACAAACGGCGTTCCGGCAGTTTCCACACTGAACGGCTCCACAACAATTTCCGGTCCTGAAATATCGGCTATGGCAAGCCTATAAACCTTTCCGGCATGCACTACCCTATGAGCGAGAACACGCCGCATCCCGCTCATGGTTTTATAATCCGCTGCTTATATCGGCGGGCATAAGTGTCTTCGCGGAGATGGCTGCGCACAAGCGAAAGACTGTCGAGCCACATCGGCGCCGATTTATCTCCCGAAAGCATAAGAGACCCGTATATACGGCTGGCCATGCGGGTGGAATCGGTCTGTAAAGTGATTTCGTGCCATCCGTTGCCGCTGATGCGTTCAGCTATATATTCCAGCGTACTGTCAGCATATTCAGCTACTATAGTCCATGAGGCATCACCGGAATTGTTGACAAACTTGGCTCGCCATGTGTAATAATCGCCACGCTCGCGGTTCTGGTCACTGTTCAGCGCAAAGCAGATATTTCTGCCGGGACTGCGACGGGTTATGGCATAAAAACGTGAATCCGGCCAAACATCCACACTGTCGCCGGCAATGGTCAGATTATGCTCCGCACGAAGGCGCGTGTCGCTGCGCGCCACACGCGCCTCAAGTATTTCAATCGTATGGTCGTACACATCCATATAGCGGGCTATGTTGTGGCCATACCAGTCAAGCGACGTATCAACATCGGCCTGTGTGACGCCGTGACGCCCGTACACGGCGTCACGCAGCGCAATACGCTGCGAATCCGTACGCCAATGGGTATTATTGTAATCCACCACTGCTTCGGCCACATAGCGGTCAGCAAGCAGTTCCGACATCTCGTCGGGCTGAATCACATGCTCGGGCACACCCTTGCACGACGTAGAAACCACGAACAGCAGCGCAGCAGCTAAGCCTGTAGAAGTCCTCATTCTTCGCCGGTCCCGCCAGCCTTGTCGGAAGCCAACAGGAATTTTGAGTAGAACAATATTATTGCAATCATTCCCACGGAAATCGCAGCGTCGGCAATATTGAACACAGGGTCGAAAAACGAAAATTCACGACCGCCGAGCCATGGAAGCCAGTCAGGCCAAGTAAAAGCAAACAGCGGAAAATAAAGCATGTCTACTACAAGCCCGTAGAAAAGAGTGCCGTAGCCATTGCCGAACGGCACAATTTCGGCCACTTGCGGCGGGTACGGATTAGTGAATATCTCGCCATAGAACATGCAGTCTATGATATTGCCCAACGCACCCGCAACGACAAGTGCCACGCACGCCACATAGCCATGAGGCACATTGTCGCGGGCACACTGGCGCGCGATGTACCAAAAACCTATGGCGGTGACAACTATGCGGAACAACGTCAGGAACAACTTGCTCCCAAGCTCCATTCCGAATGCCATGCCGGGGTTCTGCACAAATCGCAGATGGAAGAATGGCAGAATTTCAAGGTCTTCACCAAGATAAAACGTGGTTTTGACCCAAAATTTCAGCCATTGGTCGAGCACTACCACCAGAATTATTATTATAGCGGCAAGTGCGCCTTTGCTAAGAGGGTGTTTCATTAAAAAGTTAAATCCTGAACTGTGGATTTTGAGATGGGTTTGGGTCTGGGCTGAAGGAGCATTGCGGGCTATCTGACTGAGGCACAGGTCCGAATCCGCTCAAAAGCCGCAGACAAAATACTATCTTTATGTCATTTATACGTTTCATTTTGTCAAGGTTTTTTGAAGTTACCACCCATTTGGTGTCTCTTTTGTTAACCCGCTGCTGCTCGTCTGTCACATAGCACCGCCATGTTCCCTCCTCACAATCAGCCGGTTAATCAAAAGACACGCCACTCAGGATTTAACTTTTGTTATGAAACACCCTCTAAGTCTCATCAACGCTTGTTTTTGTCCTGCTTGCCGTCGATGCTCAACGTGGCGTGAGGCACCGCGCGCAGACGTTCTTTTGGAATAAGCTGGCCTGTGGCACGGCATACGCCATACGTCTTGTTTTCAATGCGGACGAGAGCCGCCTGCAATTTCTGTATGAACTGGCGCTGCCGTTCGGCAAGGCGCGCGGCTTCTTCCTTTCCAAGCGTATAAGCGCCTTCTTCAAGCACTTTGAAAGTAGGTGAAGTGTCGGCAACATCATTGCCATCGCTGTTTCTAAGCGAGGCGCGTAGAGTGTCATACTCATGCTGTGCTTTTTCTATCTTGGCAAGAATCAGTTCTTTGAATTCCTGCAGCTCCTCGTCGGAGTACCTTGTCTTATCGGCCATAATGCGAATTCAATTAATTTAACGTGATGTCGACCTTCACTTCCGCGTCGTCAATGGCGAGAACCTCCACTGTTTCCGAAGAAGCATCCACCGCTCCGGCAACCACTGCCTCGGCCAAAACCTGACGGCCGATATAATCGGCGTATCCTGCAAGCACTCCATCCACTATTCCGCTTGGTTCAAATACGAGCTTTATGCGGTCGGTAATGTCGTAATTGCGGTTCTTTCGTATGTTCTGGATTCGGTTGATTATTTCTCGCGCACGACCTTCGTTGAGAAGTTCGGGTGTAAGAGTAACATCCAAAGCCACCGTAATGTTTCCTTCGTTGGCAACAATCCAGCCCGGCATGTCCTCCGAAATAATTTCCACATCGGACAATGCTACGACCGCACCGCCTTCCACCGCATCGAGTTCTATCTGCCCCTCGCGTTCCAGACGGGATATTCCCTGCTGGTCAAGAGCAGCAATGGCAGCCGCAACGGATTTCATAAGCTTGCCGAATTTCGGACCGAGTTTTTTGAAATCGGGTTTCACTCGCTTCACGAGGAAACCTTCGTCGGCGCCTATAGTCTTAATATCCTTTATGTTCACTTCGGTCAGCACGAGTTCGCGGATACTTGCAGGAAGCGACGTATCCACGCCTGCGGCTTCCGGAATGAGCAGAGTGCTCAGCGGCTGACGCACCTTGATGTTTACCTTCCGTCGGAGAGCAAGCACCATGGATGTGACAGTCTGAGCAGTGGCCATGTGGCGTTCGAGTTCTTTGTCTATCAACCCGTTGTCCACATCAGGCCAAAAAGCGAGGTGCACCGACTCCTCACCGGTGAGGTCACGGTAAAGGCGGTCGGAGAAGAACGGCGATACAGGAGCCATCAGACGCGCTATTGTGCAAAGGCAGGTATAAAGAGTCTGATACGCGGCCAGTTTGTCGCGCGTCATCTCGCCTCCCCAGAAACGTTTGCGGTTGAGACGCACATACCAGTTGGACAGGTTGTCGTTTACAAATTCTCCTATGGCACGTGCCGCACGGGTCGGCTCGTAGTCGTCAAGCGCTTCGGTGCAGTCAGCCACAAGAGTATTGAGCAGCGACAGAATCCAGCGGTCTATTTCAGGACGTTCCTCCACGGGCACCACGTCTTCCGTTGCCGTGAACCCGTCCACATTGGCATAAAGCGAGAAGAAACTATAGGTATTGTACAGCGTGGAGAACAACTTGTGGCTGACTTCGGTGATACCGTCGGAATCGTACTTGAGGTTGTCCCACGGCGATGAATTTGAAATCATGTACCAGCGCAGCGGGTCACTTCCGAAGCGGTCAATTTCCATGAAAGGATCCACGGTATTGCCCTTGTGCTTCGACATCTTCTCTCCGAACTTGTCCAGCACAAGCCCGTTGGAAATCACTGCACGGTAAGCCACCGAATCAAATACCATCGTGGCTATGGCGTGAAGCGTAAAGAACCATCCGCGAGTCTGATCGACACCCTCCGCGATAAAATCGGCAGGATAATAGCTGCCGCTATCTATAGCCTCCTTGTTTTCAAACGGATAATGCAACTGGGCATACGGCATCGAGCCTGAATCGAACCACACATCCACGAGGTCGAGTTCGCGTCGCATAGGTTTGCCAGAAGGAGAAACGAGGACGAAGTCATCCACATACGGACGATGCAAATCTATGAGTTCATAATTTTCCTTGCTGTAATCGCCCGGCACAAAGCCTTTATCTTTCAATGGATTGCTTGCCATCACACCTGCTACGACAGCTTTTTCAAGTTCGTCGTAAAGCATGGCTACAGATTCTATGCAGAGTTCCTCACGGCCATCTTCCGTACGCCATATGGGCAACGGAGTGCCCCAGTAGCGGCTACGCGAAAGATTCCAGTCCTGAAGATTCTCAAGCCATTTTCCAAAACGTCCGGTACCGGTCGAAGCAGGTTTCCACTTTATGGTGTCGTTGAGTTCCATCATGCGCTCGCGGGCAGCGGTAGTGCGGATAAACCAGCTGTCGAGAGGATAATAGATTACAGGAGCATCCGTGCGCCAGCAGTGGGGATAGTTGTGGGTATGCTTCTCCATGCGGAACAGTTTGCCTGACGATTTAAGGTCAAGGCATATCTCGACATCGAGTGTCGGAGTATCGGCATCAGCATCAGGATTGTACGCATTTTTGACAAATTTACCCTGCCAAAGGCCATAAGCCTGTTCGTCCACAAAATCGGCAACGAATTTCGGGTCAAGGTCGCTAAGAAGATAAAAGCGGCCACGCATATCCACCATAGGACGGACGTTTCCGTCCTTGTCCACAAGCGTAAGCGCCGGCACGCCGTTCTGCTGCGACACACGTTTGTCATCAGCGCCGAAAGTGCCTGCAATATGCACGATGCCCGTGCCGTCTTCCACCGTCACATAATCGCCGGGGATTACACGGAAAGCCCCTTCTCCGGGGTTGACCCACGGGATAAGCTGCTCGTAATGCATGCCGGTGAGGTCGCCGCCCTTATAGCGCGCCACCACTTCGTAAGGCACGAGTTTGTCTCCGGTCTTGTAATCCTCAAGTTTAAGCTCATTGGCTCCCGGCTTGAAAATACTGTCAAGGAGGGCTTCCGCCACCACTACTGTAATCTTCTCGCCATTATAGGGATTAAACGTACGCACCGCGCAATAATCAATCGACGGCCCCACGCAGAGAGCGCAGTTCGACGGCAGAGTCCACGGCGTAGTCGTCCAGGCCAGGAAATAAGGCGCGCCCCACCCCAGCATGTCTTCTTTCGGATCTGTAATACGGAACTGAGCTATGCAGGTGGTGTCTTTAACATCGCGATAGCATCCGGGCTGGTTCAGTTCATGCGAACTCAAGCCCGTACCCGCCATCGGAGAATACGGCTGGATAGTATAGCCTTTATAAAGATAATTCTTTTTGTACAACTGTGCGAGGAGCCACCACACGCTCTCTATATAGCGGTTATCGTAAGTGATATAGGGATTCTCGAGATCCACCCAATAGCCCATCTTGTTGGTAAGTTCCGTCCACTCACGGGTGTATTTCATCACCTCGGCACGACAGGCGGCATTATAATCGTCTACGCTTATTTTGGTGCCTATGTCTTCTTTCTTGATTCCGAGATTCTTTTCCACGCCAAGTTCCACAGGCAGGCCATGGGTGTCCCATCCGGCTTTACGCTTGACCTGATAGCCTCTCATTGTTTTATAGCGGCACACCATATCCTTTATGGTTCTGGCAATGACATGATGAATGCCTGGCTTGCCGTTGGCCGAAGGCGGGCCTTCGTAAAACACAAATGAAGGAGCACCCTCACGCGCAGCAAGAGTACGCCCGAACAAGTCGCCCGCATTCCAGTCGGCGAGCATTTCGCGGTTCACTTCGGCAAAGTTTATGCCGCTGTATTCTTTGAATCTCTTCATTAAGAGGATATTTGAAGCGTGGAAAATTCTATATTGAAAGCAATAGAGGGTGCGTCAGCTACGTAGGCTAACACACCCTCCTGTGCTCTAAGGGGAACATCCGTGGCGCGTGCCCGGACATCCGTCATCCATGCGGCACGACTGCCGCGGGAGCGGATTATTCTGCGGCAGCTTCTTCAGCGGCAGGAGCTTCTTCGGCAGCAGCTGCTGCTTCTGCTTCAGCCTTGGCTGCGGCAAGTTCGGCTTTCTTTTTGGCTACGAGTTCGGCTTTAGCCTTGTTCTTAGCCTGTTCTTCCTCAAGACGGGCAGCAGCAGCTTTCTGGCTGTTGTCGGCCATGGACGATTTCAAAGCGGCCACTTTGGCTACTTTCTTGGACTTCCATTCGTCAAAGCGGCGCTGAGCTTCAGCTTCGTCGAAAGCGCCTTTTTTCACACCGCCCTGCAGATGCTTCATCAGCAGAACGCCCTCGTCGGAGAGGATGGTGCGCACCGTATCGGTGGGTTGAGCACCGACGTTAACCCAATACAAAGCCCGTTCGAAGTTGAGAGTAATTGTAGCAGGATTAGTGTTCGGATTATAGGAACCTATCCTTTCAATAAATCTACCATCTCGTGGTGCCCTGCTATCGGCGATAACAATAGGATAGAACGCATAGTTCTTGCGACCATGACGTTGCAATCTAATCTTTGTTGCCATAAAAGTTAATAATGAGTTTGTTGGTTGGTTTTGTATTGTTTTGCGGCGCAAAGGTACGATATTTTTTCATCCCTACAAAATATTAACACTCTAATTTTTGGCAACAAGACAAGAATTGGAAGGAATTTTCAGGCCATTACCTATTTTTAAGCAAACGACTTGCGCCCGATTTACGGCTTTTTCGTAACTTTGACGGCTGAAAACCATATGTTATGTCAAAAAAACTTATCAGCGCATTGCTCGTCGCCATGTCGCCTGTTGCAGCCTCAGCCACAAAGCCGATAGAAATAGAATATTCGGCGACAGCATTGGGCGCGGCATCCACAGGCGACTTCGCTCCGAGCATGATAGCGTCGTGGCGCAACGGCATATTATCACGCAAAAACACCGCAATGGTTGACATCTGCGCCATAAAAAAACTTGATACCGGCAGCCGCTTCTCATGGGCGGCAGGAGTCGAGCTCGCTGCGGATTATTCTTCCGCAACCGACTATGAACGCTACGATGCCGGCTCCAACACATGGGGATACAGCCGTCAACGCCCCGCAGCGGCTTTCATCCAGCAACTGTACGGCGAGGTGAAATACCGACAGGTCTACCTTACGGTCGGACAAAAGAACCCGGAATCGTATTTCGTCAACGGGCTCGTGAGTTCCGGCGACTTGGCTCGCAGCAACAACGCCCGCGGCATTCCGGGAGTGGAAGCAGGATTTCTCGGTTTTCAAAACATTCCGTTCACAAATGGATGGGTGCAGATAGACGGCGCCATAAGCTACGGCCGCTTCACCGACGACGGATACCGATTAAAACAGTACAACTACTACAACGACCTGCTCGCCACCGATCTTTTATACACTTATAAGAGATGCCATTTCCGTACCAATCCGGAAAAGCCGTTCAGTGCGACAATAGGCATTCAGTCCGGAGGCCTGTTCGGAGGCTATACGAAATGGTATGAACGAGGAAAACTGAAGCGCGAAGAAAAGCATGGCGCAGGGCTGCGCGACTTCTTCGATATGTTTTTACCAATGGAAGGCAACGGCGATGCCTATTACAAAGGTTCGTCACTCGGCTCCATCGACCTTAAATTCCGCTACCGCCTGCATTCAGGTGCTGAAATTTCAGCCTACGTGCAAAATCCGTGGGACGATGGCTCCGGCCTCGGAAAACTCAACGGATGGGACGGACTGTGGGGCATAGCCTACCACTCCCCCGAACGCGGAATCATAACCGACGCCGCAATAGAATGGCTCGACTTCACCAACGAAAGCGGCCCGATACCCTGGGAGCCCGGAGATTATCCCGGCACATCGCTGACCCAATGGACGTCAGGGGGCGACAATTATTACAACAACGACATGTACGGAGCATACGCCAACTACGGCATGGCAATAGCGACGCCGTTCCTTGTTTCTCCGGTCTACAACATTGACGGCACTCCTATGTTTGCCCATAATATGACTCGCGGAGTACACGCCGCCATAGCGGGCGCCATCGGAAACGATGTAGACTGGCGTCTGATGTACAGCTACCAGCAGGCATGGGGCATGGGACGCAGCCCGAGCGCACACTGCTTCATAAACAACTCTGCGATGGCCGAAGCCACGTGGCGCGCCGACAGACTGCTGAAAGGGCTGTCTCTCAAAGCACAGGCGGCATTCGACACAGGCAGCCTGCGCGGCGACACATTCGGCATGAGCCTGAGCGTGCGGTATTCAGGCAGCATAACAACAAAATAAGGAACAGAACTCAATGACACGATTTGCATACCTAATCATCATATCCCTGCTATGCTTCGGCTGCACGCACAACAACGGCGACATCGGGCCGCTGTTCGGCACATGGGTGCTTGACGGGATGACCGTAGACGGAGACAAACAGGACATTGGCCCTGACGATACGTTCATGCAGTTTCAAGGCAAAATAGTGATGACAACGAGCGCCACACCATGCTGGTCTACAGTGTCGGCACCTGGGAGCGCGACGGCGACGTGATGGAACTGGATTACACACACTATGACGACAACAACGAACCGGGTACAGGCATCTACAGAGCGCCTACATGGCTGCTGCTTGAAACCGATGCAATAAACAGCCTTCAGATACTGTCTCTCAACAACAGACACATGACCTTGCAGCACACGACAGCAGAAGGCGCTATAGCCACGTATAACTTCAGAAAGACTTTCTAAGAGTTTGCCTAAGGATGATTAACAAAAACAAGCCGGTACTCGTAACCGGCGCCGACGGATTCATAGGCTCGCACCTCACGGAAGCTCTGCTCGCGCAGGGCTGCAAGGTGCGTGCACTTGCACAATACAACTCGTTCAACCACTGGGGATGGCTCGAGGAAGTAAAGCACCCTGAGCTGGAGATAGTAAGCGGAGATGTCCGCGACGGCGATTTCTGCCGCGAGATCACACGTGGCTGTGGAACAGTGTTCCACCTCGCGGCGCTAATCGCCATACCGTACAGCTATGTAGCTCCCGACAGCTACGTGGACACAAACATCCGTGGAACACTCAACATGTGCCAGGCCGCGCGCGACGCAGGCGTGGAACGTATCATCGTCACCTCCACAAGCGAAGTATACGGAACCGCCCTTCAGGTGCCTATAAGCGAAAACCACCCGCGGCAGCCGCAAAGTCCCTACTCCGCCACAAAAATAGGAGCCGACGCCATAGCCGCCTCGTTTCACAATGCATTCGACCTGCCGGTGGTGATAGCCCGTCCGTTCAACACCTACGGCCCCCGGCAAAGCGCCCGCGCCATCATACCCACCATCATCGGACAAATTGCCGCAGGCCGGCGCCGCATAAAAGTCGGCGACCTCACCCCTACCCGCGATTTTAATTACGTAGCCGACACATGCGCCGGATTCATCGCTCTGGCATCGGCACCAGGCATCGAAGGCCGCGATATAAACATAGCCACAGGCACAGAAGTGACAATGGAGGAAACCCTGCACACCATCGCCCGCATAATGGAGGCCGATGTGGAATGGGGCACCGACCCCGAACGTCTGCGTCCTTCAAAAAGTGAAGTACGCAGGCTTTGCGGCGACAATTCATTGATAACGTCTCTCTCCGACTGGCGCCCACAGCACACACTCGAGCAAGGACTGCGCAAGACCATAGAATGGTTCGTCCGGCCGGAAAACCTCGCAAAATACAAAACTGATATTTACAACCGATGAAACCGCGCTCCGTAGTCAACATCCTTTTTCTCGGAGGTGCCAAACGCGTGGCCATGGGACGCCTTTTCATGGCCGCAGCAAAAAAACGCGGACTGGAATGCAACATATTCAGCAGCGAAATTTCCCGCAATGTGCCCATTTCGTGTATCGGCCCCGGAGTGGAAGCCGATGGAACGACCCCGGCATATACGGGTTTCTGGAATGCCTGTGCCGGCGTCACGACATTGACATCGTAATACCTTTCGTTGACGGAGCTGTTGCTGTAGCCGCACGGCTGCACGAACGCATGCCTTCGGTCTTCGTCCCCGCCTCGTCCGCGGAGCTGTGCGAATCAATGTTCGACAAAGTAGCCGCCGCCGATATTTTCGAAAAACTGTCTATCGATGCACCACGCACCTACCGCGGCGGCCGGGTGGAGACTCCTCTGATAGCAAAACCGCGCCACGGCTCAGCATCGCAAGGGCTCATTAAAATAGACAATATCGACGACTTTCCTTCCGCCGACACCATAGGCGACTACCTCATCCAGCAACGCTTCGACCGACGTGAGGAAATAAGCGTGGACTGCTATGTAAGCACCGCCGGAAAGAATCCCGAGCCGATGGCCATAGTGCCGCGCACAAGGCTTGAAGTGGCGGGAGGCGAAGTAGTGAGGAGCATAACCATAGACGACGCCGAAGTTGTGGCATTTGTCGAGCGTGCGCTTTCGGCAATTGGCCTGCGCGGTGCCGTGACCGTGCAACTGATACGCGATGCCGACACCGGACGTCTGTATATCATGGAAATCAATCCGCGACTCGGAGGAGGAGCGGTGTGTTCCGTCCATTCCGGAGCCGACATTCCCGGCATGATTCTCGACGAAGCCATGGGTGTTACGTGCCACCGGGCACCATATCGTCCGGGGACGGAAATAGCACGCTATCTTCAGGAAGTAGTATTCTTCAATTAATTTATTATGGCCGACAATCACGTTATAATAATAGCCGAAGCCGGAGTGAACCACAACGGCGACATTAACCTCGCAAGGCGCATGGTGGTGGAAGCGAGAAACGCCGGCGCCGATTATGTGAAATTCCAGACTGCGGTGCCGGAACTTGTGATTTCGAGCATAGCGCCCAAAGCGGAATATCAGAAAGAGACTACAGGGAACGCCCAAAGCCAACTCGAAATGTGCCGGGCCATACACCTTCCGTTATGCGATTACGCCGGTCTGAACGAGTTGTGCCGCCAAGAAGGCATAGGATTCATGAGCACCCCTTTCGACCTCGTAAGCATCGACACACTCGCTCCGCTCGGCATGGATTATTGGAAAATACCTTCCGGAGAAATCACAAATCTGCCCTATCTACGTAAAATAGGCAGACGTGGAGAACGCATCATAATGTCGACCGGCATGTCTACCATCCAAGAAGTTGAAGACGCAGTGCAAGTGCTTGAAAATGCCGGAACACCGCGCTCAAACATCTACCTGCTGCACTGCACCACCCAATATCCCACACCGATGAGCGATGTCAACCTGCGTGCCATGCATGCGCTTGACGCCTTGGGCTGCGCAGGCATAGGGTACAGTGACCATACACAAGGCATAGAAGTGCCCGTCGCAGCCGTCGCCATGGGAGCTAAAATAATCGAGAAGCATTTCACGCTCGACCGCACGCTCCCCGGCCCAGACCACAGGGCTTCGCTCGAGCCGCAAGAGCTCAAAGCCATGGTGGCAGCCATACGCAACATAGAACTTGCCATGGGCAGCGGCACAAAAGACGTGGCCGAAGCCGAACGCCCGAATATCGAAGTGGCACGCAAAAGCATAGTAGCCGCCCGCGACATACGCCGAGGCGAGATTCTATGCGAAGAAAACCTGACCGTGAAACGGCCCGGAAACGGCCTTTCCCCGATGCTGTGGGACAGCGTAATAGGCACTCCGGCCATTGACGATTTCAACTACGACACCCTGATAAGGATATGAAAACACAGGTTATAACGTCGGCTGCGGCCATTGCCCTCTTTTCAGCGTGCAACAGCGTGGAACAGATAGACATACCGGCGTCCGAGCCTCCGGTGGAAACCGGAGGACTTGTCGAGGTTGAGGTTCTCGACTATTCTCCTGCACCCGGACAGTTTGTCAACGTCCTGCCTGCATATGAGAAGGGCGACGACAGCCGCTCAATGTGTTTGAAAGCCCAAAAATCACTTAATTCAGGCAAAGATGTAAGCTTAGGGGCATGGGGCGGCTCCATCACCATTAAGATATCGAAAGCCATTGAGAATATTGACGGATACGACTTCCGTGTGCGCGGCAACGCTTACACCTCCGGCGTAGACAAGGACGGCTTGAGCTATGGCTCATGCGAGCCGGGCATTGTGGAAGTGATGTGCGACGACAACGACAACGGACTCCCAGATGACACATGGTACGAGCTCCGCGGTTCCCGCTATGACGAAGCCGTAAGAGGGCTTACCGTGACATTTCATGAACCATTGCCCGACGCAACCAACGAGCAATACATACAATGGACGGCATCAGACGGCGCAGCAGGATGGATAAACCGCGTGGATTCATACCACAAACAGCCGTTTTTCCCCCAATGGCTCGCCCCTGTGCAAAGCATGACATTCACAGGAGTGCGTCTGCCCGACAATGGCAGGTTCAACGAACTCACCGGACGATACGACCTTTACAATTGGCAAGGATATGCCGACTCATACCCTGACCTTGACGAAAAAAGCGCCCTCGACATATCCTCGGCAGTGGACGCCGACGGGCGCTTCGTTCACCTTGAGCGCATACATTTCGTGCGCATAACCACAGGAGTGCTGCAATGCAACGGCCCTCTCGGAGAATGTTCCACGGAAGTTTCAGGAATCGAGGTTCTCTGAAGCAGGCCCGAATTTAAAAGCTTGTTTAAAAATCGCATGACCGGGCGGTTATTTAGAAAATTTTCGCTATTTTTGCAGCTATGAGCGAAGAACTTGAACTTGATGCTGCAAAGGCTGCCGTTGCGGCAAACTACAACGAAGACGACATACGCACTCTCGACTGGAAAGAGCACATCCGCCGCCGCCCGGGCATGTACATAGGCAAACTCGGCGACGGCACCAACAGCGACGACGGCATATACGTGCTGCTGAAAGAAGTGCTCGACAACGCCATAGACGAATTCATGATGGGTTTCGGCAAGCAAATTGACGTGACCATCGAGGACGGCACTGTTTCCGTCCGAGACTTCGGCCGAGGCGTACCTCTTGGAAAAGTCGTGGACGTGGCCTCCAAAATGAACACCGGAGGCAAATACGATTCCAAAGCATTCAAAAAAAGCGTAGGACTTAATGGCGTAGGCATAAAAGCCGTCAATGCGCTCAGCACTTTTTTTGAAATACAGAGCGTGCGCGACGGCGAACTGAAACACGCCATATTCAGCAAAGGTGAGCTCACGGAGGAAACTCCTGTCGAATCCACGGATATGCCGAACGGCACTCTCGTCCGTTTCACGCCCGACCCGTCCATTTTCCGCGACTACCTGTACAGAGACGAGTTCATAGAGCCGCTTCTCAAAAATTACACTTTCCTTAATACCGGCCTGAACATAGTGTACAACGGCCGGCGCTTCCATTCGCGCAACGGACTGCTCGATCTGCTGCGCGAAAACATGACCAAAGAACCGCTCTACCCTATAATACACCTGCAGGGAGCCGACATCGAAGTGGCCATCACACACGCCAACCAGTACGGAGAAGAATATTACTCCTTCGTCAACGGCCAGCACACTACCCAAGGCGGCACCCACCTAAGCGCTTTCAAGGAAGCGGTGTCGCGCACTTTGAAAGATTTTTTCGGACGTAACTTTGAATACTCCGACATCCGCAACGGCATAATCGCCGCAGTGGCCGTAAAAGTGGAGGAACCCGTGTTCGAATCGCAGACAAAAACCAAACTCGGGTCGCGCGACATGGGACCCGACGGCCCAACCATAGCAAAGTTCATAGGCGACTTCATCAAAAAGGAGCTTGACAACTATCTTCACCGCAACCTTGAGGTGGCCGACATAATCCTGAAGAAGGTGCAGGAAAGCGAACGGGACCGCAAAGCCATGGCCGGCATCACCAAAAAAGCCCGCGAAAAGGCAAAGCAGGTGAACCTGCACAACAAAAAGCTGCTCGACTGCCGCGTACACCTCAACGACGTCAAAGGCGACGATGCCCTCAAACTGGCCTCGTCGATATTCATAACCGAGGGCGACTCCGCGGCCGGTTCCATAACCAAAATACGCGATGTGGCCACACAGGCAGTGTTCTCGCTACGTGGCAAACCGCTCAACACATTCGGCGTCACCCAAAAGGTGCTTTATGAGAACGACGAGTTCAATCTGCTGCAGGCAGCGCTGAACATTGAGGAAGGAATCGACGGACTGCGCTACAACAACGTGATTATCGCCACGGATGCCGACGTGGACGGCATGCACATACGCTTGCTAATGATTACATTCTTTCTACAGTTCTTCCCTGACTTGATAAAGAAAGGACACGTATACGTGTTGCAGACCCCGCTGTTCCGCGTTCGCAACAAAAAAACCTCGAAACGCAGCGGAAGCCGCAGCAAATCCCCTGCCGACGACACCGTTTACTGCTATTCCGACGAAGAGCGTGTAGCTGCCATCAACCGCCTCGGCGCGAACGCCGAGATTACCCGATTCAAAGGTCTCGGCGAAATATCCCCTGAGGAGTTCCGCGCATTCATCGGCCCCGACATGCGTGTCGACCGGGTGACACTGCGCAAAGAAGACGCCGTGGCCGAGTTATTGGAATTCTACATGGGCAAAAACACCATGGAACGCCAAAGCTTCATCATCGACAACCTCGTAGTAGAAGATGACACAGAAATCGCAATCTGAACATTCGCCACGCACGGCATTCTTCGCAGGCTCATTCAGGCCGTTTACCACCGGACATGCCTCCATCGTGACACGCGGTCTCGACATTTTCGACCGCATAGTCGTGGGTGTGGGCGTAAACGCCTCCAAACCCGACGACCGCGAGCATGCGGAAGATGCGGCAAAAGCCATACGCGACATATTCGTTGGCAACGACCGCATTGAGGTTGTGGTATACGACTGCCTGACCGTGGATGCGGCGGCAAAAGCAGGGGCTACAGCCCTGCTGCGAGGTGTCCGCTCCACACGGGATTTCGACTATGAGCGTGACCTTGCCGACGTTAACCGTCAACTATCCGGCATAGAAACCGTTTTATTATACAGCCTGCCGGAGCTGGCCGCCGTATCGTCATCAATTGTACGCGAACTGGCATCGTACGGTCGAGACGTCAACGCATTCCTTCCAAAACCACAGCAGAAAAAATGAAAAAAATACTCATAGCCCTTGCAGTAGCATTGTCCCTTTTTGCAGGAGCGCAGAACCGCGAATTCAATCCTTCGCAGAAATTGCGCTACGCAGAAGGCATTATATCCAATTTCTATGTCGAGGAAATTGCGGAAGACAGCCTTGTTGACGAAGCTATAAAAGCTATGCTCTCCACCCTCGACCCACACTCCCAATATTCCACGCCCGACGAGACACGCGAACTGAACCAGCCGCTCGAAGGAAAATTCAGCGGCATCGGCATAATGTTCAATATGGTCAAAGACACGGTGTACGTGATTCAGACAACCGTGGGCGGCCCTTCCGAAAAGGCCGGACTGCGCCCCGGCGACCGCATCATAAGCGCCAACGACACCATAATCGCCGGCAAGGGATTAAAAAACTCACAAGTGATAAAAACTCTGCGAGGCCCCAAAGGCTCGCAGGTAACGCTAAAAGTTAAACGCGGAGGAGTGGCCGAGCCAATAGACTTCGTTCTCCGTCGCGACGATATACCCATATACAGCGTCGACGACGTATATATGGCCAACGACTCCATTGGTTACATACGCATAAGCCGATTTGCAGAGAGCACGGCGGAAGAAGTGGCGAAATCCATAAAAAAATTGCGTTCTAAAGGGATGCGCCATGTCATACTCGACCTGGAAGACAACGGCGGAGGCTACCTTGGCGCAGCCGTGCAACTTGCAGCCCAGTTCCTGCCGCAGGGTACTCCCGTAGTCAGCACCCGCGGCATGCGCAGCGAACCTATGACATTCAGCGTGGAAACAGGAGGCGGCGACAGCCGTAGCCGTGTGGTTGTTATGGTCAACCAATATTCCGCGTCAGCATCGGAAATTCTGGCCGGAGCGCTGCAAGACAACGACCGCGGCCTTGTGGTGGGACGCCGCACATTCGGCAAAGGACTCGTTCAGCGCCCGTTCCCGTTCCCGGACGGCTCTATGATAAGGCTAACCACGGCCCGCTACTATACACCTGCCGGCAGATGCATACAGAAGCCGTACGAGAAAGGAAAAGGTGAAGATTACCATCTTGACATGCTCAATCGCTACAAAAGCGGAGAGCTATGGAGCGCTGACAGCATACATTTCGATGAGAAACTCAAATGCACGACACTTGGCGCAGGCCGCACGGTATACGGAGGAGGAGGCATAATGCCCGATGTGTTCGTGCCTGTAGACACCACATTTTTCACGCCCTATTACCGAGACCTCATTGCCAAAGGAATCGTCAACACTTTCATCGTCGATTACGTTGAGAAAAACAGGAACGGACTGTTAAACAAATATCCTGACGAAGACAAATTCTTTGCAGCATTCTCTCCCGGAGAAGAACTCGAAAAAGCCCTTATAGAATCTGCCGACAAAGAAGGTCTCCCCTACAACGACGAGCAGTGGCAACGCAGCGCATTAATGATACGCGCCATGCTCAAAGGACTTATGGCACGCGACCTTTATGAGAACGGCTCTTATGTGCGTGCTACAAATCCGTACAATCCCGTGTATATAGAAGCCCTGAAACTCATATCAGACCCCGTAAGATACAACAAACTCCTGCAAGGTAAGTAAACAGAAATCCACAATCATGCACAAGAACCTGCGCATAATAGCCCTTTCAGGGGCAATAGCGATGGCTTCCGCCATCGCCGACGCAATAGAACTGCCGGTAAAGAGCATAAACGGACACCGATACTACTACTATGAAGTGAAATACGGCGACACCGTATACTCGCTTGCAAATAAATTCGGCATAAGCCGTGACGACATAATCCGCCACAACCCCGGCGCCGCCGACGGGCTTCGTGCCGGAAACACATTGTATTTTCCTTATGAGGACTTTGCGGAAGCCGGTTCAAAAGCAATACGTCATGAGGTGAAACGCGGAGAAACCCTTTTCGGCCTGTCGCACCGCTATGGCGTCACTCCCGACGACATAGTGGCGATGAACCCGCACACGAAAAACGGCCTCAAAAGCGGAGAGACAATCCTTATTCCGGTCAGCCCTGACGCTATCGACAGCGCCACCCAGCATGCCGCTGCACCCAACGAGACCCCAGTCTA
>OFGF01001207.1_pt1 | contig 17232 bp, 16 predicted proteins | sample 1521711 | NCBI WGS metagenome assembly OFGF01 (sample SAMEA3504092, study PRJEB24116) | mouse gut metagenome | biome: mouse gut; feature: mouse-associated habitat; material: faeces | place: Denmark | collected 2011 | reverse complement strand
AAATTCTTCCCCACTGTCCGGCCAGTACATTCCATTCAATGTCACTTCATAGGAACCGTCTTTTAATTTTTCGTAGTAAAACTCAATCCTGATCGTTTCTCCATATCTTGGGCAATACCCTTCCACATATACCAGTTTAGAACTGTTGTCCAACTTCTTCTGCGACCATTCCGGACTCTTTATATTTTCGTCTACAATCTCCCCGATCGTCTCCGATCCTATATTGTCAAATGAAATAGCCTTTACAACAGAATATGTCCCGCCGCCGGTATTTTTAAGTACAACCAGAACGATCACGATTCCTGCTACTCCTATACACAGATTTCTTTTTTTCTTATTGATGCTGATCTCATCCAGTGTCTCATCCTCACTGCTGTTTTTCCAGCGGGATAATAATGACATTACACCACTGATACAGCTGCCTATTCCGCCGAGAGCAAAAAGAATTCCAAATGCAATTCCCAAGAAACCGCCCTCCTTGAACAAAAATCTGGACAATATAAGACCGATGACACCTTCCAGTATTTCAAGTACATTTCCGAACTTTACTGCTATCATCAAGAATAACCGGCTGTTCCATATCCTGGAAATAATATTTGTACCGGATTCCTTTTTATCTGACTTTAAATCCCCTGACTTCTCTTCTGCATCTGCCGCAATCCTGCCCGGATCTGTACCTGCATCCTGAAAGCTGTTCCCGTCCGGAATTTCCACCTTCCTTGTCCCACAGACAGGACAGAATATTGCTTCCTCAGCTAATTCCTTTCCACACTTCTTACAAAACATTTTTTCATCTCCTTCATAATCTCATCTTTTCCGTAACACATTTTCCATCGCGCTTCCAAAGCGTACCACTTCATACCTGCACGTTCATGTATTTCTGACACTTTGGAGTTTCTTGATCTTTTTGCACTATCCCACTTCATTCAGATTTAAAACACTGTCAAGACTATAAAATCCTGCCATATCATCTATTCCGGTGAAAGTAGATTCATCTATCTGCACATATAACCCATCATCCACAAAAGTAACAATAATACCTGTGTTAATTTCTTCGCAGTATGCATAACAGCTTTCCCCGACCGTTTCCAGAATTCCTGTAAAACAAACAATCTCACGGTCATTTCTCCAACATTCTATGTATATATAATCGCCGTCCATATCCGTATAAAATCCAACTTCTGCGGTTCCTGTTGTCCCGGTTCCATCGTCAAAAGAATAGGCTCCGTATGTCAAAGTCCCTGCTGCAAAATCCCTGCTTTCTTCCTCCGGCTCAAATACTTCTTCCGCATAGACCGGCTCCTCCGCTTCCATTGCGTAAGATAACGAAATAATCTTTCCATCCTCATCAGTACTGATAAAATATGGATAGCCCGTTGCACTTTCTATATACGAAATTACCGTAACCTCCACGGTTTCAAGTGAACCATCTTTGGATAGCTCCGCACTTTCAAAAGATCCCTCACAGCTAAAGCCTTTGCTTACCAAAACCGCATCTGCTTCTTCGATTGAGTTCTTCAGATTTACACCCCAGAGTGATATTCCGGTATCTTCCGGTCTGTCGATCCTGATCATATAGATCTTTCCATCTGTAAAGAGAAAATTTATATGTGTTTCTTCCGGATACATACCAAATTCGTTTTTCTTATAACCAAGTTCCTGCACCAGCTCTTCCTCTGTATAGTCTGCATACAAAGCCAGATCTTTCATGCGTTCTGTATTGTGAGGAGATGTATCTGCAGATTCATCTCCTTCTGAAAACATCACTCCTCCCAGGATCATCAGTACTAATACAGCTATGATGATAACCGGCATTCTTTTCCTGTTTCGCTTCACCTTCTCCTTTTTGACAGGAACGTCCTGTTTCACCACTTCCGGCTCTGCTGTATTTTTTACCCCGCAATACTGGCAGAACTGACTTCCTTCTTCAATCTGCTTCCCACACTTTTGACAAAACATTACTAACCTCCCTCTTCTTTGTATAATTTTTATCGGACGGTCTGGCACCGCTCTTTTCCAGTCATCAAAGATCCTACCATGATAAGTTTCGTGACATAATGATCCCGGCTTTTACGATATTCCCTGCCTGATATGGAAACGGTACATAAACCCGGTACTCATACTCATTTAACAATGGAATGCACCTGCCATTCTCATACAGAGAATCTCTTTCCACAGACGGCAGGACATCTATGATCCGCAGATCCGTATCAAATAGATAGCAGTCACCATTATCGCTGCGATGTCCCTTTTCATCCAGTTTGATCCGATACATCCTGCCCGTCCTCTCTATATCACGCATATCTTCATCTTCTTGATACACCCGTTTCTCACGTTCAAGATACGCATATGCCTTTTCATATCCGGAAAAGAAGATGTAATCTGATATATCATCGTGCCCGTCTTCTGTTTTCTCTGCATACTTTACTGCATACAGAAATCCCTCACTGTTGTATCTGTCCGTCAGTATCTCCTGCCATAACTGCACTGTCCTGGCGGTCATCTCTTTAGAGGGCAACACGATATGATCAGGCGGCATCCGAGGTTCGATATTTCTGCTCTCCTCCATAAATGCTTCCTCATCAAAATGATCCAGAAGATACTGCAGGGCTTCTGTCTTTTCTTCCATCGTCTGCCTGCAGCTCATCCCGATCAGCACTGCCCACTCCGCCGGTGTAAAATATGTATCTTTGTTGTACTCCCTGATATCCGGGGAATCTATAAATCTTAACAGATTATACATAACATTTCCCTTCTCTTCTGTTCTTTTTGTGCGTATCTATTAATCCTCGTAAAGGATCACATATGCTGCCCGTCCTCCATCTCTTCTTCATTCAGCTGCCAGACACCCGCCATTCTGCGGTTATCTGATGGAGAAAAAATATTTTTTATCACCCCCTCCATGTGCTGGACAATGTCATCCACATGCACCGGGGAAATATCCTCTTCCGGCTCCTTTTCTTCTGCCTTCATTTCTTCTGGCTCTTCACAAGCTCTGTCTAATGCCTCTTTTGTCTCCCTGTCCAGCCTGATATAATCCCTTTCCGCCTGCGGACAAAAACTTGTGTTGATCCTGGCCGCTTTCACCGGCCCAAATTCTAATGCGTCAATCGCTGTGTCCATAGCTCCCATTAATAAATTAAATAACATTTGTCTCTTCCTCCTCTTTTCTGCCATGTATTTACGGCTAAAATATTTATCTTCTTATAGCCATACCTGTCACCGGTTATGTTTATGCTCTATCTTGTTGCCGGAAATCCGCTGCTACCAGAAAATATGGCTCAGAATGCCCTTGATGCCTCCGACAAATGCGCCGACCGCCATCCCGACTGCTGCTCCCGGTGCTCCAAGGATACAGAAACCTGCGACTGCCCCATTGTTGATCCCTTCCGCCACATAATCAGCCATGCTGTCGGCACTCGCCACCACACCCTCGTTATAGTCCATGTCGTCATCGTTGTATTCATATTGCTCTGCGTCAGTATTCAATCCGCCAAAAACTGCCGCTCTCTTTTCCACCGGAAGCGAGTTTAATATGTAATAAAGAAGTTTTGACAGATTGTAAGGATAAACCACATCGCCAGACTCTTCTTTGTAACCCGCGCAATAATAGACAGGTGTGATATCCAGTCCGGTGTCCTCTTTGATACGCGTCCGTATGGATGTTACCTTATCCTCCAAAAATGCTTTGAGCGTATCATCAGGCTCATTCTTTTCATAGTCCCAGTGCCTGCCTGTCTTCATGGCAATGTCCGCCTGGTTCAAGGCAATTAAGATGCATCCTGTATCGTCTCCCAGTTCCGGAATGATCACTTCATTCAATATCTGGTAAGATGTCCCAAGATCCCTTGTAGAGCCATCCAGGATGACCAGTACCAGATCGATCAGGGCAGTCTTTTCTCCCTCCTCTCCCTCATCCACTTCCTGCAGTAACTCCGTGATCACTTCCCTGTGGTGCGCATCGATCTCCGTCCCATCGCCAAGTCCCGGAGTGTCCCAGAGGATCAGGTTGCCGATCCTGTACCTCTCGATATCTCTTGTCTCCGGATCTGCTCTGCTGCCGACTTTGGCAGCTTCCACATATTCCTCCTGCCGGTTGCAGGAAAACAACGCGTTGATCGTAGAACTCTTTCCACATCCGGTGGCGCCAACCAGCATGATGTTGGTCTCTGTACCACACAGCTTTCTAAGCCGGATCAACATGTCCTGCTTCACCTCATCGGCGGCATCGCTTTTCAGGATTTCCTTTTCCAGAGCTTCACAGATATCATCCATGCTTTCCTTCATAAGAATATCCTTATCTTCTTTTTCTGCTGCATTAATCAGACCTCCAAACATAGTGTCTCCTTTCCCTTTTCCCACCCTTTGTTCAGGTATTTCTAAAGCAAGTATAAAATATGTGCATGACACTTCCTGTCACTCTCAGCATATTTTATCTTCAGACACAAAAATCCCGGAGTATTTTCTCCGGGACTCTTATCTCTATTCCTGTTTATTATATATCATTTCAGATAATCCGACTTATACATTTAACTGTACAGCTTTAATATCTCCTCTGCTTTCTGCTTGATCTCCTGCCGCAGGCTTTCCGGGCGCAGCACCTCGATCTTATTTCCCTGGCTTAACAGCCACATGACGATTCCCTTTCCATACACCTCCGCACTGATCGTATACTCGTGGTCTTTCTGCCCGATGATCCGCGCTGTGGGCAGTCTGTCTAACACCGGTTCCGGATTCTCTCCATAAAATCTCAACTGAATTCGCATCAGTTCCCCGGCATACATGAACTGGATCCGTTTCCGGAATTCTCCCTCCTCAAACCGGTCTGCATAGGATACCCGGAATTTCTCCCCCGCTTTACTGTAAGTCTTGATCCTGTCAATGCGGAAAATAGCCGGGTAACTATACTTGTGCTTGCAGCTTCCATCAGCCTGTCTTTCTACAATAAATGCGTTCAGATAGAAATAGTACTCAGAAAAGAGAAGTGCCATCGGCTCGATCAGGCGTGTAATCGTCTCTTCTGTATGCTCCGCCCTTGCATAAGTGATCTCGACCAGGTTGTGTTCCTGGATATCCGCTCCCAGCTCCCACAGCTTGTCCTGAATACAGCTTTTATGATGAAGCTCCACATAATGGAACCGCTCATTGGAAAGCAGTTCCTTGACCAGCTGCATGTTTTTCAACGGGACACAGCCTCCTATCATTTTCTTTAGGATACTTCCTATCTCCCGTTTGGTAAAAGCACGGCTCGCCAGCAGGATCTTACTCACCGCCAGTATCTCACTGTTCGACATCAGGGACCCTTCCTCCCCGGCCATGATAAACCCCTTTTTACTGCGGTCATATTCTATCGTGCGGTTGTCTGCAAAGTCTCCTGTTCTCTGTTCATCCAGAAATGCCCGGATATCATCAATGTCACGCTGGATAGAGCGCTCGTCTACATTGAATCTTTTTGCTTCTTCTGATTTATTGATCACCTTTCCCTCGCACAGGCTGACATACAGGCTGAGAATGCGGTTGTTTTTAGAAGATTTATGCGCTATCATAAAACCGCTCCTTTACTCCAAAATCACTTAGATTCCATCACATACAGTAATGTTCTTGCCCGGGTTCCTGCAATATAAATATATTTTGAAAAATTATTATCTCGAACATTTTTTTCATGCCAAATAATATAACAATCTTAGAATCCAGCCCTTTAAAGCTCTGGATTGCTGCATATTCCGGTGTATCTTTTTTCTCTTCCGCATCACTGCCCAACACGTTTACAACAACATCCGTCTGAGAAAGCATCCCTTCATATATTCCGTAACAGACATTGTCTTGGCATCATAGACAATCTCAGGAATAATCTCCTGTGAAGAGGCCGCAAAATAAATATCTGGAAAAACTACGCCACAGGCTACAAGAATATTTTTCACATGAGGATTATTTGAGAACCTCACCGTACCGGTCTTTGAATATCCATTGTCCATCCCGACACTCGATGCGCCCTCCCTTGACCTCCAGACATGCAACACCTCTGTCGCAGACTACCACAAAATCGATTTCTCCATAGATTTTGGATTGATGTTTGGGCAAGCCCAGGGAATATTTCTTCACCTGGATAGGGTGGGATGAATGTAACCATATGTATTTTCTCCTCTAGACCATTTTTTTGATCTTTTTTCTTATATGATCTGGTATTTTGGTCGATATTTCTACCTGCTTCAAAAAAGACAAAATATCTTCTTTATGTTTCATAAAATCCATATATCCAAGGTTCATACGCCAAATGGCATTTTGTGCATCGAAATCAATGGTACCATCAAATGTATTCCCCAATGACTGTGAAGGACTCAATATATATACTTGTCCTTGTCGGAAGGTTTTGACTCCTGAAATCTCTTTTTCTAAACTTACAGCTAAAACCTTGCGATAACCAAGTTCAAAAGCCTTTGGATATGGTATATTATGATCCTTTATAATCCCGCCGTCTCTATATTTTTTCCCATCAATATAAATCGGATCGTAAACTACAGGAAGGGCAGCAGACGCGAGCAAATATTCTATTTGCTTACTTTTCGAAAAATCATTCAATTTTTTATATTCAGGAAAAATTCTTTCTGTCAGATTTACTCCAACGATATCCTTACTTTTATAATAAAGTGATTCTCCCTCTGAAAATAAATCTTCCAATATATTCTTCGTCGTCTCGGCCCTTGAACAACAAACATATACATTTTTCTGTAATCTTCCAGTCATATTTGCCTGCAACAAACTCTTCAATCCCGCCTGGCTTGTAATAGCACCCCTTCCATCGACATTAGAGACCAACATTTTGCCAGGTGAGATTTCCTTCCATATCCTGATCGCTGTATCAATATTTTGTTGTCCAAACAATGCAGCGTTCAATGCCCCCACCGAAGTACCGATTACACTCTTAAAAGAATCCTCCAGCCCACATTCCTTAAGCGCTCTCCAAACCCCTATTTCATATGCGCCTTTTCCTCCACCTCCCGCAAATACAAGTGCCAAGCTCATCTTATTTTATACCTCTCTAAAATTTAGAAAAATAAACATAACCCTTCTCATTCAATTCTGTATATTTATCGAGCACCTGCTCAAGAACTATTCCCTCTTGTTCTGCAATCTCACAGATTGAGCGCCTTCCATCTGCCCATACTACATATTTCGCATCCATCCCCTGTAGTTTTACATCACCAGCCAACAATACATCCTCTTTATAAATGTATTCGCTGACTGTTCTAACCGGGAACTTATGGCTATCTATTGTTTGCTCGCGTATATCAAAATGCCTCATAAAATTTTTTAGATAAGAATATCTCTCCCATGCAATACACCAGTTAGGGTTAATCCGCATTTGACGATTATTACGGCTTGCGCCCCTGAGCAATTCCGTTTTTGTACACTTTATTGCCTCTAAATAATACTTTTTTGTTATTTCTTCATCAAACTTTTGCTTGGCCTTTATAATCTGCTCTGTTGACATACCATTTGTAGTCACGACCGCATCACGCATAGTGAAAACAATATGCTTATTCAACTCTTTCTCTATTGTAATACCAAATTTTTCTGGATTTTTAGTAATCGGCGTACCACAATAAGGTGCAAAAAATACAGTACTTAATTCTATCATGCCCCGTCCTATCTCCAAAAGACTTTTGGCATGCTCTATACTTTCATGTATCGTTTCTTCCGTCTCAAATGCCCCGCCAATAATATAATTTCCTTCCAGTGTAATAAGGCCTGCCTGCTTACAAATACTTACTGCTTTCTGTATCATCTCCGGCGTTGTATTCTTATTATACGCTTCCAGCACTTTCCTGCTTCCGCTCTCTATTCCGATCTGCATTGCAATCAAGCCGCTCTCTACCATTTTTTTCATAAGATCCGGTTCATGGCAGATTCTGGCTACATGACCTTCACAGGTCCACAATAGCCCCTTCCTCTTCATATATTTACAAAATTCTTCTATTCTCTGCCGCTGTAATGTAAATGTATCGTCATACACATTTACACATTTCAAATTTGGATTTTCTTTATGTACCTCTTCTATCTCCGCAATGACATTTTTTACACTACGAAAACGTACCAATTTCGATGTAGCTCCTTCGAAACAAAAACTACAGTGATAAGGGCACCCTCTCCCCGTCAAAATCCCAATTGATGAATTCATCCGAAAAGTCTTATTCAAACTATTCTTTCTTTTTGGAAATGGCAGAGAATCTAAATCCTGAATCGGCTCCTCCAACGCGTTTTCATAATAAGTTCCAGTATCATCACAATATCTCAGGCTCCGTATATTTTTAAGAACACCATAACCATCTATTACATACTTTAAAAGCCCTAATACAGGCTTCTCGCCTTCTCCCGGAATTACATAATCACACGGACAGCTTTTCAAGAAATCTTTTCCCGTAGCATATGCTTCTGGCCCGCCTACAAAAACCGTCACAGAATACTTTTTTTTCAGCCATTTAATCACATTTATTACTACGGATAATGTATCCGCACCTATATAAAACCCTATCATACGAACTTTATGAAATTCTATTTCCCTGCAAAGAACCTTTTCACATTCCAATACATCCCCCGAATATACCCTTACACTATATCCATATTGCTCTACATAAGAAGCAATAAGATGTTGCCCGAGGCACTCGCGGAAATGAGGTAAACGCTCAGATGCATTCCTTGCAATGTTCATAAGTAATAATTCATAACTCATATGCATTCCTAAATGTCAAAATTTGTTTTTCAATTTGTTCCTTCTTCTTCAAAAGATACTTTTTATACTTTCTTAATCCTTCTCCATATAGATAATCAAACAGAATACAGTAATCTTTGCACATCACACTTGGCTGCCCTGTTTCCCCAACTTCGGTAACTGCACTACAGCCCGCATGACATAATTTTATATATTTACAACTTTGGCACTTCTCTGGAAGTTTATGTGATCTTCTTGCATACAAATTCTCCTGTATCCTTTTTCCTTCTTTTGTAATTCCTTCATAGATATTTCCTAAAATACATTTATGCTGGTCTGCAAACCTTCCACATGGATACAATGTTCCCATCTGATCTATGCAAATAAAACTATTACTACACGACCCATGAAATACGCACCCCCGTGGTTCAGCTTCATGAATAATAGCTTGTTGCAATTCCGCCAATGGTGAGATGTGAATCCCTATTTCCTGCTCTAATACATATTTATGTAAATCAATTAAATATCGTCCATAATCCCCTTCATCAAGACATAATTCCTCATGCACCAGTGCGTTCCCTATTTTTAACAGCGGGTTTATTTTAACAGGTATATAATATTCAGACAGATAATCCAGATATCCATAATCCGCGTTTAAAGAATTCTTCGTCAAAACCATAAGTGACGACACCGGTAAATTATCTGATTGCAGCTTACGAATATTTCGGAATATCAAGTCAAAAGTTCCTCTTCCGAATATATCTCTTCTTTGCCTGTCATGTACACTATCTAATCCATCTAATGAAATACCGACATGGAATGCATATTTTTGAAACAATGCAAGATAGGTGTCGCTAAGTATTGTACCGTTCGTCTGAATTCTAAATGTAAACTGGATATCGCTGTAGTTATTCAGCATTTTTCTCAAAGATCGATCATATTGCTCTGCTGGAACCAACATAGGTTCCCCACCATGAAGAATTATGGAAACTTTCTTCTCTCTCCTGTCTTTAGCATAATTGCAAAACCATTCAAACGCTTTGTCCATTTCATCTTCTGACATTATAACAAAATCTGATTTATCTCCAACCGAGCAATACTGACAACTCATATTACAGGCATTTGTAACTTTTAAGATTAAAGTCAACATTTTATTTTTTCCAATCCGGATATTGCATTTTCAATATATTCTTCTGCCAATTCATGCATTTCCATAATGGGCTTTATGATGTAGTCACATATTTTCTTCATCATATCAGGTACTTCCGACTCAAAAAGTTCTGCCAGACGATCTTTGGCAAGCGTCTGTATTTGTTGTTCATTCACTCCCAATTTAACCATAGACTTTTTCTCAACGTCTTTAACATCACTTCTATAATATTGTTTTCCAAAAAATGAACATACGTGCTCCCAAAGTCCTTCCGGATCCCTTGATACTCTGACAACTTTATGAAGAGTATATGTAATTTCATCAGTTCTCATTTTTAGTTCTCCAACATTCTCAAGCTGAAGTTTCTCTGTATATTGAGATAAAATATCACAGCTTTCTGAAAATTCGTCAATACATGTTTCCCGCAATACTTTACATATTTCTTCACTCAACATCTGCGTCAGTGCTTCGCCGGTAATAGCACTTCCATTACCTTCCACCTCATTACTTTTCTGACGGATTATTCTGTTAATCCTCGTCAGACATTGATGTTGCATCTGCACTAAAAGCTCATCACTTCGCTCCGACAGACTTTGCTTTTTATCCAATAAACTCCGCCTGTATTCTTCTAATTTAGAGTTACTCTGTCCTAACTTATCTATTATATCATTGACCGTTGCATTGATTCGATTCCCCGGCGTCTTGCGTTTTAAAGCAGCCCCCTCATTCTTTGTGATTTCTTTCAGGATATCTAAAAGTTTACCAATATTGCTGGCTTGGAACATTTCCTCATCATGATTTTCCAACGCTGTCAATGCCAGTTTGGTAGATACAGTCAAAATTTCCTTTCCTTGTGAAAGACTGGGAATTCCAATATCCCGCAAAGTATTACACATATAAAGTTCCGTATCCATACGGTCTTTATCTGATTTCGGTAAAATAACGCTGACAATCTCACCGTCATCGTCGCAATCCTCTTCTACAGCATCCGATTGTGTTAATAAGAGAAGAAAAGTTTTCCCTTTTTCATATAATGCCTTCATTTCTGTAAAATCCTGCCGCGTACCAGCTGCATCTGAATTGCTGGTATACACAATAAGATCTGCATTATCTACATAATCTTTGGCCAACATCTCATTTTCCCAGGTAACGCTCCCTATCCCGGGTGTATCAAACCAAGTCATTCCACCGAGCTTAAAAAGTTGAATTGCACTGGTTGCCTCGTTGGGATCAACCCGAAACCCCTCATTTCCTTCTTCCGAAATCTCTGATAATTTTTCGCGTGTAGAAACATTTCCCCGATCATACACCTCAACCTTTGGCCTTTCAAACTTATCGTACGAAGAAGATATGCCCAAATCTCTGATTACATTTCCCATGATAAAATTACCCAGATAGCTCTTTCCCGCCTTAACCTTGCCAAAAACCACCACATTAAAGGATTGTTCATAATCTGTAATAAACTTCATGCCTTTTTGTATATTTTCAATGCTGTTTGTCACGCCCTTAAGCATTTTTACCAGTTCATCAGAGGCTCCATTATACAGTCTCTGCATATCTTCGTCCTCAACCAAAATCTTTACATTCAGGATCGATTCAATTTCCTGTCTGAAATTATTGATAATATCATCTAATAAATCACTTTTTTGTTCAAACGAAGCTTTAATATTTTCAAATTGTGCTTTGCTTTCCAACATTGTATCTACAAAAGAATTAATAGAGCCTATACTATTCATTCCGCATTCTCCTTCTCAATTTTGTCTATTTTTAAAAGTAAACTATCTATTTCTTCTAATTCTTGTCTTAACACTCCTGTTTTTTTTAATAGCTGATCATCTATCTGTTTCTGTAATTTCTTTTTGACATCCTTATCCATTGCCGCAGCTGACACATTCATTGCTGTCTCAGCCTTTAAGCTACTACTTTCAAGTTCCGGATTTACAGTATATTTCTTATATTCAGAAAAATTCTGTGCTGCAAATTCAGTATCTCTCTTTAAAGTCTCGATTCTTTTAAGCCGTCTTGTCTCCGCATCATCATAATCATCATAATCACTATAATCACTATAATCACTGTGAAAATAATCGTCCGTCAAAGTATCAACAATAAGCCCGCCTATGAAAGCGCCGCCAACTGCAAACAATACAGCCATATGCTATCCTCCTTACATGCTCTTTATCTGTTGTTCAAAAAAACCATATCTGTCATATTCTTCTTTTTTTAACGACCTCAGTTTATTCTGAACCGTTTTCTTCATCTCCTTAAAGTTTTCCAGAATCATGTCCCAAGATCGTTGTTTTGGTACAAATTGTCTTTCGATCTCCTTCTTTATTTTTTCATATTCTATATCGTAATCCAATTTCTTTTTCATCAATATATCACGCGAAACAACACATAGATCCAAAACCTCCTGCTTTCTGTTCGCACTTGCAGTATTCCTGTATTCCTCAGCCTTATCCAGCAACCAGACTCGAAACTGAGGAATATTGCTTGCCATAATTAATTTTTCAGATTCCTTTTTTCTGGCAACACAATATCTTTTTGCGGACACCTCCCAAAATGGTATTTCCACGTTCAATATCTCATTAAGCTGCCTTTTCAACTCATTTGTTACTTTTTTCCTGTCTGCTTCATCTGTTACTTCATCAATCCATGTACATATAAAAACCAGCCTCTTTGCCAACTCACTTTTACCAACATTTTTCACAATATTTTGTATCCAGGTATATTCACTTTGATTCAGCATGCCCGTTTTAATGTTGTGTGTTATCAAGATGATATCAGATTCCATAAGCATACTGACTGCAACATTGTCATCTTCATAGGTAGCATCAATACCCGGCGTATCAATAATTTCCACAAATCTCGAAAGTTTTTCTCTGTCACCAGATTTTGTAGTAGGTATGGCTCCCACAGGAAATCTCATATTATCAATCTGGTCTAATAAGGCATTGAACAGACTGCTTTTTCCCGAACTATATAACCCGGTATTTGCAATGGTGATAACATCGGCATTTTCTTGTTTCTTTTCCAATCCTTCCCAACGCCCAGCCGCTTCTTCCCCCATGTGCTGGCGTACTAATTTTATCTCCTTATTATTGATCAAATTCCCCATAATCTTTTATCCTATCTCTCTTCGTAATTCATAAATTTTATCTTTTAAATCTCTACACGCATGCAAAGCGGAATCTATTTCTTCACCCCATTGCACCTGCTCCTGAATAGCATTATCAATGGTCATTTGACCCCGGTCAAATTTTTCTTTAATTTCATCTGACAAGACAAGCCTCAATTGTCTTGCCATCTTATCTATTGCCGCATTGGCATCGGTTCTTGCATCCTGGCATCTTCTAATTTCTTCCTCAATCCGCTGTGATACATCTGCATTATATGCGTCTACTTCCCGAAGCAACCGTTCATGTTCTTCCTGTTCCTTTTTGCGCTTACTTTTGAATAAATTTAAAATTGCATCCAATAATCCTGAATTTTGCCTACGGCCAATACTCTCTAAATTCGATAGATTTCCTTCACCAAATTTTTTACCATAACCTATATTACTGCTATCCGCATGAGATCTTCTTTGACTTTCCTGCCCAATCTTTTCTATTTCTACCCCGGCAGAACTGACATTACATCTGTCATCGATAACCAAATCCAATTCTGAAAAGGACTCCCGCATATATTGATTAAGTGGATAAAGCAAATTCATATATGCTGCATCTATATCCTTGATTATCTCTTCCCAGATTATATCCATATCTATAATCCGCCTTTCTGCGAAAGGCACCAATGCGGTCATGAAACCCGTCTCGGTCTTTCGCTGTTTTGAATTTCCTGATATAGTTTTCCTATAAGACTGACACACTACAGAACACGTGGAGGTGAGTGGCGGGGCTGTATAGCGGCAACCCCGCATATCTATATGTTGTCGGTCATCCGTTAAGGCATCAATGATTGGCGCATGACAGTAGCCCGTAAACTTATCTCTTCCAAAGTCGACTCGATTTTGCCGGATGACCAGTCACTGTCAGTTTTATAACGATAAATCATCAGGAGGTTATTTTGTGTCATTTAAAATTCTTAAAAACAACTGCTGTGGACTTGATGTCCACAAAACATGGATCTTTGCCTGCATTGGTATTACAGATTCCCACAGCCGTACAGAATATAAGCAGGCTCGTTTCTCTTCCTTTTCCAAAGGTTTGCAGGAACTGTGTGACTGGCTTGCAAAATATCGCTGTACTGATGTCTGTATGGAGTCTTCTGGCAAGTACTGGATCCCTGTCTTTAATATTCTTGAGAAAAACAACCTCTGGGTTACGCTTTCTCATCCCAAGTATACAAAACCCTTGAAGGGAAATAAGACTGACCGTAAAGATGCTAAATGGATTTGCGATCTTTACATGTGTGGTATGGTCAAGCCATCCTTCATTCCACCTGCCAGCATCCGTCATCTTAGAGATTTGGTTCGTTATCGTTTCAAACTTACCTGTATGATTACTGGCGAAAAGAATCGGGCCCAAAACTGTCTAACCGTATCAAACCTTAAACTCGATGATGTATTCAGTGACGTCTTTGGCAAGTCCTCCCGTTCCATCACGGAACAGATACTTGCCCACCCAGGGAAAACTTTTGATGTCACACCTTTCGTACATGGACATTGTAAGACTCCTATAGAAGAAATCCAAGCCGCTGTCGATGGTGCCATCTCGCCTGAACAGGCTGTTAAACTTCGTCAATGTCTTGACCACATCGACGAATTAGAAAAGCACATAGAAACAGTGGAACAGGAAATTCTTCGTCTTTCTGACCCGTACGAATCAGCGCTCAACCTGATACGTACTGTTCCCGGATTTCACAAGAATCCTATGACCGCAATCCAAGTCCTTTCTGAAATCGGTGCTGATATGTCTGTTTTCCCCACAGCAAAGCACCTTGTATCATGGGCCGGATGTTGTCCCCGCAACGATCAAAGCAACAAAAAGATCAAATCAACTCGAATTTCCCGTGCCGGTTCTTATTTTAAACCAATACTGGTACAAGTTGCAAATGCTTTAATCAAATCGAAGAAACATCCTGAATTTACAAACCGCTACCGGCGTATCAAAGCACGTCGTGGTCACAAGAAAGCCATCATTGCCATCTGTCGTATGATCCTGACCGCTATCTGGCACATACTCTCAGATTTGAATCCATATACACCGGATGGATTTCTTGAATCACGTCCTGTGAATGAATCAAAAACCCTGACTACTTCACAGGCACTTAATCTTCTAAAGCAACGTGGTTACATTATCAAAGATGAGCCTGTAACAGCTTCCTGATTAGGTGTTGTGTCTATATTTACTTTTAAAGCCACCCGATAAGATGGTTTGTTTGCTATACCCTTTAATTCTTGACTATCTGCTACTTCTTTGTTTCAAACTTGGAATACCTTCTTATGTACATGCCCGATTCCGATTGGCAGAATTATCCGGATGTCCTGGATGCACTGATGCCATGGGCGCAGGCTGTACAGGAAGAATGTAAACAGTAGAAACTCAAGGGCGGGGATTATACCTCGCCTTTTGTTATTAATCAAGACACTCTGTTATTGAGCGCTTACGTCCTAACTCATATAATGATGCTTTATATTCGTGTGTTACCCTACCATTTTCTATTTGGGTATAATGAGTATTATTACCTAAATTTTTGTTTATACAGAAAATACAAACTGCTACATCAACTCCTTTAAACAGTTCTTTAATAATTGGATAGTTTATTATTTCTTGTATACCTGCCCTTATCATTAAATCCCTAGTTGGCCTTAATATATCTGACTGAAACCAATTATTCTTTGTCACCATACATATTATGTCTGATACATTTATTGCGTTGTTTATAAATTTATCATATAAAGTTGTTCCACCTATACCTCTTGCCCCACCTCTATTTGATTCTTGATAAGGCGGGTTTCCTATTACTACGTCTATTTTCATATCTCTGTTAAACTCCTCATTTAGTATGTCTTGCATTGTTTTAGAAGTGCCGTCTGGTCTACTTCCCAGACCTATTCCTTTTAATTTGCTGATGTAACTTGGTATTACTCTAAGGTTATGGTCATAACCTCGTAATTTCTTTGTCGTTCTCTCTAAACTTACTTGACTTAATGCTATTCCATATAACTGCTTACCTAATATATGATTTGACCGTTCAAATTCATCTGGATATTTTGCTTGTAATATTTCACAATCCATTAGCCTGTCATATATTTCTCGGAGATATTCACCGCCTTTACAAGCTGGGTCAAGAAAAACTGTCTGATCATTCCATACTTCTGGCGGTAACATATCACACATAGCTTTTACTACTTTATGGGGTGTTACAATTTCTGGGATTCGTGCCAGACCATTTTGTAAGTCCTCAACTATTGTATTTTCATTTACTTCTGATGTGACTTGGATTTTTTCAGTGTCCTCGGTATCTGCAAATATATTAAATCCAATTGATGTTATATAGTTTTTGATTTGCTTGATTTTATCTGTATATGTATCATAGTTTGCTCCACCAGAATTAGGGTTATTTCCGTTTAGATTTTGTCCTATAGGTATCTCATTATAAAATGCATGTTCCAGAGCATTTAGGTCATCTAAACTCCATGTATCTTCTTTACCTGTGCATACTACAACCCATTCCCAAATGTCACAATATCTTTCGGTTGTACTTGTATCATGTTCACGCAGACGTGCTAGGACTGATTCTCCATTATTTCTTTTCTTCGCTTGTCCTACATAAACTTTCTCTGTTGTTTGGTCATAACCAAATAGAAAGTAAATACAATTGTATCTTAACTCTGGGTCTGCAAATCTTAACTGTAATTGATTTCTTGGAATGATAAATGCTATTGTTCCCCAGTCATCATTTACATACTTAGATGCTCCGATATGAGCTTGTACAGGTAGGGATTTTATATTGATTATATTTGGGATACTGGTTTTCTTTGTTCTTGCCATACTTATATACCGTCCTTTTTTTAAAATTAAATTTTTATCTTTCAATAAAATCCATGTATAAAAAAGTGTCACAATCTACATAAATTCTTTTTTCTTTTAAATATGATAATGTTTGAAAAGATGAAATCCCATAATAAAAAAGCCTACCATTTTAACATGATAAGCTTTTTATATATTTGTAATCAAATTCATTCATCTGCATTTTATACATAAAATGTATATTTATACACGTATTTCATCAGCAACAATTAAACGAATTGGGACATATATTTCAGAATACTTTTTCAAGTCTGTCCCATTCTCTTAATGTTTTCATACTTAACACTATAGCATAATCAGTTCTATATTAAAATACATACCACAAATTTTACAAACAAACA
>OFGF01001194.1_pt1 | contig 17379 bp, 9 predicted proteins | sample 1521711 | NCBI WGS metagenome assembly OFGF01 (sample SAMEA3504092, study PRJEB24116) | mouse gut metagenome | biome: mouse gut; feature: mouse-associated habitat; material: faeces | place: Denmark | collected 2011 | reverse complement strand
TCCAAATGCCCTGCCGCTTTTTGCAGCACCTCTTCTTCCGTCGTATGAAAAATCGGAATTTTTACATTTATTTTGGCGATTTCTATGTATCCCATCATACCGTCGCCCGTTAAATTCAGGCAGGACATATATTCGGAATTTTCCTCAGAAGCCGCGGCAACGGCAAAGGAATCCGGCAGGATACTGGGCAAAAGCGCCTGGTTATAAGATTCTGCCTGCGACCATTGTGCGTTATAATCTACTTCACCCTGAGATTCCATCTGAGCCACGGTATCGTCATAGGAAGAAATCAATTTTGACTGCCTGTAACTGTTCCACTGGTTTGCCACAAAGGGATACAGCAGCAAGGACAAACCGGCAATAAATAAAACACCCACAAATAGCGTACTTTTTTTGAATTTAAATTTCATCCGGGTTCTCCTTATCGTTGTATTTTTATACCCGGGGCGGGTTGCCCCGCCCCGGTATTGGGAAGAAATTGCTGTTGACTAGTATCTTATGTACTTTGCATATATTATCTTCCAGTATTGTACGGCTGTATTTTCCTATTTTGCAGATTTTCTGCGGCTGGCGAAGAATAAGCCTGCTGCAGCAATCATGATTAAGCAGCCGCCGATGGTAAAGATTGTAGTACCGATACCACCGGTAGATGGAAGGCTGGTAAGCTTGGTATTCGGGATATTCTTGCCTAAAAGTACAGTACCTGCGCCTGCCTTATCATTTCTTACTGTACCTCCATCTTTTACTGTTGTAGTATTTGTAGATTCAAGATATGCCGGTTTCGCGCCCTCTGGTGCATCAGATTTATTTACATAGAATACGCCGTCAGCAATCCATCCAACCTGTACAGCATCCTCACTTGGAGCTTCCGTTGTATATGTCCTGTCTGTAACTGTCTCAGTCACCTCATATGTGGCTGATGTCCACTCTGCTGTAACCGGATAGGATTCTGTGTTTAATGTATAGCCAGTCGGCGCTACAAGCTCTTTGATTGTATACGTTCCAGCTGATACATTTGTAGATACTGCATAACCTTCATCATTTGTTGTTACCTGATCTACCAGCTTACCATCTTTGTCATAAATTCCAAATATTGCGCCTGCAAGAGGTGTCTGGCCATCTTCCTGAACTTTCTTGAAAGATACCTGATAGGTATAAACTATTTTCTTATCTTCCTTTTTCTCAACGCCTTCTGCCCCGTCTGGTGTCTCATTTAAATTATCCCATGTTGAACCTGTGCTTGGATCTTTTGCATAGAACATATCAACATCGTTGTTATTACCATCTTGACCCACAACAGCGTTTTCATTCACTACTGCTTTATAGGTTACGACTGGTGTTGCAACTGCTCCTGATTCACTATTCTGAAGCTTTTCATAATCAAAGTTAAGGTTAAACCCGTTCATTCCGTCAAGTGATTCTGATTTTGCCCTTGCAATTACTGTTCCAGCATTATTTGTGAATGTATATATTCCCTCTTCATTTGCTACGCCTGTGATTATTTCATCATCAATTGCAATCTGGATAGAATCCGCAATAAAGGTTAAACCAGCGGTCATTCTATCTGCGATATAGAATGTTTTGTTTAATGCGTTTACCGGGTACTGCGGCATAGTCGGCGTTACTGTATAAGTTAATACATCACCAACAGATGCAGTCTGAATAGGATTGCCCTCTTCATCTTGTTTTGTTTCATCAGCTGTTCCGCCTGTAACTTCTTTTTCAACATCTGGTGTTGTCTTTTTTGCCACTGCCTGTGTACCATATAAATAGCCGTCTGCTACATTAACTGTTTCAGTTGTCAGGTTCCCCTCTGCACCATATGTTGCAGATAACAAAACTGGATTATACACTTCACCATCATGGGAAATAATCGCAATATAAGCGCCTGCCTTTACGCTTTTTGTATATTTGCCATCTGCTCCAACTGTGTCTGGCCCCAAAGTGTCCTTAGCTGTAAGAGGCCCCTTTCCTTCTACTGTTTTTCCCTGAAGGCGATAACCCACTGCTACGATTTCATTCGCAGTTGGCTTTACAGTTTTCACCTTGGTAGTTACATCTGTTTCTTCTGTAAACAGATTTGCATCAATCCAATCATACCCTATTAATTCTACTCCGCTTTCCTGGTACTTGCCGGATGCAATCTGGTATAATGTTACTTTCGCGCCTTCTGTAATGCCAGAAATATTAACATCAATTGTGTCTGTTTTTTCCGGCTTGCCATTTGCTGCGAACGCTGTCATGCCCATTCCGAGTACCATGGTCAATGCCAATAACATTGCTACTACTTTTTTGATTTTACTCATAATCTCTTCGTCCTTTCTTTTTGGGTTTTACCCTTATTTTTTGTTGTTGATCTTGCTCTTTCGGCACCAGAGCCGCTAAACATCATTTCTTGATTAGCACCCCCTTGTACCTTTTTTTATATAAGATTAGCGTAGCTGCTAACATTAGCAGTGTTCCGCCAATCGAATACCAATAAATTCCCTCCCCGCCTGCACTTGGGAGGACATATACGGCTTCGTCCTCAAAATAGAACGCCATTGTTTTATTTCCATCTGCCTCAATTTCTGCCGGCACAACCTCTGTTGTGGCCCCGTCGGCCAGGACAGCCGTAACCGTTGGAACCGCCCCGTCAGAGCTAAAGGTAAATTTCCACTGTTCCGTACTCAGTAAATATCCAAGAGGCGATTTGATTTCTGTTAAAATATACGTCCCCGCTTTAATTTGGCAGGTATCAATTTCAGATACTGTTCCACTCTCAGAAATATTATCCGTCCATTTTACCAGTCCATTTGCATCAGAAATCCCCGTGTACGATACTGTAATATCACCTTCGCTTACAAGCCGAAACTCTGCACCTTCCAGGAACTTTGTTTCACTTGACTTGCTCCGTTTGTACATTTGCCAGTTACGGAGTTTATTTGTAACTATAACTTCTGCGGTCTGGCCATCTTTTATCTGGCCGTCTGACACTGTGCCATCCTGGCTTGTAACCGATGTATCTGGCTGATATGTGCCCTGGGTAAGCTCTTTTAACGGCATACTGCCATCAATTACATATTTATTGGGATCAAGGTGCCCTTCATCTGTTAACTCTGCAACATAAAATGCCATGCCAGCAGGTTTTCTAAAAAGCTCTATCTGATACAAATGGGAAGGAAGTGCAATAACCCCTTCTTGGGCATTATCATATATCATTGCCGAATCAGCTGTAGTTGCTTGTGTTTTTTCTGGTTTTCCGGCTTCATTCTTCTTATAATAGAATCCATCTGCGTCTTTAAGATAATATTCTCCTGTATATGGCACAAGCTGCTGCGTTTCCAAATCCTCCATATATACCTGGAAGTAAAAAACATCATTTTCTACATACGCGCCTTTTCCATCCGCAATTACCTTTTTGATCACAAGGTTTCCATACTGCCCGCCAGTGTTAACAATCTGCACGCATACCTTTGTATGATGGGCAATCATCCCTTTTACAATCTGACGCCCTCCCTCTTGTGTAACCTGGCTGTTTCCATTTGAAACAGAACCGGATGCTGTGTCATATTCCTCTATAGTATAGCTTACGCTAAACCCTTCTTCTGAGTCCGCCGTTTCCTGTACGGTATAATTGCTGCCTGCCAGTATATTTTCAATGAGGGCAGTCTGCCCGGCTTTTAAAGTGATAATCCCTTCCTTTTTTACTATTGCCGGCTGCCCATCCACTTTATAAGGCGTCCCTGTCGGAATTTTCTTTTCATCTAAAGTAACTTCAAAATCAAATTCTTTCTTTACTTCATCCTTACCGCCTGTTACATTTTTGGTAATCTCAAGGCTGCCTGTTTTATCAAAATCAACTTTATTGATAAAACCAAATGTAGTCACTTCTCCATCATCAATATTCTTAATCGGGCTCTTAGCGCCTTTAAATGTAGCGCCTCCAATTGAGATATCCTCCCAGTTAACCTTCGTCTCCGTGGTTCCGCCTGTAGTGATGTGCGCCCCAAACTGTTCAAAAACACTAGGATCCAAAAGCTCCCTCACGAAATACTCGCCCTGATCGGCTTTTATGCCCTCAATAACCGCCATTTCACCAGCTTTTAGCTTAATCAGCCCATTCTGGTCAACTCTGCCGTCCCGGTTGGTGTCAACACCGTTTAAGTCATAAATGTTATATTTTGTTCCTGGCTTTACATACAAATCCCCTGGAATATCTATTGTTGTCTTGTCATATGCATCTGCATTTAATACCTGGAACTCAAAATCCGGATTGCCAAGTACCGCCTGGTTGCCGTCCGTAGTAATATCTTTACTGATTGCAATAGAGTTCTTTGGTATAACCGGGAAGTTGAAATTAATCCGGCATACACTGGAACCTGCGCCACGCTCCATATAGTAAAACTTGAAATTATGGGTCGTATAATCTTTAAATGTAGTATATTTGTTTTGAGCTGTATCGAATTTCAGAAGCTCTTTAACTTTTTCATCCCCCTGCGCACCATACGTTTCCCGAATAATCCGTTCAAACGTATATGTTTCCTCCGGCTCGTTAGAAGTCCTTCCTGTAATTGCCCCGCGATCTCCAGCCGCGTAAGAATGATACCCGTAATAAACAACCTCACCCTTTGTAAAATCTATCCTGCCTGCCACGTGACGATGAATCCCTGATAAATCTAAAAGCAATGTTCCATCAACATATACCCATACATCATCATCCCCTGCAAATTCAAATACCGTGTCGTATTTATTCCCTGTACCCGTCTTACCATCCTTTGGCTGTACATAATTCATCTCCATCGTCATACCAAAGAAGAAATTCTTAGGCTCATCAAAGTCTATATTGTACAGCTTTTTGTTGGGATCTCCCTGAATTGCCTCAGCATTATTGGCGCCTGTTACTTTATCCAGCCACTTATCATCTTTATTTGCCCCAGCAGTCCCTTTCTTAACCGCATCAAAATAATACCCCTGTAAATCCCTGCTATTCCATGCCTGGGATCCATGCTTGCCATCCATTGTCTCTATAAACTGCCCCAATGTCTTTGCAAGCTTCGTATATTGTTCTTTTAAACTCCCCTCCGGACAGCTATCTGCTTTCTCCTGGGCATTTTGCTGCATCCGCTCATAATATCCGCGTCCAATGGCGCCTGTTTCTTCCACCGACTCTGTAATTGTATTAAACGGCATAAAATTACCAAAGGGATACTGGACAAAATTAGGCGTAAGTAATGAATTGTACAATGTAAATCCATCTTTGCCATTAAACTGGGCATGGCATACCCGGCTGTCAAAGTTATATGCACCTGTTTCCTCGTCTTTCGTAAACAGTCCATCCAGCCCTGAGCCTTTTAATTGCGCATACGCCTTCTTACCATGGCCCACATCCAGAGTAACTGTATTATCAAACAAATACCCTAAGCTAGTTCCATTAGACAGTAACGGATAGCCATCTGCCCCCAGCCTTTTTGACATCGGGCTGTATTCTGCATAAAGTGCGGTATTAGAAAGCCCTGTTCCATCTGGTTTATCCGTATTAGCATGGGCTCCACGCTGAGAATTGATATTTCCTTTCCATTCTGGATTATTAGTTCCGTCTACCCTTTTTACAATCGAATTCCCGCCTGCATCATAATCAGTCGTAATGTTATTACCAAATCCATATCCTGACGCCCATGTCCCTGACAAAGCCGTTCCATCTGCAACGCCAAAATCTTGCTGAAATCCAGGATATTTCATTGAATCGCTATCAAAAGGCTCATTAATATCTGGCCCATAATCGAATAATTTAATTTCCAGGAAATCTTTTGTAGATGCAGCCTGGATCGTCGATATATTTCCAACCTGCTGGGCTGCAACCCCGTTTTCACCAAATACAGCCGTTCCATACGCCACAGCCCTTGCTTCATTTGGCAGCGCTGTGTATTCAAAATCAAGCTGTACACTATTTCCAACAACAACATTTGCCATATCGCTGGCCGTCGCCGTTCCATGGGAAAAGAGTATAAACCGCTCTGGGGAAAGCCCAATTTCCATCTTTTGGCTCCATGTATCGTTTCCGGCAGGTATCATATCTGCAATTACGGCCTGGCCTTCCTCATTCTGCTCCACAATCCATGCCGTCCACTCTGCAAACAAGCCGTCTTGTATCACATCTGCTGCCGTGCCTCCTTCTGCATATACCAAAGCCACTGTATTTGCCGGCCCCATAGTATTAATCGAATGTACACGGACCGTCTTTGCTTCTGGATCACTTGTTAACGCTGTTTCCCAAAAAACACTGAGCGCCGTCAGGTTTTCAGAATTCACTACATACTTCTGCAAATCCCCTTGTGCGTTCAAATCCTCAAAGTATGCATATGCCAAGCTTACCTGGAATAATATTTCATTATAGTAGGCTTCATATCCTTCCACATCTTCATCTGGAAAACTGTTCAGCTTTTCTTCTATCTCCGGGTATCCCGGCAGCGCATCAATCATCGTATCTACCTTAATAATGCGCTCCCTATCTTCTATTGAAACTTCCGGCCCGGTATAGCAGCCATATTCATGCACATGTTCTTCTTTCCCACAGGCAATGTTACCAGTTTCATCTTTGCAGGCATCTGTATGTAAATGGTTTTCCAATCCACAAAACACCTGCATATGGCACTTCTGTATATGGATATGCTCCCCCTTGCCGCAAACCACATTGCCTTCTGCATCATGGCACTCTTGTATGTGTGCATGCTCTTCCTGGCCACAGGTAATGATTTCGTAGCATTTTTCTACATGCCCATGCTCTTCTTTTCCGCAAATCAGCTTCTGCTCATAGCACGCTTGCGTATGCACGTGCGTCTCGCCTTCCGCTGCCCCTTCGGGCGCTGCGCCAGCCGCCTGTTCCGGAGCCTTTGGCGCTTCCGGTTTTGCTGCGGATTCTTCCTGGCCGCAGGAAAGCTCTTTTGTCACGGTATAGCAGCCATCCTCATGAATATGGGCGCCTGCCCCTTCTTCCGTACCGCATGCCAGCGTTTTTTCTTCCGTTATGGTATAGCATTCCTCAGTATGCGTATGTTCTTCGGATTCTTCTTGGCCGCAGGACAATTCCTTCTTTTCAGTTATGGTATAGCAGCCGTCGCCATGCTGGTGCCCGCCGTTTTCTTCCTGGGTGCATGAAAGCGTTTTGGTTTCTGTATAACATGCATCTGCATGCTGGTGCCCCAAAACCTCCGGCTCTGCTTCCCCTGCGGGCGCTTCGTCCGGAACCGATTCGGCAGAAGTCTCTGCCACCTTTGCCGCCCCTTCTTCTATCCCGCATATCAGAACCTGCTCGTAGCATTCCGGTACATGCTTATGCTCCTCTAATCCACAGTACACTTCCTTTTCCAGCGTAAGGGCCGGAAACGACAGCGCCAACGCTGTACCAAGCATTACTACAACCGCCAATACGGCAACGATCCCCTTCCAATGCCTGCGTTTTTTTTGTTCTGACAGGGATTTCCCCGCTTTTTTCAAAATAGAAGATTCCATAGGAATACCCCCTTTATCTTAATCTATCAATGTACCGGGCCGATGCCGCCAAAAGGCCAAACCCGGAATGTTACCTTGCTTACTACCTGTTCCTCTGATATGCAGCCGATGTCTGCACTGCGGCTGTCTACCGACATACTGCGGTGATCCCCCAGTACAAATATACTGCCTTCCGGAACTTTACAGGGAAGCGTAATATCACATTTCCCCAACGCCTGCTCTGTCAGGTATGGTTCTTCCAACAGGTAATTGTCTACATACACTTTCCCGTCCCCGTCTATATCCACGGTTTCCCCAGCCATAGCAACCACGCGCTTAATTAATATCTTATTGTTATAATAAAAAGACACGATATCGCCTTTTGTTATCTTTGCATTTTTAAAAGAAATTACAATTTCCCCATCCTTTAACGTTGGAGACATGCTATTTCCGTCTATCTGCATAACCGGAAGCAGTACGGTCGCCACTACGATTGCGGCTGCGGCTGCGACAACGAAAGCCTCAACTGCCGCGGCCGCCATTGCCAGACGCTGCCGTTTCCCCCGCTCCCGTTTTAGTTCGCTTTCTAATTGGCCCCTGCTTGGTACTCCAGATATTTTCTTTTTTCCCATAACATGCATCATACAAGTTCAGCAAGCCCTGCCCGCATTACCGGCCCAAGCTCTATTTCCGGCCGATAAAACCGGGCGCCCTGCGCTACCGGGCAGTCCTGTTCTTTTTTTACCGTCTCCTGTACCTCGTCAAGCATACGCTTACAACGCTTGCGTGTCTCTTCTTCCAGTTTCCTGCAGCGCTCCATTGTCTCTTTCATGAGCTCCTCTGCCTGCCTGCGGCTTTCCTCTTCCATCTGCGCACATTTTTCTTCCTGCTGCTTTTTCTGCTCTTTTATATTTTCCAAATACTGAACCGCAGCTGATTGTGCCGCGGCAAACACGCCATTTAACGCCACAGAAGCTTCCGCAATAGAGCCTGCTTTTTCAATCATAATACTGCGCTCTGCCAGACTGCTTTCTGCTTCCGCCAATTTTGCTTTCAAAGCTTCCATTTGTTTATCCTGATCAATCAGAAGCTCCAACAGGTCAGCCCGTTTTAATTTCCTAAGTTCCTTATCTGTCATATCACGCCTTCTCTCAGTCCCAGTTCTGCCTGTCTTCACTGCTATCTACCAGTTTTAATAATTCCAGGGCGCTGCGGAAATGCATCGTCTGATTTTTCTCAACCCAGGTCACTTCACCCTGCCAGGTGGAATTGCGCCGTTCAAGTATTTTAATGATAAATGTGCTCTGGGCTTTTACTCCGGAATATTCCATACCATTTCCGCCCCCTTCTGGATTCTTATTTCATCTTGAACCACATTTTAGCAAGAGGGGCATTACACTTCTCATTACATATTGCAATAATTTTGTTTTTTTAATGTTTTTGTGTGTCCCCCGAAATTTTTCTGGCAAAAGTATAGCGCGTGGGGCATTACAGATTTCATTACATGTTGATGGGAAAATTGTTTTTTTCTGTTTTTTGTAACGTAATTTAAGATTTGTGTTTATGAATTTTAAATTGTAAAAGCAGGATTTTTATGATGTTTTTACAGACAATAATAATATTATGAAGATATTATTTTTAGTTTTGGGGTGATTCAATAGAGTTAGTAGTACTGTTTATGAGTTATACTGTGAGGAGTTGTGGCAAAGGGGCCGTCAGACAGGGGCAGGGTATGCGTCTGAGTCTGTGTTCAAGGGTTAAGGGGCTCTAAAGCATCCCATTTTCACATTCTCATGCTGACGCAACCGCCGTAAACGCGCCGTCCATGGCGCGGTTACGGCTTGCCCTGCCATCCGTGGCAGGGCATTGCTGGGGAACGAACGGAATACTTAAGAGCCCCTAAACCCCATCACAAGGCCCCAGCCTCATACCCTGCCCCTGTCTGACTACAGTTTTGGCTGACCCACAGAAGGGTTTATGATTTGTATCAAACAAGGGAAATGTAGAGGGCTACACTGATCAAATTCATGTAGATTAAACTACAAATGTTCAATCTGATAGTAGAAATATTGCGCTAAGTAAGGCGTGCAGTTGACAGAAAAATTCTTCATGTTTGCTTTGTGTGAAGTAGTACATTCCCGGTCTCTTCTATATAAAAAGGCACAGTGCAGACTATTTGTTAGGAACAACTTCTACTAAAACGTGTTTGAAAATCGATTATGCCAGATTTGCGCTTCCCTTTTGTGGGGGATTGGTACCCAAAGAGAATGATATGCTTAACGAAGGAGACATACACCCCTGGTCTCGTTACTGGCTATTTATCAGTTAAGATTGCACCATATGTCACAAACAAGGAAATCTCAAAGAACATCTCCATGCCATCGAATGGACTCAAAAAATCCCCGTAGTCCAGCCAAAAACGTAGTCAGACAGGGGGCAGGGTATGAGGCTGGGGCCTTGTGATGGGGTTTAGGGTCTCTTAAGCATCCCGTTTGGTTCCCAGCAATGCCCTGCCCCCTGGTTGACGTCCCCTTTACCACCCACTTATACCAAAGAATACAAAAAATCCACAAACCCATCTACCCAAACCCCCTCAAATACTGTAAAATATAAACAATAAAACAAGATGAAAAAGGAGGTTTCCCATGTCCTACACCATACAGGTAAGAATGAAAAAACTCGGAAAACAGCGTGCAAATTCCCTTGCTCCTGTTCCGTTTGTACTGGAATCCCGGCCGCAGACAACGCGGGATCTAATCACGGCCTTAACCGCGCTTGGCGTAAAAGACTATAACGCCAGAAAAGACGAAGGCCAGCTGCTTCCCTATCTGACCCGGGAAGAAATTGCAGGTCAGGCAGAACGCGGTAAAATTGCCTTTGGATTAAGGAACGGCGAAGACGCGGATGAATCTGCTGCTATTCAAAACGCCATCCAATGCTTTGAAGACGGCATCTACCGCATTTTTGCCGGTGAAACGGAACTGACTGCTTTAAATGATGAGATTCCCCAGGCAAATGATACTGTCTTTACCTTTATTCGCCTGACTATGCTTTCCGGATGGTAAGCTCTATATACAAACGGATTCTGCTGCATCAACCCGGGAATTTTATCCAGATATATTGATTCAGACACGTCCTGATATTTAGATTCATACATTTATATACATACACTGATACATAGAAGGAGGAAACTAACATGGCGGAATTTACTTACGAAACACGAAGAAAAATCAGCGAAAACTGGGTTGCACAGACCAAAAAGAACGCTTCCGGCGTCCCCAAATCAGAAACCGGGCTGCTCCCGGACACCTACTATTACTCCCTCCCGCAAAAGACCTGTAATAAGATGCGGGAGCTCCTTGAAAACGGCGCCTGCCGCACCCTGTCCGAGCTGTACCAAAACGAATACGGACACCTTATAAACGCCTGCATCCCGGCAGAATACCGGGAAGAATTTTATTATGCCCTGGATCAGATGAACCAGTTCCAGATGACCGCCGGATGGTACCGACGCAGCGTCCGTTCCGAAAGCTACGCGCCGTTTGTGGAAAAAAGCGTCCAGCTGTTTCGCGCGTACACAAGGATCGCGTTTTACGGCGCGCCGCTTGCGGATATCTTAACGGGACAGACAACCCCGGAATTTTACGACCATGCCAGGACGGAATATTTTGCTTATGCCGACATCCTCGCCGCACAGATTGACCGCGGCAGCGAAAGCATTATAAACGCCGTCCGGGATATCTTGCTTGGCGAAAGCAATACCGCTATGATAAGCCATGAGTTAATCCGCGGCATTGTTATGTGCAAAAATGAAGGGCTCTATGAACTGCTCGGCAAATTCCTGCTTGCGGCGCGGCTGCAGGAGGGTGCAAGACAGGCGGTCTGCGAAACAATGGACGAGGGACGGCCGGAGGCTTTTATGCACCTGTTTTCCGTTATTGAGGACAATAACCTGATCCGCTATTCTTCGGTGAAACGCGCCGTCAGTACGTGGATTGGCATTTTTGACGAAAACAGCGCAGACCGGATTTCGGAAAAACTGGTACGCCTGATGAGCCGCTGCCTGCGGGAAGAAGCGTTCCGGAACGAGCAGCTTGCCACAAACGATTCTGTCGCCATCAGCTGCGCCCTCTGGGCTTTGGGCTTTTATAACGCAAAAGACGCCATGGACGCCGTCATTTCTTTGGCCAAATCCGGCACGAAAAACCAGAAAATGACCGCTTCCTATTTTACCCGCTCACTGCAGGAGGAGCGCTTAAAAATTCAGGTTTCTAAGGAAGTATTAAAGGAAGCCCCGGATGATCTGGCTCTGGCGGCCTGTTTTATGGTAAGCTTTCTGGATCAGGCGGGTATGCATCTTTTGAGCCTGATCAAAGAAAAAACCAACGTTTCGTATTACTATACGAAGGACGCCGCCGTAACAAAGCCCCGTAAAATGGATGCAAAAAAACTGTTTGACAGCAAACAGGAAGCCAGGCAGCTGTATGGGATTTTAAAAAACATTATGGAGCAGATTCCAAAAAAAGGGCTTGTGCTTTCTCCCTGTATTTTCCCGTGGTATGAAGTAACTCTGACACAGTCGGATCTGGCTTTGCGCCTGTGCCTGATTGCTTGTATGCTTAAGGACGAAGCGCTGTTAGACGAAGCGGCGGCATTTATCCCCTTAATCGGGCAGGGCGGCCGCTATGTCAGCTCTGACCGTTCGATTGCGGCGCGCGTTTTGCTCTACCGCCCCGCGTCGCAGGTACGGCGCAGGATTTTACTGGATCTGATGCACAATCCGGAGGAGTATACCTGCAAATCCGCGTATATGCTGGCGGACGACATGAAGCTGGCCGATGAAGATTACCGGCGGCTGGAACAGAATTTAAAGTACAAAAAAGGGCGCGAGGGGACGCTTGCCATTTTACAGAAACAGCCGCCCGAAGCGCTTGCCGCATCCGTCGGAAGGCTGCTTGCCGCTAAGCCGGAGGAATGCCATATGGGCGCGCTTGACCTTGCGCTGGAGATGAAAAAAAATGACGGGCAGTTTGCCCTTCTTACCCCGTATCTTTCGGAATTTGAGCCGCAGACGGGCAGGGAACAGGTATTATACGAAGAACTGACGGCGGATAACAGCGCGGCGCAGGATATTTTAAATACGCCGGGCTACGGTTTTTACGACGTAAACAAAGAGTGGGTTCTGCCGCCTATGGACGCAGACGGCAAAAAAGCACACACACTGTTTACCTATGGGGAAGACGAATGTATCCGCGTGCTACAGGCCTTAAACAGCCTGATTCAAAAAAACCGCAATCTTTCTTACAAGACCGCGTGGGATACGGACGAACTGCTGGGCGACGATTTGAAACTCTGCCGTTATACCGGAAACGATCCGGATGCAACGCCGTTAGACGCCTATCCGTTCCGTGAATTATGGGAAACGTTTTACCGCGAGCACATCAAAACCCCTGAGTTTTTAATGGAGATCCATTTTTACCAGGCCTGCCGCTCTGGGCGGAACAAATACGAGCAAAACATAGATCTTTATAAAACGATATTCGGGCATGGCCTTAGGAAAAAGCCGCCGTTTTCCAATCTGATCCAGGGGCTGCGTTACGGTTCGCAGGCACGGACCGTTTTGGATACGCTGTTTAGCGAATATGTCCCAAAAGACTTAAAAGCAAGGTGGGCGCTTTGCGGGACAGCCGCATTCTTATCCGCCATAAATACGTCCAATGACTTCTATACCGTCAGCGAAAAGCGCTGGAACGGGGTCATCGAAACGCATAACGAGCGGACCGCCGGCCTGCCGGTTTTTGCCGACCTGCTGGGCTGGCTTTCCCTGGCGCCGGAAGCAGACTGGACGTCTGCGTTTACCATGCGGTTTTTGCTGCAGCAGCACTACCTGAAACAACGGGACAGAGAAAAGCTTCCCCGTTACCAGAGCAGACACAGCGCGTACCTTTCCCTGTCGGATTATGTACAGTGTTACCTGCGCGGGTACTGGGACAAAGATCTGCTTTACAAGGCTGTTTTTACGTTCTCCGACCTGGGCAGCCTCTTAGAGCCGGTCAGCATTGTGGAGCAGCGGGGCGCCGTCCCGTCTAAAAACGCCCGGATCGGCGCGTTAAACAGCTTTTTCGGGCTGAATGCGATTACGCCGTCCGACGGAAAATACCGGTTTGATACGGCATATGCCAAGCTTCCCGCCATGCAGCTGGCACATGAAATTTACCGTGAAACCATACCGAATATCCTTGCCGTCGAACTGAAACGCGGGGAACAGCCGACGCCGTTTTCTGACTATATCAGTAATATTAACGTCATTTACGGCATCGGCTATATGATCCAGATTTTAACCGCCCTGGGCAAAGAACCCCTGCAGCGCGGCTACAGCTACTATACTTCCGCCACGGCCAAGCGAAACGTATTAAGCCATCTGCTAAAGGTCTGTATGCCGGATGAAACGGACACGGCCGATACGCTTGCCGCCGCGTTAAAGGGCACGGACATTACCAAAAAACGGCTTGCCGAGCTTGCCATGTATGCGGAGCAGTGGATTCCGCTGCTGGAGGAATATTTCGGGCTGCCGGGCTTTGCCAGCGCCTGCTACTATTTTATGGCGCATACCAGCGAATATTTTGACGATCACATTACCTCTGTCATTGCCCGGTATACGCCGCTTTCCCCGGAGGAGCTGCACGACGGGGCGTTTGATCTGCACTGGTTTTTGGAAGCCTACGAAAAAATCGGGGAGAAAAACTTCAAACTCCTTTACGACGCCGCGAAATATTCTTCCACCGGGACCGCCCACGGCAGGGCGAGAAAATACGCGGACGCCGCGCTGGGCAAAAAGGACAAGGAGGATTTAAAAGCCGAAATTGACGCCAAACGCAACAAAGACCTCTTGATGAGCCTTGGACTGCTCCCGCTGCCCTCGGCCAAAACCAAACGGGAAAAGGATTTACTAGACCGCTACCAGTTTATCCAGAAATACAAAAAAGAAAGCCGGCAATTCGGCGCGCAGCGCCGGGCAAGCGAAGGCCGCGCAGTGGATATCGCCCTGCGCAATTTAAGTGCAAACGCAGGCTTTACGGACGTTACGCGGCTGATCCTGCGCATGGAAAGCAAGCTGATTGAAGAGTCCTCCTCCTGCTTTGCATGGCAGGAAATAAAAGGCTCGGACGGCGTATCGGTTCTGGTTTCGGTGGATGAAAACGGAAAGAGTTCGCTCAAATGCCAAAAAGGCGGCAAAATCTTAAAATCCGTCCCCGCCAAACTCAAAAAAGATCCGCTTATCCTTGCCTGCCAGGAAACGCACAAAGCGCTAAAGGAGCAGTACAGCCGTACCCGGCAGATGTTAGAACAGGCAATGGAAGACCGGACCGCATTTGAAGCGCGGGAGCTATGGGATCTGTTCGGCAATCCCGTCGTTGCCCCGATGATTAAGACGCTGCTTTTTATGCCGGAACAAGACGCTGCCAGGGAAACCTGCACATGCCTTGGATTTTTGACGCCGGACGGCCTGTTTGACGGCGAAGGGACAATTACGCCGTTAAAACCGGGAGATAAGCTTTTGATTGCCCACCCGGTTGATTTTTACCGCAAGGGGCAGTGGAGCGAATATCAGAAGCTTTTGTTTGAAAAGCAGATAAAGCAGCCGTTCAAGCAGGTCTTCCGCGAACTGTATGTAAAGCTTTCGGAAGAACTGGAAAAAACAGAGTCGATGCTGTTTTCCGGCAACCAGATCCAGCCGCAGAAAACAGTCGGCGTACTGCGCGGGCGGCGCTGGGTGGCCGACTATGACGACGGCCTGCAGAAGGTCTATTATAAGGAAAATATTGTGGCGCGGATTTATGCCATGGCGGACTGGTTTTCACCGAGCGACATAGAAGCGCCGACCTTAGAATGGGTAGTATTTTTAGACCGCAAGACCGGAAAACCGATAACGCTTAAGGATATTCCGGATATCATTTACAGCGAGGTCATGCGGGATGTAGATTTGGCGGTGAGCGTAGCCCATGCAGGCGGCGTCGATCCGGAGACCAGCCATTCGACAATAGAAATGCGGCGTGCCGTTGTGGAATGCAACCTGGAGTTGTTCGGGATCAAAAACGTCCGGCTGGAAGGAAACTTTGCCATGATCGACGGAAAACTCGGAGAATATTCCGTCCATCTCGGAAGCGGGGCCGTGCGCCAGACGGGCAACGCCATGCTGTTTGTCGTTCCGGTGCATTCGCAGCACAGAGGAAGGATCTTCCTGCCGTTTGTAGACGACGATCCGAAGACGGCGGAAATTATGTCAAAGATATTGTTGTTCGCGGAGGATACCAAAATCAAGGATCCGAGTATTTTAGAGCAGATCCGGTAAAAGGATATGCATTTTGCAACAGAAAAAAGGCAGAATAAATACCGTACAAGCGGACAGCAAAAAAATTAGAAAGGCAGGACGCATGATATGGCAATTACAGCAGCATTTATGATGCCGCACCCGCCCCTGATCATTCCTGAAATCGGCAAAGGCGGGGAACAAAACATTCAGGCGACGATTGACGCTTATGGGCAGGCCGCACAGCGCATTGCACGGCTTAGCCCGGAAACAATCGTTCTGATTTCCCCGCACCAGGTAATGTACGCGGATTATTTCCATATTTCTCCCGGTGCAGGCGCATCCGGGGATTTTGGAAGCTTTGGCGCAGCGCAGGTAACAATACAGGCGGCATATGATACCGACTTTGTAAATTTGCTCTGCGGCATGGCGCAGAGCCGGAACATTTCCGCAGGGACATTGGGGGAACGGGATCCGCGGCTTGATCACGGAACGATGGTGCCGCTTTCTTTTGTCGATGCGTACCGGACGGATTATAAGCTGGTGCGGATTGGGTTGTCGGGACTGTCTCTTGCGGCGCATTATGACCTGGGAACGTGCGTGCAGGATACGGCAGACGCCCTGGGACGGCGCATCGTGGTAATCGCAAGCGGAGATTTATCGCACAGGCTCCTGGAGTCAGGGCCTTACGGCTTCCGCGAAGAAGGGCCTTTGTATGATCGGCGTATTATGGATGTCATGGAACGCGGGGCATTTGAAGAACTGTTTGATTTTTCAGAGGGCTTTTGTGAGAAAGCGGGCGAGTGCGGCCACCGGTCGTTTGCTATGATGGCGGGAGCTTTGAATAAAAAAGCGTTTACTGCTAAGCGGTATTCTTACGAAGGGCCGTTTGGCGTAGGATACGGCATCTGCGGCTATGAAGTAACGGGCAGCGACGCCGCAAAGGACTTTAAAGCCCTGTATCAGGCAAAAGAGCAGAACCGGCTGGCCGCACAGCGCGCAAAAGAGGATTGCTATGTTCGTCTGGCGCGGGATACCATAGAAACGTTTATTCGGACGGGTGAAAAAATCACCACGCCGGACGATCTTCCCAAAGAATTGTACGAAACGCAGGCAGGCGTCTTTGTATCTATTAAAAAGGACGGCGGGCTGCGCGGATGTATCGGGACAATCCGGGCCGTACAGGCTTCTGTCGCGGAAGAGATTATACAAAATGCCATCAGTGCGGCAACGGAGGATCCCCGCTTTTCCCCGGTTCTTAAAGAGGAGCTTCCGTGGCTGTCGCTCAGCGTAGATGTGCTGGGGGATGCGGAACGGATTGATTCGGAGGATGCGCTGGATGTGAAACGTTACGGAGTGATTGTAACAAACGGCAGCCGAAGGGGGCTTTTGCTTCCGAATCTGGACGGAGTGGATACGGCTGCAGAGCAGGTTGCAATTGCGAAGAGAAAGGCTGGGATTTTAGAACATGAGAATGTGTTGTTAGAGCGGTTTGAGGTTGTAAGGCATTTTTAGAATATGGTATTGGGAAAAATCCGTCAGGCAGAGGGCAGGGTATGCGGCTGGGGCTGTGTTCAGGGGCTAAGGGGCTCTAAAGC
>OFGF01001190.1_pt1 | contig 17435 bp, 11 predicted proteins | sample 1521711 | NCBI WGS metagenome assembly OFGF01 (sample SAMEA3504092, study PRJEB24116) | mouse gut metagenome | biome: mouse gut; feature: mouse-associated habitat; material: faeces | place: Denmark | collected 2011 | reverse complement strand
GATATTTTACAGGAAGTAAGGACACTTGCCGCAGACGGTGTAGTGGAAGTAATGCTTTTAGGCCAGAATGTCAATTCCTATGGCAAAAACCTTAAGGAGCCGTATACATTTGCCCGGCTTTTGCAGGAGGTGGCCAATATTGACGGCATTGAACGCGTCCGTTTTATGACGTCCCACCCGAAGGATTTATCGGATGAATTAATTGCAGTCATGGCCAAATCTGAAAAAATCTGCAGGCACCTGCATTTGCCGCTGCAGTCTGGAAGTACCAGGCTCCTTAAAGTTATGAACCGCAAATATACAAAAGAACAGTATTTAGGCCTGGTTGAAAAGGTGCGTGCGGCTATTCCGGATATCGCCATTACGACGGATATTATCGTGGGGTTTCCAGGTGAAACGGAAGAGGATTTTAATGAAACGATGAATGTTGTGTGTAAGGTTGGGTTCGATAGTGCGTTTACCTTTTTATATTCCAAACGGACAGGGACGCCTGCAGCTTCCATGGAAGGCCAGATACCTGAAGAAACTGCAAAAGCGAGGTTTGACCGCCTTTTGCGCAAGGTACAGGAAATTGCGTCAAAAAAAGCAATGCAATACGAGGGCACTGTCCAGAAGGTTTTAGTAGAACATATTAATGAGATGGATGAAAAGCTTGTTACAGGGCGGATGGGTAACAACTCAATTGTGCATTTTCCTGGCACTGCGGATATGATTGGGAAGATACTGGATGTTTATTTAAAAGAATGTAAAGGCTTTTATTATATAGGAGAGGCCAGGTGAGGGGATGGCAAAGGGCTTTGGGAAAAAAGACGGTATATTTTTGGGAATTTTCTCTGCAGTCTTAATTTTGGTATGTGCCGGGTATTATTTTCTGGGGCGCCAGCCGGGGGCCATGGCAGAAGTAACAGTAGACGGAAAATTTTATGGGGCATATCCCCTTTCCCAGGATCAGACCGTCGATATTATGAAGGGGGAGGCTGTTACCAATGTATTGGTGATACAAAACGGGATGGCGGATGTGATAGAAGCCAATTGCCCGGATAAACTTTGTGTACACCAAAAATCGGTTTCCCATGCAAATGAAACGATTGTCTGCCTGCCTAACAAGGTTGTCGTCGAAATCAAAGGCGGCAAAAAAAGGGAGCTTGACGCAGCAGTATAGGGGGGGGTATACCGTGAAACATAAAACAGCACATACCGGGATGTTTTTGGCATTGGCATTGATTTTGAGCTATGTGGAAACGCTGATCCCGTTCCATTTTGGGATTCCGGGGGTTAAGCTTGGCCTTGCCAACCTGATTACTGTTGTTATGCTTTACTGTTGCGGGGCAAAGGAAGCCTTTGTGATTTCTGTATTGCGGATTGTGCTGGCAGGCTTTTTATTTGGCAGCCCTTTTAGCATTATATATGGTTTAAGCGGGGGGGCTGTAAGCTTTTTGGCAATGTATCTGCTTTGGCGTACGGACAGGCTGCATGTGGTTTCCATCAGCGCAGCGGGAGGTGTGTTCCACAATATTGGGCAGCTTTTTATGGCGGCTGCCGTAGTAGAGAACCTAAGGCTCGTTTATTATATGCCTGTACTTTTGACGGCAGGCTTTCTGACCGGGCTTTTGATTGGGGTACTGGCGCAGGAGATGATTGTCAGGGTAAAACGGTGGATGTAATATGGATTTAGTGAAGCTGCCCAAAAAAGAGCTGGGCATATTTTGGCGGGGCGCAGCAGTGAAAGAACCAGTTTCACACATATCGGGAGGGCTTATGAAATTACTACATATATCAGATCTGCATATCGGAAAGCGCATAAATGAATTTCCCATGATAGAGGATCAAAAATATATCCTGGATCAGATTTGCGCTATTGCTGAGGGCATACAGGCAGACGGTGTGATTATTGCCGGGGATATTTACGATAAAGCTGTCCCATCTGCAGAAGCAGTCCAGCTATTCGACTATTTTTTGACCAGGCTTTCTGAAAATGGCCGAAAAGTTTTTGCAATAAGCGGCAATCACGATTCGGCAGAGAGGATCGCGTTTGGCGCAAAGCTTATGAGCCGTTCGGATGTATTTGTTTCTCCGGTTTATGACGGTACAATTGATAAAATACAATTGGAAGATCGGTATGGCGAATTGTGCATTTACCTGCTTCCTTTTTTAAAGCCTGTTTCTGTGCGCCATGCTTTAGAGGGGGAAGCAGGCGCAGACATGCCCGAAAGCTATCAGGAAGCGGTAAAGGCAGCGATAGGCAGGCTTAAAATAGATCCTTGTGCCCGAAATGTTTTAGCAGCCCATCAGTTTGTTACAGGTGCAAGCCGCTGTGAATCAGAAGATGTTGTTGTCGGCGGGCTGGATAATGTTGACGTGGAGATATTTGATGCATTTGATTATGTTGCATTAGGACATATCCACAGCCCACAGTCAGTTGGGAGGGAAACGGTGCGCTATTGCGGTACACCGTTAAAATATTCTTTTTCTGAGGTAAAACAGGAAAAATCAGTTACAGTAGTGGAATTGAAAGAGAAAGGGAATGTGGCAATAGAAACGGTACCGCTTGTCCCGCTCCATGATATGCGTGAAATCAAGGGGAGCTACCTGGAAGTGACAGCGCGCAGTTTTTATGAGGGGTCAGATACACAGGATTACATCAAAGCAACCCTTACAGATGAAGAAGATATACCAGACGGAATGCAGAAATTGCGGGTTATTTACCCTAATCTGATGCGTCTGGAGTATGACAATAGCAGAACGCGGCAAAGCAGGGAAATTGGGGCTGCACAGAATGTGGAAAAGAAATCAGGGCTGGAGTTGTTTGAAGAATTTTATGAGCTGCAGAATAATGCGAAGATGAGCGAAAAACAGGCAGAGTTTGTGGCTTGTTTGTTTGGGCAGATTTGACAGGCCAAAATAAATCTCAAAAGGAAGAACGGATATGAAACCATTAAAGCTTACTATCAGTGCATTTGGGCCTTATGCAGGCAAAACAGAAATAGATTTTGAGCAGCTGGGAAATCAGGGGCTTTATCTTATTACTGGCGATACAGGCGCTGGTAAAACTACTATTTTTGACGCAATTGCCTATGCCCTCTATGGAGAGGCCAGCGGCGATGTCCGGCGCGCAGATATGTTCCGCAGCAAATATGCCGGTGAGGGTGTGCCAACTTATGTGGAATATACCTTCCTTTACCGCGATAAATGCTATACTGTGAAACGCAACCCCGAATACCCGCGCCCCAAAGGCCGCGGCACGGGATTTACCATGCAGAAGGCGGACGCTTGCCTTGTGTATCCGGACGCCCGTGAGCCTGTTACGAAATCCAAGGAGGTTACAAGGGCTATTACGCAGTTAATTGGGCTTGACAGAAAACAATTCGCCCATATAGCTATGATAGCCCAGGGTGATTTTCAGAAGCTTCTGCTTGCAGGCACCGAGGAGCGCAGCGGTATTTTCCGGCAGATATTTGATACAGGGCGTTATCAGAGGATACAGGATCAGCTTAAAGCGGCGTCAAAGGTGCAGAAGAAGGAGTATGAAGAAATAGGGCGCAGTATCCATCAGTATATGGACAGCATCGTCTGTACAGGGGAGACGCCTGTAGCTGTAAAATTAAGAACGTTAAAAGCGGAGGGCTTTGATGGCCGGATCGCAGAAGGTGTGCAGCTGTTAGAAGGGCTGGCAGGGGAAGATGGGGCAGTATTACGGGAGCTTGAAACAAAGATGGAGCAGTGTGACCTGCAGATTCAAAAGACAGATCAGTTAATCGGTAATATCCATAAAGTAAAAGAGCAGCGGGAAAAGCTGCAGGAATATAAGATAAGGCAAGGTGAGTGCCAAGAGGAGCTTTCTCATGCCAAGGAATGCTTTACAAAGGCAAAACATAGCGCGGCTATATGCGGGGAAATTGCGCAGCAGATAAACGAACAGCAGAATAACCTGGCATTGTTTGGCCAGTTGGAGCAGGAGCAGCGCGCGCAGGAAGCAGACCGGCAGGCCCTGCAAAAACAGGAAGCTAAAAAACAGCGGCTTCTCGACGAAAAAGCCAGGCTTTTGGCAGAGCTTGCCGCCGGGCGGGAAAGTTTAAAAAAGCTGGCGTATACAGGGGAAGAAAAGGAGCGTTTGGAGTATGGGCTTGCGAATGCCAGGCGTGAGAAACAAAATTTAAAGCAGCAGCAGGCCGGGCTTTGCAGGGAAACACAAAACCAGCTCCAGACTGAAAAAAGTATACAGGACAGATACGGGCAGGTACAGGATTTGGATGTAAAAATCCGGGCGCAGCAATTGCAGCTAGATGCCCTTAGGGGGCAGGACGCTTTGCTTGCCGGGGCCCAGGCACGTTATAAGGCACTAACAGAGATGGAAGAAGAGCTGGCTGGCATTTTGGAGGAGTACGGAAAAGCTAAAGAGGAGATTGGGCGGGGGGAAAGCCGTCTGGCCGGGCTTCTCAAAGAACAAAACACCCAAAAAGCAGAAAAGGAAAAGTTGGATAAAGAACAGGAGACTTTAAAGCACGCTGGGGAAACGGAACAGAAATATGCCCATGAAGCAAAGGAAGCCGCCATGCGGCTTTTTGATTTTGAAAAACAAATGAAAGAAGCTAAAGCCCTTTCAGAAGAAGTAAAGGCGCAGGCATTAGCGTGTGATGGGGCGCGCCGCTATGCTTCATCTATTAGGGAAACGGTTAGCCGCCTGCAAAAGGAGCAGAAAGGGCTTTTGGGGGCAGACGCGCGGGTTTTATGCCTGCAGCAGCAGGAAAAAGAGCTGCAGCAGCGGCAAAATAAGATTGTTTCGCTGCGTGCCATGCTACAGTCTGTCAAGCAGCAGAGGGAGGGCTTGCACGCTGCACAAAAGGAGTACAGGCGGGCTTCGGTGCAAAAGGACAGGCTGAGGGAAAGCTTTGAGGATATGGAGCGTAAGTTTTTAGATGCACAGGCGGGCCTGCTTGCGCGTGGGCTTACGGAGGGGATGCCCTGCCCCGTCTGTGGCAGTACGCATCATGAAAAGCTTGCCCAGGCGCCGCAGGCCGTGCCCTCTAAAGAAGAAATTGACTGTGAAAAAATGCGCCTGGAAGAGGCCCAGCAGAAGCAGGAGCATTTTAGTACAAAGGCAGGGCAGCTAAAAGAGCGCTTAAATGAACAGGAACAAGCAGCCTTTGCACAGGCAAAAGAGCTCCTTGGGGCTTGTGAAGGGGATGCCGAAGCATTGGAAGAGTGTATAGCTGTAAAGTCTGCGCAGCTAGACAAGGAGTATGGCGCTATGAAGGAAGCGTTAAAGGAGGCCAGGCTGTCTTGTACCCGCAAAGAAGAGCTGGACAGCTCTATTCGGGCACAGGAGGAAATACAAAAAGAAACAGATACCCGCTTGCAGGGCTTAGAACAGAAGTATGCAGCAGCTAAGGGCAAATTGGAAGAAAAAAACAGGCGGAGGGAAGAGGGAATAAAAAGCATCCCGTTTGAGGATGGGATAAAAAAAACAGACGCTGCCTGCCTGGCGTACCTGACACGGGTATTAAAGGAAGCGAAAGCAAAGCAAACAGAAGCGTCCCTTGCCAAAAGCCGTTATTTGGAGCTGGCAGAAGAGTCTTCCGGCAAAGGGAAAATATTACAACAGCTTACAGATGAAGCTATGAAATGCCGCCAGCAGATTGCAGAGGTCAAGGGGCGGGAATCTATGCAGCAAAAGCACATTTCTGACATTCAGAAGCGCTCTGCGGAATTTCTGGCTGAGGCGTGGGATTTCCTTGGCCAGCGGCCGCAGGGGGCGCAAGAAGCGCTGCCGGAATGCCGCGTACAGCTAAAAAAATATATAGATGGTATAAACAGAAAAATAAAAACTGTTACAAGGCTTGAAAAAGAGCTGGCGCAGCAAAAGAAGCAGCAGGAAGAATTCCGCGAATCGGCACACAGCCTGGAAAAGCGGCTGGAAGGCATCCTTGGCAGAAAACGCGAAAAGGCAGATGCCTTAGCAGCAGCTGTTTTTACCCAGTTATCCGGTGCGGCTGAAGGCTTTGAAGTGTCTGTAAGGCAGGATATGGCATACCAGGATATAGCTTTACTGCCAGAAGATAAGCTGCTTGCAATTGCAGCCGATACAGAAACAAGGCTTGAGCTCAGGCTGGAATTATTAGAAGAAAGGCTTAGAAAAAACCAGGCAAAATGTATCCGCAGGCAGCAGTTGGAAGCAGAGGTTCCTGAAAAAGACGCGCTTTTACAAAAATGTCTGGATGATATCCAAAATACACAGCTTCTTTTGGCCGCGATTAAAGAACGCACAGAAGCCAGGAAAAAGCAGGCAGATACCCTTAGATCACAGCTAACAGCAGAGAAAAAAGAGGACGCTAAGGCTAAGATAGATGCCCTTGTTATCCAAAAAGAAGCATTGGAGCAAGCGTATTTAAAAGCAGAGCAAGCCTATATGGCAATCCAGAAAAAACATGACCAGATATTAGCTGCCATTGATACGCTAAACAGCCAGTTAGACGCCGCAGGAAAAGCCGGGCAATGCTCAGAGGATGAGGCGCTGGTAAAAAAAGACGCTTACGTGCAAAAGAAAAAGGCTTTAAGCGCAAGCCGTGATCAAAAAAACAGCGCACTTGCCGCCAACAGGCAGATTTTAAAAAAAGTAAAAGCCAAACAGGAAGATATTATAAAAGCTGAAGAAAAGTATGTATGGCTAAAAGCCCTTTCTGACACTGCTAATGGCACATTAAAAAACAAACAGAAAATAGAGCTGGAAACTTATATACAAATGGCATATTTTGATCTCATTTTAAGGCGCGCCAACCTGCGGCTGCTTACTATGAGCGCAGGCCAGTACGAATTAAAACGGGAGGATCTGTCGGATAAGGCTGCAAATAAGAAAGAAAAGGCGGGCTTAGAGCTTAGCGTCATTGACCACTATAATGCAACGGAGCGCAGCGTTAAAACCCTCTCCGGGGGCGAAGCCTTTCAGGCATCCCTGTCCCTTGCTTTAGGCCTTTCAGACGAAATCCAGGCAGGCGCAGGGGGGATCCAGATGGATTGCATGTTTGTAGACGAAGGATTTGGCGCATTAGACGAAGATGCGCTTTGCCAGGCGTTAAAAGCTCTGGTGCAGCTGACGGAAGGGAAACGTCTGGTCGGCATTATTTCTCATGTTTCAGAACTAAAAGAGCAGATTGAGAAAAAGATTGTAGTTACCAAAAAAAGAGGGGGGCATGGGGTTAGCAGCTTTGTCAGGATAGAAGGCTAAAGGGATATTTGTGAATTTTTTTCTTGTCAAATCTCTAAAACTCATGTATCTTAAAATGCAGGAGATCGATCATTATGGACTTATTTGATTATATGCGCAATCAAACTCAAAAAAAAGAATCGCCGCTGGCAAAAAGGCTTCGCCCCTCCTGCCTTGAAGAGGTAGTAGGCCAGCAGCACATTATAGGCAAAGGAAAGCTTTTATACCGCGCAATCAAAGCTGACAAGCTTTCTTCTATTGTGTTCTACGGCCCGCCCGGCACTGGCAAGACAACGCTTGCAAAGGTAATTGCAAATACCACAAGCGCCCTGTTTACCCAAATCAATGCGACGGCCGCTGGCAAAAAGGACATGGAACAGGTTATTGCCCAGGCAAAAGAAAGCTCTGGTATGTACGGCAAAAAAACGATACTCTTTATAGACGAAATCCACCGGTTCAACAAAGGCCAGCAGGACTACCTGCTCCCGTATGTGGAGGACGGCACCATTACCTTAATTGGGGCGACAACGGAAAACCCCTATTTTGAAGTCAACGGGGCGCTGCTCTCCCGGTCAGTGATCTTTGAGCTTAAGCCGCTTTTGGCGGCAGATATCAAGGTGCTGCTTGAGCGTGCGGCGGCAGACGAAGAAAAGGGTATGGGCGCCTATGGGGCAGTGATAGAAGAGGAAGCGATGGATTTTCTGGCGGATGCCGCGGGCGGCGATGCAAGGGCGGCGCTAAATGCCATTGAGCTTGGTATTTTAACCACAGAACGGAGCGGGGACGGCAAAATCCACATTACTTTGCCTGTAGCAGAGGAATGTATCCAAAAGCGGGCGGTTAAATATGACAAAAGCGGGGACAACCATTACGATGTGGTATCCGCGTTTATTAAAAGCATGCGCGGCTCCGATCCAGACGCTGCGGTTTATTATCTTGCCAGGATGCTTGTGGCGGGTGAAGATATCCGGTTTATTGCAAGGCGCATTATGATCTGTGCTTCAGAGGATGTGGGTATGGCGGATCCGAATGCGCTTTCAGTTGCAGTTGCCGCGTCCCTTGCCGTTGAACGGGTGGGTATGCCAGAGGCTAGGATTATGCTTGCACAGGCAGTAACGTATGTGGCGACCGCGCCCAAAAGCAACGCATCCTATCTGGCGGTAAACCGTGCAATGGATCTGGTGAAAAATACCGGGGCAGCAAGCGTGCCGGCGCATCTTATGGATGCCAGCTACCGTTCGGCGGACAAATTAGGGCGCGGCATAGGGTATCAGTATGCACATGATTTCCCCGGTCATTATGTGGATCAGCAATACCTGCCGCAAGAGCTTGCGGGAGAACAGTTTTACCAGCCCACGGAAAACGGCTACGAGAAGCAGGTGCGCTCCTATTTGGGGAGCTTAGGGCAGTATAAAAAACAGTAAAGGTATTTAAACCGTTATCAAATATAAATTCAACTAGGAGGTATTAACATGAAATCATTTCCCGAAATGACAAGAGAAGAATTATTACAGGAGAAAAACGAACTGGAAAAAGAGTACAGGATATACCAGATGAGGGGGCTTCAGCTTGACATGTCAAGGGGTAAGCCTTCTGCGGAGCAGTTAGACCTTTCCATGGAGCTTATGGATGTACTGCACAGCGGTGTGAACCTCGCCTGTGATGACGGGACAGACTGCCGCAATTATGGTGTAGTGGACGGTATCCAGGAAGCGAAGGTCCTGTTAGGGGACATGATCGAGTGCAATCCGGACAATATTATGATTTATGGCAACTCCAGCCTGAATATTATGTATGACACTGTCTCCCGTTCTATGACACATGGGGTTATGGGCAGCACGCCGTGGTGCAAGCTGGATAAGGTAAAATTTTTATGCCCCGTGCCAGGATACGACAGGCATTTTACGATTACGGAGCATTTTGGAATAGAAATGATCAACATCCCTATGCTGCCTACCGGGCCAGATATGGATATGGTAGAGGAGCTGGTGGCAAACGACGAGTCCATCAAAGGCATCTGGTGTGTGCCTAAGTACTCCAATCCGCAGGGTATCACCTATTCCGACGAAACGGTGCGCCGTTTTGCAAGGCTAAAGCCTGCGGCAAAGGATTTTCGGATTTACTGGGACAATGCATACGGGGTACACCATCTGTATGATATCGATCACGATAACCTGATTGAGATTTTTGCGGAATGTAAACGGGCGGGCAACCCAGATATGGTGTACAAATTTTGTTCTACCTCCAAAATCAGCTTTCCAGGATCGGGAGTAGCTGCTATTGCCGCTTCTGCCAATAACCTGGAATATATTAAAAAACAGCTTATGGTGCAGACCATAGGCTATGACAAAGTAAACCAGCTCCGCCATGTGCGCTTTTTTAAGAATATCCATGGCATAACAGAGCATATGAAAAAACATGCGGACATCCTGCGACCTAAATTTGAAATGGTTTTAAACATCCTAAAAGAAGAGCTTGGCGATAGGGGGGTCGGGAACTGGTATTCACCGAAGGGCGGTTATTTTATCTGCTATGAAGCAATGGAGGGCTGTGCAAAGGAGATAGTGGCAATGGCCAAAAAGGCAGGTGTCGTCATGACCCCGGCAGGGGCGCCGTTCCCGTATGGAAAGGATCCAAAGGATTCCGTTATACGGATTGCGCCGACATACCCGAGCCTGCAGGATTTGGAGACGGCAACGAGGATATTCGTTGTTTGTGTAAAATTGGTGAGCATGGAGAAGCTGCTTGCGGAATAAGTGTACAAATTAACGAAAATAGATTGCATTTTATGCCATTTGGTGTCAAAATAGAACAAGGGGAAGAGGTGCTGCAGTTTTTATGTTTTGCTATGGAGTGGGCAGGGAACCATATACAGGAGGCTTTACATGGAATATAAAAATATAACGGATGTAAAAAAACCGGTTTCACGTATTGTGTTTGGTACAGCCACTCCGGCAATGCTGCGGGGGGAAAATGTGTTTCGTATGCTAGACGAGGTCTTTGCGGCGGGCATCAATACATTTGACACTGCCAGGGCCTATGGCATGGCAGAAAAAGCGCTGGGCGCATGGATGACGGCGCGGGGCTGCCGGGACAAGGTAGTGATCCTGGCAAAAGGGGCGCATCCTCTGCCAGGCTCGAAGGAACCGCGTGTAACACCCGGGGCAATCCGGGAGGATGTGGAAAAGTCCTTAAAAATGTTAGGGACATCATTTTTGGATATTTATATGCTCCATCGCGATAATCCGAGGGTACCGGTAGGGCCATTGGTAGAAACACTAAACGAGCTGCGTGAGGAAGGTAAAATCGGCACGTTTGGCGGCTCCAACTGGAGCTATGGGCGGATTGACGAGGCAAATGAATATGCCTATGCCCATGATATGTTCGGTTTTGACGTATCAAGCCCGGCTTATAGCCTTGTAAGGCAAAAGGAGGATCCCTGGGGCTTTGGGTGTGTGGATCTTTCAGGCAGGGAACACAGTGCAGAGCGGGCCTGGTACCAGGACAAAGGCGTGGAGGTGTTTGCCTATGCAAGCCTGGGGCATGGTTTTTTATCTGGAAAGTTTTTAGCAAGCGAAGCAAAGCGCGCAGCGAAGTTTTTGGACGGCTATGGGGTAAAGGGGTACCTTTGCCCGCAGAACCTGCAATGCCTGGCGCGCGCAGAAAAAATAGCGCATAAAAAGCATGCCACAGTGCCGCAGGTTGCCCTGGCATGGCTTTTACAGCAGCCGTTAAACCCCATGGCAGTCTGTTCTGCGTCTACGGCAAGGAAAATGCTTTCGGATATCAAAGCGCTGGATTTGGAGATGGATGAATCAGAACTAAACTGGTTGAGTGAAGGGGATACATAATGTGCCCGGGACGGCACGGTTTTTGTTTTGAGTGCATGGAATCAGGAAAGGTGGAAAAAACATGATTTTGGAGAGGATTTTGGATTTAACTGACTATGGGCTGGCAACTGGGCTGATTGAGCCGGCAGATGCTTATTTTACGGTAAACCGCCTGCTGGAATTGTTTGGCCTGGATGAGATTGAGGAAGAAACGGTCCAGGCACATGCAAAAAAGGCCGCTATGACAAGGGAAGAGGCGGAAGGCGCATTGGAAGCCATTTTAAAAGACATGCTGGATTATGCATATGAAAACGGGATTACAAAGGAAAACGGCGTTGTATACCGGGATTTGTTTGATACGAAGATTATGGGCCTTTTGGTACCTAGGCCAAGTGAAGTTATTGCCAGGTTCCAAAGCCTGTATAAAAAGGATCCGAAGGAAGCGACGGATTATTTTTACACATTGAGCCGGGATACGGATTATATCCGCAGGTACCGCATCAAAAAGGATTTGAAATGGACAGCAGATACAGAATACGGCACGCTTGACATTACCGTTAACCTGTCCAAGCCGGAAAAAGATCCGAAGGCAATTGCCGCGGCAAAGCTTGCCAAACAGGCGGGTTATCCAAAGTGCCTGCTGTGCAGGGAGAATGAAGGCTATGCAGGGCGTATAAACCATCCGGCCAGGCAGAACCACAGGATTATTCCAGTGACAATTAACAATAGCAGCTGGTTTTTCCAGTATTCGCCTTATGTATATTATAATGAACACTGTATTGTATTTAATTCCCAACATACGCCAATGAAGATCGAACGCGCGACATTCGGGAAGCTGCTTGATTTTGTAGCGCAATTCCCGCATTATTTTGTCGGTTCAAATGCTGACCTGCCGATTGTCGGCGGCTCTATTTTAAGCCATGACCATTTCCAAGGCGGGCATTATGAATTTGCTATGGCAAAGGCGCCAGTAGAGAAGGAGATTTCGTTTGCGGGCTTTGAAGATGTAACAGCGGGTATTGTAAAATGGCCGATGTCTGTAATCCGTCTGGATTGTGCTGATCGGCAGCGCTTAATTGAGCTGGCTGATCGGATTTTGATGGCTTGGAGGGGCTATACGGATGAAGCGGCGTTTGTGTTTGCAGAGACGGACGGGGAGCCCCACAATACAATCACCCCGATTGCAAGGAAACGCGGCGAATTGTTTGAATTGGATTTGGTTTTGCGGAATAATATTACGACAAAGGAGCATCCGCTTGGCGTATACCATCCGCATGCGAAGCTGCACCATATTAAGAAAGAAAATATTGGGCTGATAGAGGTAATGGGACTTGCGGTGCTTCCGGCAAGGCTTAAGGATGAAATGGCCGCACTTAGGCAGGCGCTATTAGAGGAGGCCGACCTGCGGGCGGATGAAGCGCTTGCAAAACATGCGGACTGGGTAGAAGGGTTTTCATCAAAATATGAGAGTATAACAGAAGAGAATGCCGGGGATATTATCAGGAAAGAAATCGGGCTGGTGTTTTCGGAAGTGCTTGAAGATGCCGGTGTGTATAAGTGTACGGCAGAGGGAAGGAAAGCATTTTTGCGCTTTATACAAAGTGTGGTATAGTTTACAAAGCAAGGGGATGGCCTATGAGGTATACAGCAGTTCCATAGACAGGCGGGCAAAATGCCCGCCAAAGCCGTCCTGTTTGTGAAATTAAGCCAATCATATAATACACTGAACGGGGATTCTGCACAGAATCTTTTTTTATATCGTGCGAAAAGCTGCTTTTATATGTAATAAGCAGTTAATATACCAGGGAGATGAAGGAAACCAACATGGAGAAAAATAATAAGGTCAGAAAACAATACAGATTACGGAAAAAAACTCTGTTGGCCTGTATTCTTACGGCAGGTTTGGTTTTCGTTATTGGACGGGCCTGTTTTCGGGCAAAAGAGGATGGCGCAGATGTGCAGGAGGGGCTGGCCGGGGCAGGGATATCATTTGACCTGTCCAAAAAGGCAGGCGGATCGCAGGATGATGAGGCTGCAAGGGTGCGCCAGGAAATGATAGATAGGGCAGACCGCCTTGCGGCTGCTTATGATTATGACGGGGCAGCGGCATTGTTAAGGGGGGCCGATGGGTATGAAACAGACAGCGTGATGCAGGAGAAGGCCAGTTCTTATGAAGCGGTAAAAGAGACATGTGTGCCTGTCAATATGGAAGAAGTGACACATGTATTTTACCATTCTCTGGTAGTGGATCCCAACCGGGCTTTTGCCGGACAGGATACAGATCCCCAGGCTGCCGGAAATAACCAATGGATGACAACTGTCAGTGAGTTTGAGAAAATTACACAGGAAATGTATGACAGGGGATATGTGATTGTAGGCATACATGATTTGATTAATGAAACAACGGATGAGAACGGCAATACGGTATATGCCCCTGCCCAGATTATGCTGCCTCCTGGGAAAAGGGCTTATGTACTGTCCCAGGATGATTTGTGTTATTATCACTGCTATGATAATTATGGGTTTGCATCCCGGATGATTTTGGATGAAAACGGGAAGCCTGTCTGTGAATATATACAGGAGGACGGGACGCATGTTAGTGGGGCTTATGATGTCGTACCACTGCTGGATGCGTTTATTGAAGAGCATCCGGACGCTTCTTACCGTGGGGCAAAGGGTATCATAGCCCTTACAGGCTATAACGGGATTCTGGGTTACCGTACAGACAACAGCTATTTGGATATCAATGGGGATATTAGTGATGATAAAAAAAACTGGCTGGCAGAGCATCCGGATTTTGACATAGAACAAGAACGTGCAGGGGCAAAAAGGGTGGCGGACGCTATGAAAGAGAATGGATGGGAATTTGCCAGCCATACCTGGGGGCATATCCGGATCGGGGAAGCGGGCTTAGAGCGCTTGATGTATGACACGCAGAGGTGGCGGGAAAATGTAGAGCCAATTGTGGGGCCTACGGATACGATTGTGTTTGCGCATGGGCAGGATCTGGGGGAATGGGGGGATTATAATGAATCAAATGCAAAATTCCGGTATTTGCGGGAACAGGGGTACCGTGTTTTTTGCAATGTGGATTCTAATTTGTACCGGACTTGGTTTGGAAGGGATTATATGCGGCAGGGACGCAGGAATCTGGACGGGCTTAGGATTTATTTTAATGCAATTGGGGAGCAGGATAATGTAGGGGATTTGTTTGATGCAAAGGAGGTTTTGGATCCTTTGCGTCCGGCGGTGCCTAGGGTAAAGTAGTTGGTGGGGCGTTAGGTATGGGTATTTTCTAGAGGTTTATGTTTTTGCCATATGGAGTGATTTTTGGCTGGCAGGAATTACCGGATTTTTTTATTCTGACGGATAGGGTGTGTGCTTAAAATGTTAATAAATAAGAGGAGGTAGAAATGAGACTATTAATACTTGGAGGGGTTGCTGCAGGTACGAAAATTGCGGCAAAGTTTATGCGTGAGGATCGCAGCGCTGAGGTTGTTTTGTTGAATAAAGGGGATGATATATCTTATGCTGGCTGTGGCCTTCCCTATTACATAGGAAATGTTATTCCGAAAAAAGAGCAGCTTATTGTAAATACTCCGGCTCAATATGCTAAGCTTACAGGGGTCTGTGTCCATACTCAGACGGAAGCGGTGGGGATTGATCCGGATAAGAAGGAAGTAACGGGCGTAAATATGGCCACAGGGGAACGGATTTGCTATAGCTATGATAAATTGGCTATCTGCACAGGTGCAAGCCCTGTAAAACCGCCTATTAAAGGGTGCGATCTCCAGAATGTGTTTTTCGTGCGGACGCCGGATGATGCTATACGTGTGCGAGAAGCTATTGATACAGGAAGGATTAGGCGTGCAGCGGTTGTGGGGGCAGGCTATGTTGGCCTTGAGGTGGCTGAAAATTTGGCGCAGAGGGGTATCCAGACGATGGTGCTTGATATGGCGCCGCATGCGTTGCCTGGTTTTGACGGGGAGATGGCTGTGTATGCGGAACGGATGTTGAAAGAAGCGGATATTCCAGTTGTAACTGGGGTTGCTGTAACGGCAATTGAAGGGGATGGTAAAGCGGAAAAAATTATAACTGAAAAAGGGGAGTATCCAGCTGATCTGGTAATCCTAAGTGCGGGCATCCGTCCTAATACCGCGTTTTTAGAGGGCAGCGGGATTGAAATGGTGAAAGGGGCAGTTTTGACTGATGAAAGGGGCAGGACGAACCTTCCGGATATATATGCGGCGGGCGACTGCGCTATGACGCGCCATGCAGTGACTGGGAAACGGGTATGGTCGCCGATGGGTTCTACGGCCAATATTGCGGGACGCCTGGTTGCCCAAAATATTGCGGGGGCGGGTATTGGCTATCGCGGCGTGCTGGGGACGGCTGTATGTAAGCTGCCCGGTTTTCATGCAGGCAGGACGGGGCTGACTGAACAGCAGGCCAAGGCAGAAGGCTTTTCTGCGGTCAGCGTGATTACAGTAGTAGACGATAAAGCACACTATTACCCGAAAGCAGGATCGTTTATTATTAAAATGATTGCGGATAAACAGACGTTAAAGCTGTTGGGCGTACAGGTATTTGGAACTGGGACAGTGGATAAAATAGTAGATATCGCGGTAACAGGCATAATGTTAAATGCCTCATTGGGTGATTTGGCGGATATGGATCTTGCATATGCACCGCCTTTTTCCACTGCAATCCATCCGTTTACCCATACGCTGAATATTTTGATGAATAAAATTAACGGTACATTTGAAACCATTACTCCAAAAGAATTTGCCAGAGGAGGGGCTGACGGATATCTGATTGTGGATGCCTGCATGAAGCCGTCTATTGCGGGCGCGCCATACCTTGAGCTGACGGACGTGGAAGGTCCCGTAAATGGGCTGGATCCGAATGAAAAAATCCTGCTGGTCTGCAATAAGGGGAAACGGGCGTATCTGTTGCAGAACCGCTTGAAATATTACGGCTAACGCCATACCAGAGTACTTGAGGGCGGCATAACCTTCAATAAGGTGGAAGTGTAGGCTATGCAGTTTGCAAGTATCGGGATCCGTTATACAGATGCGAAATTGCCTGTGCGTGACAAAACATCTTTTACTGATGCCATGAAGCTGGTGTTTTTTCAGAAAGCGGAAGCTGTTGGTGTCGATCAGTGCATGGTGCTTTCTACCTGCAACCGGAGTGAGGCGTATTATTTTTATACAGACGAACGGCAAAAAACGCAGATACGCCGTATTTACATGGAAATGTTTCCGGATGTGGATACCGGAATGTATTTAAAAGAAACCGACGGGGGCAAGGCGATGGAGTATCTGTTTTCTGTTGCTGCGGGCTTAGAATCTATGGTGCCTGGTGAGGATCAGATTTTGGGGCAGGTAAAGGAAGCGATTGATTATGCCAGGACGATGGGGTATACAGGGAAAGAATTAAACCGTATCGTACGGGATGCCGTTACCTGTGCCAAGCAGATCAAAACGGAGTTAAGCATCAGCGCACAGCCGCTTTCCGTCAGCTATGTGGGAATCCGCATGTTAGAGGAATCTTGTGGGATTTTTGCAAAACGCGTATTAGTTATTGGGAGCGGCAAAATGGCAGCGTTGGCTATTAAATATGTATCTGAATATAAAGCGGCGCGCATTATTGCCTGCAGCCGTACCTATTCCCACGCGTGGGAGTTATGTATGGAATTTCCTGAGATGGATATTATTTCATATGAAAACCGCTATCAGGCAATGGCCAGCTGTGATATTGTAATTTCGGCAACTGCTTCCCCCCATTTTGTTGTACGGCGGGAGGAGTTTTGCCCCCAAAAACCGGTTGTATTTTTAGATCTGGCGGCGCCGCGCGATATTGATACGGCATTTGCGGACGATCCTCTGGTAAAGCTGATTGATTTGGATGCTTTACAGGAAACTGTTTCTAAAAATTACATGGAACGGAAGCGGTTGGCCAAAAAAGGGAGGGAGAGGATTTTGAAGGCTTTGGCAGAGACGCAGATGTGGCTTTTACAAAGCCGGATGGATTCGACTATTGAATCCTTGCAGCTTAGGTGCGGCGCTATTGCGGAGGATAGCTTTATGTACCTAGATCGGAAAATGCAGTTAGGCGCAAGGGAGAAAAAGCTTTTAAAAAAAGTGTTAAATGCTTCGCTGCAGCGCCTGCTGCGGGAGCCTATTAGGGAATTAAAGCGCCTGGATACTGAAGAAGAGCAGGAAGCGTATAAACAGATGGTGCGGCAGCTATTTCAGATTTAAGACAAAGGGGGCCGTCAGTCAGAGGGCAGGGCGTGCGTCTGGGTCTGTGTTCAGGGGCTAAGGGGCTCTAAAGCATCCCATTTTGGTGTTTTCATGCTGACGCAACCACCGTATACGCGCCGTCCATGGCGCGGTTAC
>OFGF01001187.1_pt1 | contig 17461 bp, 10 predicted proteins | sample 1521711 | NCBI WGS metagenome assembly OFGF01 (sample SAMEA3504092, study PRJEB24116) | mouse gut metagenome | biome: mouse gut; feature: mouse-associated habitat; material: faeces | place: Denmark | collected 2011 | reverse complement strand
GGCGCGGACAAGCTGGGCCCGCTGCGCGCGCAGCTGGCTCCCGTCTCTCCTGCCGCCCCCTTTCGTTGGGAAAAGGATTCGGAGCAGTTTTTGGCATGGCGCGGCGCGACGCTGGAAGGCATCGGCAATCTTTTTCTACGGCGTCTGCTGCTGTCGCAGCGTTACGGCGTCAGCCCTCTGCACGCCGGTGTAAGGCTCCAGCCTGCCGATCTCCTGCCGTTACTTCAGGAAACGCTGGACATGGCGCTGCTGCAAGACCTGCTGCGGGCCTTCTCGCTGATACGCTGGCCGAAAACCATGCAGTCCCTCTGGCCGCAGCCTCTGCAAGCGCAGCGTTTGCCCCATGCGCTTACGCTGCTGCAACTGCTGTACACCCCTTTGCCGACCGACTGCGGGCTGGACAGGGAACGTCTGTGCCCGGATTTGCGCATTGCCCGTCTTGTGCAGGCGCAGCGTCTTGAAGAAGCCTGCACGTTGGCCGCTCAGCGTCTGCGCGTTGCCGGAGGCGGCGCGCTCTATCTTCCGGCATCCTTTGTCGAAAGCGTGCGCGGCCTGTCGCCTGCGGCTGTTCTGGCCTGTCTTGCCGTGCCGGTCTCGCCGCACGCCCTGTTACGCCAATGTCATCAGTCATCTTGCTGAAAGGAGCTTTCATGTTGCTGGATACTTGCACTGCCGACCGTGTACTGTTGGAAGCCGACCTCGTGCCCATGCAGGGACAACGCTTCCAGCCGACGGGTTTTGCCGATCTGGGAGCCGCCGTGTACACGCTGCCCGACGGGACGCGGATGCTGCTGGTGGAATCCGCGCAATCTATGGCAAACCGGCTGGAACAGACCATCCTGACGCCGGAGGGGACGCTTATGCCGGAGCTGGAAGGGCTTTCCTGCGTTACGGCGGTGCTGCACGGCAAGGGCAGGGAGGATTTTTCCACCAGTTCCCTGTTGGAGGCGCATCGTCTGGCCTCGCCCTTCATCATTGCCGACAAGACGTTTCAGCAGCAATTCTGCACCGACGCGGCGTATGATGAAAAATCGCCTCTGGACTGGAAACGCATCCATGCCGCCATTTTCAAATATGACGTCAACTCCCTTTTGCATGGCGTTTTCCTGTCCATCGTCAAGGGGGGCCGTATCAAGGTCCCGCGCCTCATTTCCGCATTCATCGAAGCCGAAAACGTGCGGGAAGCCGTTTCCGGCGGCGTCAAGAATTCCTTTGATCCCTCCGGCTCTGTTCGCCATGCGGACTATGACAAGGACGTTTACAGCAACGTGCCCTACCAGCGCACCGAATACACGGCGGAGCGCATTACCGCCTATTTCAATCTGGATGTGAGCGGCATCCGGGCGCTGGGCCTGCCCGCGCAGGCGCAGGAGCTGCTGTTCTGTCTGGCCCTGTACAAGGTGCGTCGTCTGCTGGACGGCGGGCTGCGTCTGCGCACGGCCTGCGATCTCCGGCAGACAGGAGAACTACGTCTGTCCGGACTTGAGGCGCTTCCCGATGCGGCGGCCCTGCTTGCCGCGCTGCAACAGAGCATCAGGGAGTGCGCGCCCCTCTTTGCTCAGCCCCCTGTAACGACGCTGCATGTGGAAGTGACCGAAAAGAAAGGCAAGAAAAAGGACGATGCAGACGATACGTCAGAGGAAGAGGACGCCTGATGCCGGTTCTTGAAATTTCCTTTCTGGCCGGGCGCTATCATGCAACGGCCTGGGGGCGCAACGTCAACGAAGGGGAACCGGAATGGCCGCCGTCTCCCTTTCGTCTGGCGCGGGCGCTCATGGATGTGCGTTATCGCCGTCATGCCGACATTGACGACGACAGCCTTGAACGCGCGTTGTTGCTGCTGACCGGAGCGCCCCGTTTCAGTCTGCCGCCCGCAAGCAGAATGGCCGTTAAATATTATCTTGATCAGGGCAAGACGGACGGCAAGAAACAGGCTGTGCTGGATGCCTTTGTCTGTATGCCGAAGGGCGCGGCTCTTTATATGGAACTGCCGCAGGAGGCGTCGGCTGACGCGCTGCGCGTTCTGGAAACGCTGGTGACGTCCCTGCCGTATCTGGGACGCGCGGAATCGTGGATTGCGGCACTGCGCGCAGAGCTGCCGCCGCAGCGGCGCTGGAACTGTCGTCTTGCCGCAGCGCAATCCGCCGACCCGGACAATCAGACAGAGGTGCACACGCTGCTGTCGCCCACAGCCTATGCCGATCTGCCCTGCCTGCCCATGACGGGGAAGGGTAAGAAGAAACGCGCCTGCTCATGGCTGGAAGCGCTGGCCCTGACAACAGAAACGCTGCGTGCTGACGGCTGGAACCGTCACCCCCTTCTGGGGCGCTGCGTCTATGTTACGGCAGACGACGAAAGCCCTTCCCGTCGTTCGTTGTCTTCGACAGACGCCGGGCCCTGCTGCGTCACTTATGCCATACGTTCCACCCCTCTGCCGTCCGTTACCCATACGCTGCCGCTGGCCGAGCGGGTACGCATCGGCCTCATGAGTCGGCACAAGCGCTGTTGCGATGGTGACGAGAGCCGGGTTTCGCCGTTGTTCAGCGGCAAGGATGCTCTGTCACGTCCCCTGCGCGGCCACCAGCATGCTTTTTACTGGCCGTGCGATACGGACGGCGACGGGCGGCTTGATCATGTGCGCGTTCTGCTGCCGGGCGGCCTGACACGAGAGGAAAGGCAGGCACTGGAGGGGCTGCGCCATGTCTGGACACAGGGGGCGGAACTGGCGGAGCTGGTCTTTCTGCACTGCCTGCCGCACGCGTCCTTTGCCTCTGCCCGAACGGTTGTCAGCGCTACGCCCGTTGTCCTTGCCCGGCACTATAAGCCGCGACAGGGAACCTTCCGGGAATGGCTGGAAGCGGAAATACGGCGTTCCTGCGCGGAGCAGGGTCTGCCAGAACCGCTTTCCGTGGAGCCTTTGCCCTGCCTGCCCGTGCGGAACGGCGCGCCGTTGCTGTGGAACAGCTTCATCAGACAGCGCAAGGGACAGCCGCCCCGGCGCGGCTACGGCTTCCGCCTGCACTTTGCAGCGCCCGTGCCTGTCCCCTTTGCAATCGGCAGCCTCGCCCACTTCGGCCTGGGCCTTTTTGTGGCAGAGGGGGTGGAGGCGTAAAAACACGCCTTCCTTTTGGTATGCAGTGCCATCAACTATCAAAGTATTTAAGTTTGAAGCGAGGAGCTGAAATGTCATCTCAGCACGAAGATATTCCCTGCTCTATCGGTGTATATATAGATACAGAGACGATTATTCAACAACTTCAGGATGTCTTAGAAAGATACAGTTCTCAGGATATTATCAGAGAAATCGTACAGAATGCTGACGATGCAGGGGCTGGTAGACTTGTATTTTTTGTGCTTGAGACGGGAATTCCTGCCGCCGAGCAACATCCGAATATTCATCCCCTGTTACGATGTTCAGCGATGCTTATCCTTAATGACGGCCCATTGAAAAAAGAAGACGTCAAGGGGATTGCTCGCCTGATCGGCGGGAGTAAGCAGGAGGACAGTTCAAAAGTCGGACGTTTTGGGCTTGGACTTAAAAGCCTTTTCCATGTCTGTGAAGCCTTTTTCTTTGGCCCTTATCGTTCGCCAGATCCCAGTATTCAGGGAACACTGTTTGATCCATGGATTGGTATACGCAGCACACCAGAATATCTAGATAAACTTCCTCAGTGGACAGACGTACAAACGGTTACAGCATGTAATATTATATCAAAATTTATTGATAAAAATTATGGCGACAGCTATAGCAATGGATTCTTTATCTATATTCCTTTTCGCGAATTAAAAGATACTAATTCTTTAGCAATTAAAAACTATTCAATAACTTCGCATGATTTTATCATGAACTTTTATTTAAACAAAACATTGCAACAATTGGCATTATCATTTTCGCAATGTTCATCATTGCATTATATAGAATTTTTTAATATAAAATCACTACTTGACTCAAATAAAAAAACTTCTATTTATAAATTTTCCATAGAAAGAGACGGTTTTTTACGACGCCTCCAAAGACATGATGCAGAGGGAGTACAATCTTTTGAAAGTGCTATCGCCTCAGAACAATGTGGCAAGCAGGAAGCTATATGGGAGTGTCGAGGGATTGATGACTTTTCACTTGAGCATAAAGAACTACAGAGACTTCGGCAGGATTCGCACTGGCCTAAACGAGGTCTGAACAAAAAACCGGAAAAAGCTCTTCCTCATGCCGCTATTACAATACTGCATAATAAAGACAGCAAAGATAAAAGACTCACCCTGCGCTGGGCTTCATTTCTGCCGCTTGATGATCGCAATACAGAAGTCAGCTCGGATAACAACCTTGTTCAGACAATACGTGCGTCGTATCTTCACGGAACATGGGAAATCCTTCTGCACGGTTATTTCTTTCTTTCCAGCGACAGAAAACACATTTTTGACATTACAAAAATTGGTGAAGATGATATAAAGCAGCAATGGAATAGATTGCTTATGCAGCAGATGCTGCTTCCACTTTTTCCCAAAATACTGCTCAGGGAAATAAATGATGATCTCAAAAATGAAAATATTATAGATGCAGTACGGTTATGGAGCAGATTTGATGAATTCAGAGAAGACATGACTTCATCATGCTTTCTTGTAAAACTCGTAAAAAATGATGCTTGGGAAATTCATACAGAACCTCTGTATATGTTGCCGGAGGGTATCCCTCCAAGTCTCAAGGGATGGCTGGAAAGAGAATTTCGTCCTCATGTCGCCCTGAAGGACAAGGGACTCTATTCGCCGCTGCGACATATGAAGCAATGGGATGAAGATAGTTTTTCCCAGATTTGTCTGCATTTTCCCGCAACTCCCGAAGAACTTGCGGAAAGCGACATCTTTTGGATTCAAAATTTTATTCGTGATATAAAAAAAGAAAATCGTTACAAGCAACATCTGCGGAAATGGCTGCTTCGCACGCTGCAAAATCGCCTCTTTGACAGCAAGAATGAAAAAGTTCGTTCTGCTCTGTACTTCTTTGCTGAAAAAGTGTTCCAGAATGCAGTATGCTATATGCCCATGAAGACGGAAGCCATACTGCGCAGTATTGCCAGAGACAGACCGGAACTGCTGTCACCATGCCTGATTTTACCACGCGCGGAAGACAAGGCAGCCCCGCCTTCATCCCAAACTCTCCCGGAAAACATTCCCGACGAACAGCGCATTGCTCTTCTGCGCTTTTTGGGAGAAGAAAAGCTGAACGACAGGGAAAAACAATCGGAAGGTTGTATTCTTCTGGCGGATCGGCTTGTTGCAGGCAGGCAAATCCCGGAATTGGACACCCTCCCGTGCTACCGGGTCAGTGTTTTCTTTCAGGGAAAACAGAAAGAAGAGGCTGCGCGCAGTTTTCAGGAACTGCAACAGAAGAAGGCGGTAAACTGTCTCTTCAAACAGCCCGCCTCAGGGGGCGGCATAAGTGACACTCTAAAACAACTTTCTTTAGTGCTTGAAGATACAGAAATCTGGCTTTTGCGAACAGAAGCGACGTTGGAATTAGGCCTGCCAACGTGGGAAGCAACGCTTTTTAATGCCCTGACGGCGAATAAACTATCTTCAAATGAAGAAATACACAGAGAACTTTTTAAAGACATTCTGAAAAAATTCTTTACAGAAAATAAAGAAAATTCACTTTGCATTCAGGCTCTGAAAAATCTTCTGGCCGGGAAGCATGTAGAAGAAAATATAAAATTTGTTCTGTATTCAGATACACTTCCTGCTGTCCATGAACAATGGTTACATAAATATATATTTATTTATAAAAATGATTACCGGTATCTCTCGGAAGAACACAAAAAAGCTCTTGCAATCGTTGAGGAACACAGCATTGCTTCCGAACAGCTCCGGGATATTCTGTCTGACGCAGAACCGTGGCAGTTCTTGCAGTATATGATCAACTTGTGTCCAACCCCCAGAAAAGACATTCCCGACGATCTTGAAGCCCTCTTCAGAACAGCTTGCTGGATACCGGTAACTCAGGGGGGAGGCCTGGCCCCGAGCCATATTCTGGGGGACGATATCCCGACTATCCTGAAAAAAGCTCTGCCGTCCTCCTGGATGTGCCGGGAAAAGCTGTCGGCCTCTCTGGAGCAGCTCTGCTCCGAAGACCAACGCCTCTGGATTATGAAGGTTCTTGACGCTCTTTATCCAGAGCAAGAGCTCAGACGCAGACAGCTCATGGAACTGTTTCAGGATGAGGACTTTCATACCCCGTGTAACTTTTTCCCACCACAGCTTGATGATCTTGCAGCAGTAGCACAGCATCTGCGTCCTCTTGCGGACAGCATGACAAAGGAAGGGCCGGAGGAATGCCTGCTTTCCCTCCTTCTCTCCCTGCCGGAAATACCGTCTGCCGCACTGCAAAAATTTCAGTCTGTCCCGTCAAAGTTCAATCACAAGATATGTCGGTATGACATCCTGCTCCATGCAGCCCCTACCTATGCCCAGACACATATCTTCACGCCATTACTGCCGTCCTATGCCCAGTATCTTGCGGCGGCGCGGCAGCATGATGAGAAACTTTTTGAGCGTGACTACCTCTTTCCGACGCGCACGGAAAAAGTCTGGAAAAAAGGCCATGAAATCACCGAGGCACAGCGAGGCCGTGAAGATAGCGCACATCTTGATGAAACCGTCTGGGAGGCATGCAGCTCATTTTTCAGTTCAGACAGCAAATACCCATCTGATAAGGGGCGGTCAAGCGCACAATATCTTGAAAAATACTTTTCTGTTCCCTTTGCAAAACCTGAAAAATATAGAGTAGCATGTTTTTTGCGGCTTATTGCTGGTAAAAATAAAGATATCCGTGCACTGGCTAAAAAATTCTCAAGCAATATAAGCAATGAGCTTACAAATATATTTGGTTTCGATTTTGGTGATACATGCTGGGACTTTCTCATCTCCGCTGAACCAAGTGATCAGGAAAGAAGTCTTGCAGGTTATCCTTTTGCAGGAAATAAAAGAACTCTTTTTACCTATACACCGCAAAAAAACAAAGTATATTTTTTATATTTTTACCAAAATAAAGCAGGAAAGCCTGCTGAAAATCAGGAAGATTTCACAGAACGCCTGAAACTTTCTATTTTTGAATGGCTAAAGCAATTTGGCATAGAAACAAAAATAATATCAGACATTATAAATAAGTTCTCTCCAACGCAGTATTCTTTACACGCAACAACAGCACTACTGAGAGACAATCTGCGAACAGTTATCGAACAACTCCATATACGTGATTTTGAATTAAAAGAAAAGCAAATAGCTATTTGGAGAAATATACAACAGCACAATGGTGTTAATGTTGAAAAATTAAAAAATATTGAAAAATTAAAAAAAGAACTTTGGGATATTGCCCAGGATAAAAATGAAATTTACAAGGCGCTTCTTGAAAAAATTCAAAACTATGGCTACCGGGAAGAAGGAGTCCTTCTTGAATTGATTCAAAACGCCGATGACGCCTTGCGAGAGCGTAGCGAACCTAAAAAGAGAAGCGTGACTATAACTCTTCATAATCGTATTTTATCATTTTCCCATTACGGACGCCCGATAAATGAAAAAAACGAAGGAGAAGCATCGGCTAATAACGATCTTTACAGTATGCTGATGCTGAACAGAAGCGAAAAGGAGTATCATTCGGCAACAGGAAAACTTGGTCTTGGTTTCAAAAGCGTTTTTCTGCTAAGCGAACAACCGGTAATCCAAAGCAAGGCACTGTGCTTCAGCATCAAAAACGGTATGTTTCCTCAAGAGGAAAAAATGCGTCTGGATCAGGATGATGAGATCACTCTTTTCAGGCTCCCGATTAAGCGGGAAATCCCCGATGAGGAAATAAAACAGCGCATTTTTTCTCGCATTTCTGCATCCGCCGCACTTATTCCTGTTTTTGCACATGAAATCAGGGAATTTGTCATCAATATTAATGGCGATGAGGAAACGTTCGCCTATAATCCGGATACCTCTGATCGCGGGCAGGGCTGGATTGCGGACTATAATGCGCATGTGCTGGTCTTTTCAGCCCCGGAGACAGGCATACAACTAGCGATCAGGCTTGATGAATACCGCAGACCAACCCGATTTCCCGACACCATGCCGCCACTCTGGCATACGCTGCCGACCGTAAGCGGTCTTGACTGGCGGCTGGGCTATGCCATCAACGGCCCGTTTTCTCTGAATGCCGGACGAAGCAATATTGCCCCCATCAAAAAAGACTTTGATAACCTTGAGGCCTTCGGCGTCTTTCTGGGCGAAAGCCTGTGTAATTATGCCCAGTTTGTGAAGAAAAACTATCCCGACGCCATAGCGGCACATAATCATGCGCTCTGGATGGTTCTCAGCAGAGGACTTGAAAGTCCGGAAGATTCCCTGCAGGGAAAGATTGTCCGCAGTCTTCATGCCGACGGGCGCGGACTCTCCTGCTGGCTGACGCAGCAAAGCGTCCCCTGCGGGATTCCCGAAGAATGGGCATGGCCTCTGGAAGGTATTCCCCCCAAATGGCATACCTGCTCTTTTCCTTCCGATAATGCCAGGCAGAACTTTTCCCAGACGGTGCAGCAACTTCACAAGGAGCATTTTACAGGCTCTCTCGCACGCTTTGCCTATGTTCCATCGGAACAGAAAGCCCGTCTTGAAGCTCTGGGCTTTCCAGTTGAACACATGAAGACAGCCGACTTTTTCGCAGAGTTCTTTGCCCGGCTGGTTCCCGACAAACGCCTGACGCCCCACCTTCTTTCCTGCCTGCGGCAGATACGGGAAGAGCTTCCCCGACAGGATTTTCCTTTCCGCGTGCGCACGCAGGCCGGTACATGGGAAGATATACAACAGGTACTCTTGCCGCCGAATACGCCCTGCGAACTTTCTTCAGACTTCAGGGAAGAACAGCGCAGAGCAGCCTTTGCGCCTCCGCATGCTCTGTTATCCGAAGAATATGTGAGCGACAGGGAAGATGCCGAAATCTATCGGAGACTGCGCAACGGGCATACTGTTACGTCAGATATACTGCAAGGCTGGATAACAGAACTTGAAAGCCCGGAGCAGCGGATACATGCCTTGCGCTATTTACAGGAAGGAGAGCTGGGGCATGAGCTGCTTATATCTTTCCGCAGCGAGCAGCAAGGCTGGATCAGAGATTTTTCCCTCGTGAGTGAACTGCTTGACAGCATGCCAGAGAGCGAAGAAGCTCATAAACATATTCTGATGGATTTATTCCCTGACGCATTCTCGCTGCGGACAGACAAGGAAATAGACGAATATGAAAGTGAGGAAGGAGAAGAGTACGAAGAGGACACGCCTGTTCTTGCAATAAGCAACAGATCGCAATGGGAAGCTATGCTTGACTTCTGGGATAAAAATAAAATTTTAATTATTGATGAATATATTTATAAAACATGGCCCGATCAATTCAGGGATCAGGCTCTTCTTAAAGAACGGCTTGAAAAGAATGACAGATGCGCGTGGCTTGTCCTCCTGCTTCTTGGTTATCTGCAAAGCATAGGGCGCTCAAAACCGGAAATGCACAGAACCTTTGTGCAGGAACTCCTGACAAAGCACAAAAAGCTCTTTACCGACAGAGTGGACAAAGATGATCCTCAATGGCTGTTCCCTCTTTCGGCATGGCACGATGCAAATATTTCGACAAATACCTATGCCATGTGGATGACCTGCTTTCCTGCGCTGCATCAGCTTGGCCGTTTTCTGAAGCAGTATCAAAATATTCTCGGCAGTATGATACGAGGCAAGCTTGAACGAAAGCAGTTGCTTGACTGCTTTTCACCGCGTTCGGCCTATACCTTTCAACAGGCCGGAAAGCAGTTTGACGCGCCTCCCTTTCCGCTGCGTCTCGGAAAATACTGGGTACTGCGGGAACTGGCCCGACTGAATTTCAAGAACTGCCAGACAACATCCGGGGAAGCCTTTCTGGAATGCTGCTGGGTTCCCCGTAAACGCTGCTGCGATATCCTGGACATGGATTACATAGAAGATACCGACGCACGGCAGGAAGAACTCGTCAGCACGCTTCTGGAACTAAACAAAACGCTGCCGCACTTTGATTACTGTTTTGATATCGCCTTATGTGCAATGAGAAAATAAGCATGAAAATAAGTAAAGATGACAGAGTGCGGCATCCGCAGTTTGGAGAAGGCCGCGTCCGCATGGTAGACGAAGATACGGCCATTGTGCGCTTTGAATCGGGCAGGATGGAAGAATGTCTGCTTGCCCAACTCACCCGCCTGACTCTTGCTGTAGAAAAGGGCAGGGAACGCCAGCTTGATGATCCTCTGGCTACGCTTGCTCATGTGATGGCGGCATGTATCCGTTCCATCAACGATGAGTGGGGTGTCTTTGCCAGCTCTCGAATAACTCTTCTGCCGCATCAGCTCTGGGTTTGTCGTCAGGTTTACCAGAATCCCATGCGCTGGCTCATTGCTGATGATGTTGGTCTCGGAAAGACTGTCGAAGCAGGTCTGATTCTTTCGGCGCTGTATGCCGCAGGTCGTATGCGCCGGGCATTGATTCTTGTTCCCGCCAGCCTTGTTACGCAGTGGCAGGAACGTCTGTTCGGCATGTTCGACCTTCGCTTCGATATCTATCGCCCTGAACACGACACAAAAAAATCCGGCTTCTGGCATGGGGAACGCGCCGTTATTGCCTCTCTTGAAACCCTGCGGTCTGATGTGCGGCAGCGCTGGCAGCGCCTTCTGGATGCCGAGGCATGGGATATTGTGCTTGTGGACGAGGCGCACCGCCTCAATACGGACGAAGTGAGTGGCATGACGCTGGGCTATGAGCTGCTTGCCACCCTTGAGCAGCACAAGCGCGTCAACTCGCTTCTTTTTTTCACGGGGACGCCGCACAGGGGAAAGGACTACGGCTTTCTGGCTCTGCTGTCGCTCCTGCGACCTGACTTATTTTCTCCCAGACAGGCACTTGAAGCGGCGTTTGATCACCTGCCCTCCGTCATGATTCGCAACAACAAGCAGAAAGTCACGGACATGCAGGGCAGGCTTCTCTTTCCGCCTGTGCATATACACAAGGAAGAGTACGCATACACAGCGGAAGAAGCCGCTTTTTACGAGTGTCTTACAGAATTTATCCTTTCGGGGCGCGCTTACGCCCGGGAACGACATGCCGCGCAGCAGCGCGTCCTTACCTTTGTCCTGCTGACGTTGCAAAAGCTGGCGTCAAGTTCTCTGGCCGCCATCCGCCGCGCCCTGCAAAAACGACTTGTCCTTTTGCAGTCGCAGGAGGAAAAACTGGCCGCTGCGCGAGCCGCCCGGATACCTGCCCCGCTGGAAGAAGCTCTGGAAAGCCATGAAGACGGCGCGGAAGATATGGCAGCGGAACTCGTGACAACAAACGCACCCTGTCAGCTGCCCAATGAAATAGCCTCTCTTCGGATGCTGCTGGAACTTCTCGAACCCATTCGGCATGAAACCAAAATAGACGCCATTATTCAAAAAATCCGTACAGAATACCCGCAGGAATCCATTCTCTTTTTTACGGAGTACAAGGCAACGCAGGCGCTGCTTGTCACCACGCTGCGCCGGGAGTTCGGCGCAGACTGCGCCACCTTTATTAACGGGGATGAAAGTCTGCGGTTTACCGGGGAACACGGCGCGGAGCATCTGGAAACAATGGGGCGTCATCAGGCTGCGGAAGCCTTTCGCAAAGGTGACGTGCGCTTTCTGGTTTCCACAGAAGCCGCCGGAGAAGGCATTGACCTCCAGGAAAATTGCCATGTTCTCTTTCATGTGGATTTGCCGTGGAATCCGATGCGGCTGCATCAGCGCGTCGGCCGCCTGCATCGCTACGGACAGAAACAGCCCGTGCATGTGCATCTGTTCCGTAACCCGGAAACTGTGGAAAGTCAGATCTGGGAAAAACTGGAAGAAAAACTCCGCCGTATCACTCTTGCCTTTCACGGAGCGATGGAAGACCCCGAAGATATGTGTCAGGCTGTCATAGGCATGGCGCAGCCTTCTTTGTATACAGCGCTCTTTTCTTCTGCTCCTGAAAACCGTCAGAGCCTGCAACAATGGTTCGACAGTCAGACGGCGGAGCTTGGCGGAGCCGATGCCGTCTCCGTTGTAAAACGCATGTTCGGTTCCGTACGCCATTTCGATTTCGGGACGCAGGCTGCGAACCTGCCGCAAATTGCCCTGCATGACCTTTGCCCCTATCTCAAACTCTGCCTGACGCGCCATCAGCGTAAATGGAAAGAGGATGATACCTGCCATATCTCTTTCAAAACGCCGAAGGCATGGCTTTCTTCGCTTGCGATTGCAGAAAGTTACCGCCTTGTTTTTTCGCGTGAACTGCCGTGCAAAGACGACGAGGACAGGGCGGGGCTCGGGCACGCGCTCCTCAACAGGGCGGTGGAAGAAGGCTTTTTTCTTCAGGAAGACTACAGCTCCCTGCCGGGACTTTCCGCCCCCATCTTCATCCTGCGTGTACGCGATCGATCGACGGAAAAAACCCAGATTCTCCAGCGCGTCTATGGTGTGGAAAAACACGCATCAGACTGGAAGCTCTACAAGGACTGGGAACTGCTCCTGCTCCTCAACTCCTTTGCCGACAGGCCGCGTCAGTTACGGAGCGATGCCGCAGCGGCCGTGCATCCCTTACAGGATGATTTTGACGCTGCAAGGCAGTGGCTCCTGTCCCGGGCGAACAGTCTGCAACTTCCCTTTGCAGTGCCTTATGTCGAAGTCGTCGCGTGCCTGTGCCCGGAAAGAAGGCAATAATATTCTTCTCTTCATGGAGCATTTTCAGCTTGAAACATGCTGCATTTCAAAGCATACGGCCTGTCATTTCGCGGAAAAAGCGCGGTTTTTCCGTTCTCTTTTGGCCGGGCGGGGCTGTGCCGCCGCCTCGCGTTTCACCCTTTTTTTAAAGGTGAAACACTCTAATATGCAGAAATATCATTAAAAACTCCTTCCTATGAAGGAGTTTTTTCATGCAAATACTACTATTCCACTCTGTCTGAAAGGCATTGAAATATGCCGGACAACGAAAAATCAATGGCCTATGGGGGACCTATGTCTCTGCTCAAGAAAAAACACAAACATATCCGCGATGCCTATCTGAAGTCCGTTTTGCTGGAAGTCGATGACTACCTTGACATGCATTATATCTTCCGCAGTGAAAAACAATATCAGGGGCTTTGGGGAAGGCTTGTTGCACTAGGCGATATCCAAAGAGCGGAAGAACATGAAACCCGAATCTCACAGGAACGGTATCGCGAAGAACATGTTTACGGTTCCTCTCCGGAAGCCCTCGAAATGTTCCGCCAGATGATGGAGCAGCAGGAGTCCTTCGGGACAAAACTCATGCGTCTGATGATGTCCAAGGGATTGGATCCGATTACCGTGTACAAGAAGGCGAATATCGATCGCAAGCTGTTCTCCAAAATAAAGAGCCAGAAGGACTATCTTCCCAGCAAGCGAACGGTCATGGCTCTGGCCATCGCCATGGAACTCCCCTTGGATGAGGCGCAGGAGCTGCTCCGGGAGGCGGGATTCGCATTCTCTCCCAGCATTTTATCTGATGTCATCATTGAGTACTTCATCTCTCATCAAAAATATGATTTCGATGAGATTAACGCCGCCCTGTACGCATACGATAAGCCTGTATTTTAGAGCTTTTTTAGTTTGAAACGCGTTGCGTTTTAATCCATACGATCTGCCGTTTCTTGAAAAAAACGCTGTTTTTTTCGCTTAGCTGAGGGCGTACGGTGCTGTCTGCCGCCTCGCGTTTCACCTTTTTCAAAGGTGAAACGCTCTAAAAACTTGGATGTCGCTTTGAAAGCGACCACCAGTGCCACAGACTATGCTAACTCTGTTCTGCCGGAAGACGCAGAATAGTCCTGAAGGGCACTGTTACGCCGCCTCTGCCTGGGAAGTCGATTTTTTCACACATGGGAGAAACGTGGAATAGCGACTCGCAGTTCAGAGTTTTTCTTTTCTGGAGAATGCTATGGAAAACGAAAACAGAGGACGGCTCCTTGAGGAGTCAATGCGAGCAAAAAAAGAAGAACGGGGCACAATTACACTCATAGAGATCCCGCTGCTACTTCTCTATTTCCCCTTTTATATAATGTCCGGATTGATACGTTCCATTCCCGGAACCTTGTTCTGGCTCTGGCGGAGTATCAACTTCATCCTGACAGCCGGCCTGTGTGGCATGGTACTCGGGCTGAACAGACTCTTTTGTGGAACAGGGAAAGAACTCTCCCGAAGGCAGGGGAAAGCTATTCTCTTTATTGCGGCAGTCATCCTGAGTGCGGTGATACTAGTGTTTTTTATTTATATGTTTGGATGGTTATGGGGTACGCTCGCCTGTCTTGTCTTCAACAGTCTGGTAAAGACAGGCGCGATGTTGCACCAGCGCAAAACCCTGTGGAAAACTATGGAACAAAACTCTTCTCTGGAAAATGAACAAAGTTTGAAGCACGATTGAAGAATGGGAGAATCTACATGAAAAAATTGTTCTTTTGTATTGCTGCGTTCGCATTTTTCACACAGCAATCTCAACGCCGCACATGTAATAATTAAGGAGAGGAAATCATGCGCATTCTCATCAAAACCGTTCTTGTCGTACTGCTCCTGAGCATCGGCGCTGTTGTCAGAACGGTGCTGGACTTCAGCGGCAACTCCTTCCTTGGTTTCATTTGTCTGGTCGCATCCGTCTGCGCTGCCGGCGGCGTTATTTTCTTTAAGAAGAAAAAGACGGACGACAGCCGATTCAGTATAGATACGGAATCCTCAACCACAAAGAAAGATTGATGACCGACCTTCCAGATTTTTATGCTGTTCTTGAAGTCCCTTTTGGCGCGTCTGCCTCGGAAATTCGTCGTGCGTATATCCGGCAGGCGTGCCGCTGGCATCCGGACAAGAACCCCGGCAGGGATACGCACGAAAGAATGCTTCGCATCAATGAGGCCTACGTCATCCTGCATGACCCGATAACCCGAGAGCGCTACGACAGGGAATATCTGCGCCGCAGGCAAATGAAGGCCGCAGGCACAGGCGAGCATGGCGGTACAGAAAAGAATGAATCCGATCGGCAAGCCCCTGTCTTCGATGCGGAGTTGCGAGAGCTGCTCCGCAAGGCCCGGGAAAAGGCCGCAGAATTGAATGATGTCTCCCTGGCGGATATCATGGGCATGTGCGGCAGCGCTGCTGCCGGCTGTCTCAAGGGGGCGCTGGCCGGTATTGCAGCCTCTCTTGCAGTCCTGCTCTGCCTGCTGCTTTTTGGCCCGAACGGTCTCGCTGTGATGATGCTGTTGCTGCTTGCCTGCCTGCTGCTTGGGACTCTTTTGGCAGGAGGCAGACTCCTGCGTAAATTCCTGAGCAGACGTTAGAGCGTTTCACCTTTGAAAAAGGTAAAACGCGCGGCGGCGGCACAGCGCCGCCCGGCCCAGAGTGAACGGAAAAACAGCGCTTTTTCCGCGAGACGACAGGCCGTATGGTTTGAAGCGCACAGCGTTTCAAACGGAAAATACTCTTATTTGCAGCGCGTTGGAGACATGCAGACATGAACAAGGTTCTCCTGATAGGTCGCCTTGGTCGCGATCCGGAACAACACTGGACGGCAAATGGCGCGCAGGTTGTCACCATGAGCGTCGCTACCACAGAGTCTTACACGGATCGCGCGGGAAACAGGGTGGAACAGACGGAATGGCACAGAGTCGTCACTTTTCAGAGAACAGCGTCAATATGCGCTCAGTACCTGACAAAAGGACGACTCGTTTACGTAGAAGGCAAAATTCAAACCCGCAAATGGCAGGACCAGCAGGGGCAGGAACGCACCGTTACCGAAATACGGGCGGAAGTCGTGCGCTTTCTCGATACTGCCGGCGGTAGAGCTGCCCCTGCTGTTGTTCCAAACGAAAATCTGGTACCTTCTTCTGCGGAAGGCACAGCTGCTGCCAGCACCTCGTGGAGAGCTGCGCCAAGCGATATGGATGAAGTCCCGTTTTAGCCGGAGGTACTGATCTCCTGTAGTCTGGTATGTCTGAACACTCCCCTTCTACTCCTGCAGGTAAAAGTAGAAACATCGTCACAGAATGTCCCTGCAAGATGTTGCAGACAAGTGTATGGCTTCATATTTCCCAATATCTTTCAGACTTGTTCTTTGAAGGAGTTTTTATGGCTATTGTATATCCAGACTTTCAGACTATATCAAAATTGCGTACTCCTGCCACGGAAGGTGAATTTCATCTTCTTGATGAACTTTCATTTAACCTTTCCAGTGATTTTGAAATATTTTTTAATCCATTTCTTGATGGAGATCGACCTGATATCATTATCCTTCGTAAAGGATATGGTGCTGTCATCATAGAAGTCAAAGACTGGAATCTCAGCGCCTACCGCGTCAATACATCCAACCATTGGGAAGTGAGAACAGGAACTGGCAGTTTTCACCCTATTAAATCGCCAATGTCTCAAGCATTTCATTATAAAAGCAATTTATTTAATCTTCATATACCAATCCTTGGAATAATGAACATTACTAATAATAACTTCTACAAAACTATTAAAGTATTTGTATACTTCCATAATAGCACAAAAAATGAACTAAATATTTTTTATAAAGATGCTTTGGAAGCGTTGAAAATTCAAAAAAATAATATAAATAAAAATTATACAAATATGACACATGCAGATTACGAAATAAAAATTTACAACATCGAAAAACAAATAAAAAAGCTGGAAAGAGATATGAGCATGTCTTTTTCCAAAGATATAATTAGCCGGTTGCTCAAAAGAATAACTGATATCCAGAAAAGTAGGATTTTCAGTGATGAAATCTACCAGGAGTTCCGACGCAGACTTCTCCCTTCGGAGTGGGTCTTCCAGCAGGGGAAACCCCTTCTGCTGGATGAAAAGCAGGAAAGGCTGGCTCAAAGCTGCAACGAATGCATAAAAATCAGAGGCGTGGCAGGCTGCGGAAAAACATCAATATTGGCAAAGCGCGCCTTATATGCTTATCAACGACATGGTAATGTTCTTATATTGACATTCAACAATACACTTAAAAATCTCCTGCGCGACAAACTCAGTCACATAAATCATCACTCTTTTGGAGATAAATGCGACATTCACAGAATGGAAATCAGCAATTATCATCAGTTTTTTATTGACCAGCTAAATAATCTTGGCATTAAACTTGAAGTAAACAAAAATAAAAATGAATATGAAGATAGTGCAACATATTTAAGAAGAGACTTTTTTATAAATCGAACCACTTATAGATATAAGACAATCCTCATAGATGAGATTCAGGACTATGAAACAGCATGGATATATATTATTCGAGATTTTTTTCTTGAAAAGGATGGGGAGATGCTCCTTTTTGGGGATCGCGCCCAGAACATTTATGATCGCGAATTATCTAGTGTTGCGTCCATGAAATAAATAGATATAATGAACCGCAGATAAGGAGTTCG
>OFGF01001185.1_pt1 | contig 17490 bp, 18 predicted proteins | sample 1521711 | NCBI WGS metagenome assembly OFGF01 (sample SAMEA3504092, study PRJEB24116) | mouse gut metagenome | biome: mouse gut; feature: mouse-associated habitat; material: faeces | place: Denmark | collected 2011 | reverse complement strand
GCCCGGCCTATGTTTCGGAGACGGATCGTTGACGGGACGTGATAAAAATTTGAGATTGCCAGCCTTGCCGCCCCTCCAATTTCACGTATGGAGGGGCGGCGTCATTTGTCCGCCACACCATCGCACAAAAATTTTGGAAGGAGTTTTTCAGAATGATTTTCAAAGCAATCCTCAGCAGCCAGGCCAGCCCGGGATACGGGCAGGTCACGATCCCCTTCCCCATCCCGGACAGCGATTATGACCTCGTCATCCGTATGCTGGAGGACATTGGCATTGGCTCCCCTACCGCCCAGGACTGCCGGGTGGTGGGGCTGGAAAGCGCGTACCCCATCCTCAACCGGCTGAATACCCAGAGCGTCAATGTGGATGAACTGGATTATCTGGCCAAACGGCTGGACAGCTTTTCCGATGGTGAGGACGCCCAATTTGAAGCCATGGCCTTCAAATTGAACCTGTCCAGCATCAAGGACTTCATCAACCTGACGTTCTGCTGCCAGCAGGCCACGGTGATCACCAACTTCTCTGATCTGGAACGGGTTGGGAAAAGCCATGTCCTGACCATAAACGGCGGTGCTACGGAGCGCAATCATGAGCATGGTGTGAAAGACGCCGCCCGAGTGAAAGTTGGTGATGACGAAGCCCTCGTTCTTCAGCTCCTCCACCTTAGCGTCCCGCAGTTCCTCCAGGCTGGGAACCGGGAGAACAGCGTCAAGGGTTTTCTTGTCGATCATTCTGCGATCACCTCCACGCTGACCGCGTCGATAACGATATTGAGCGTTCTGGCTTCATCCTCTCCCGCGAAGCGGAAGGTGCAGCGGAGCCGGGCGGTATCGTCGGCGCGGGTGATTGTTATGCCGATAGTTTCCGGGAGAATGACCTCCCGCCTCTGTAGCTTGCTTTTGACGCGCTGCGTCATTTCCAGGCGGGTGAGCTCAGTGTCCTCTGACTGTATGAAGTCGTAGAGGCCCCAGCCGAACTCGGCGTCGTAGAACAGATCACCCGGCTGCGTGAGGGCCTCCAGAACGATATTCTGATAGAGGCAGTCCAGCCTGGAGCACAGGGGTGCGTCCCCGTCCGCCGCCTGGGTGAGCTGCCAGGAGTCATCCAGGCGGATGTCGGTATCTTTCAAGCCCGTCACAACCGCACCTCCCCGATAATCGCCGGGGCCAGCTCGCCATAGGGTAGCGCGATCGCCACCATCGCCCCCTGCTGGAACTGCTTCTTGGACTTGATCTGGGGGAGGGCCGGGAACGCCTTGTCAGGGCTCCCGAAGCGGTCGAGGACAGTGAGCTTGTACTCATACCAATGAGCCACGATATGGCCCCGGAAGCTGCCCCCGGTGTCATCGTTGAAGATGACCAGCTCCTTGATCTCGTAGGTATCGAGCTTCTTTACCGAGTCCACCTTTGCGAAAACGACGGTGGGGAGCTTCAGATGCGGATAGTCCACGGCGATGGATTTCTTGACGATTGACTTGACCATTTCCTCAAGCATTGACGCGCCCCTCCTTTCTGCGGTTAGAAGTAGATATAGGTGCGGATGAAGCCGGAGTCGTTGGTGGTGGACACCACCTTCAGCACCTCCTGCTCCCCGCTAATCTGGGGGTGGATAAGGTTGATTTTATGGGAGTGTTTGACGAAGGGCGCGGAGACTGTCTCCAGCTCCCACACGCCGCCCGCCCGGGTCAGGTTGATAATATTGACCCCATGCTCGAAGGTGTAGACCTTGCTCTGCTCCGGCTTCTCGTCCCAATAGAACGTGCCGCCAGAGAAGAAAAAGGGCACCTTGAGCCCCCAGGCCGCATTGACGGTGTTGATCGCCTGGACGACGCTCTGCTCCCGGATGGGGAGCATCTTCCGCTTCGGGTACCCCTTCGAGGCGAGCTTCATCTTGGAGAGCCCAGCCTTAGAGAGGAAGAAGGAGATCATCTCCTGGGGCGTAGTGTTCAGGAAGGTGTCGTTGATGATGGTCTCCTCCAGGAGCAGCATCTCGTCCTTCAAGTTGACCTCGTTGATGTAGGCCCCGCCGTCGTACTCCTTGGCGACAAAGCCGGAGAAAACCTCATCCAGAGAACCGTTGTAGTGCAGCTCCTTCCACTCCGTCCAGACCTCATAGAACTCCTCCATGGTCAGCAGCTCCCCGCGCTCCAGCATACCCTCCACGTCCTTGTGCCGCTTGGCGTCGGTCTTGGAGCCGGTGAGGGTACCGGTGTATGAGGCGAACCACTTGGAGAACCGGGAGCAGACCGTTCCGAATAACCGCTCCACTGCCTTGACCCATGCCTGATAAGGGAGGGCCCGGTCGACGCCCAGGATGCCGATGCTCTGATATTTTTTCAGTTAGTCGTGAGGTGGGACCGTTGGGGATCGTCCCGCCCGCTACCTTGAGTCATATCTATTCGCCAGGCCGCACGATTCCAGTAGCAAAAGGGACAGTCAATTTGAACCTGTTCCTACTCCAGAAGGACCGCGAGACGGTGGACACGGATTTGCTCAAGCACACACTCCAGACGAAGATTAACCAGAGACTTCAAGCGGGGGAGTTCCCAGGTATTCCGGACCAGTACGTCTACCGGGGTCGTGTCTACAGCGGTCTTGTTGTGGACAGGGTGCGGGACAGCACCGGAGGCTTTGTCGAGGTTTATACCGCCTTTGTTGATGATGCCTAATGAACGCATTGTTTCAAGGGTGCGGGACGATGGACCAGCTTGGGCGGCGAACCCGGGAGAAAATCAAGGTGCTGATGGCAGACCATGTAAAAAAGGTGGAAATCAGCCGGGAGGACTATGAGCAGGTGCTAAATCAGGTGAAAGGATACACCAGCGGTAAAGAGCAAAACACCGCTACGGACCAGGACCAACCCCCGCCGCAAGAAAGGAGGGTCCCGGCATGGGTCCGGGAAGCAGAAGCATCGAAAGAAGTGCTCACGTAGGAGCAGGAGGACCAGGGGGCAGAGGGGGAAAATAAAATCGCCGCGTAGCGGCTACCTTTGCCTCCCTATTTAATAACGGCCCCGCAGGGCCGCACCTTTGAAAACCGAGAAAAAGGAGGTGGAACAAGTGCCCCTGGCAGAGCCAAGGCAGACGGAAGATACACAGACGGTCATACCTGACTTTGAGATAGAAGCAATGGCCCGTGTCCTGCTTCCGGCGCTCCGCGCTTTCTACGCCAGCCCGGAAGGGCAGGCGGCGTTTGAGGAATGGAAGCACCAGCAAGAGAATACATAACAAGGAACGGCCCCCGTCAAACCGACAGGGGCCGCTTTCCTATGTGCTGATATTGTCCAGATAGACAACAAACCCGAACCCGTCCCCGATGGGAAACAAGTTCGGATTATGTTGCTTTGGTGGAGATAAGCGGGATCGAACCGCTGACCTCTTGAATGCCATTCAAGTGCTCTCCCACGTTAGCGGTGAAGCACCCCCGTTTCCACATTCCGAGATATAACTCTGTTGAAGTTTGCGCTGAAGGAGTCTTACCGACCAGGCAGGGCTTTTTTCTCAGGCGGGCTTCTGTCCCTTGTACTCGTTGGGGATCTCCAGCCCCAGCTCAAACTGCGCGAAGTTGATGTTGAATTCAATGTGCAGGCGGTAGTCCGTGTAAACGTCGATCCGCTTGATGAGGTAGCCCGCCACCATCTTCTTGGTGGCCATATCGCTTTCGTCGAACAGTTCGGACCATTTCAAAATGCGCCGGTAGTCCCTGCGGATCTCCTCGGCCCGGCTGCTGTTCTTCTCCGCTTCGCTGCTCAGTTCGATGACCTTCTCGCTGGCCTCCATCATCTTTGCCTTGGCCTCATCCGCCATCTCGGACAGCACGCTCTCCGGCAAATTGCTCTTGCCCCGGATCACATCGTACAGCTTGGCCTTCACCGCCTCGTACTCCTTGGTAGCCTTGGCGAACTCCTTCCGGGCAGCGGCCAACTGGTCTTTGACGCTGGCCTCCACATTCATCTGCGTTCTGGAGACGATCTCGTCCTCACGGATCGACTTCATCTTGTCAAAAACCTGATGGAGCACCCTGGTCACCAGCCCGTCCAGGATGTGGGTGGTGTAGCCCGTCTGCCCGTCGCAGTCCACCCGGTGACGGGTCTTATTGTAGCAGACGTAGCGTACCCGGCGCCGGAACACAGTCCCACCCTTCAGGTTGTGCCGGACAGTTCCGTTGGTGGTGAGCGTCAGCCTGCCTCCGCAGTGCCCGCAGAACACGTTACCGGAGAGAAGCGCCTGACCGCTGATGTTCTTTGGCATGGTCCGCTGTGCGTTGAACTCGTTGACCCGCTCCGCCATCAGCTTCTGAGCCAGGGCAAAGGTGTCCGGGTCTACGATTTGGAGCTCCTCAAAAATCTCGGACTGGCTCTCGCCGCTGCGCAGGACGCCGGTATAAGCGATATTGTGCAGGATATGCCCCACTGTGGCCTCATGCCAGTTGGTGCCGCTCCGGGTTTTGATGCCCTGGCCGCTGATCATGTTGGCAATCTTGGACCGGCCATAGCCGGAGCCAACGCAGAGGTTGAACATCATGCGCACCACCCGAGCCTCATCCTCGTCGATCTCCAGCTTGCAGACCTCATGCTTTCTTTTGTTGAGGATGCCGCTGGGCGCCAGCCGGTAGCCGTAGGGGACGCCGCCGCCCCGGAACCGGCCCTCCTGCACCATCTGGCCCATGGCCGTCTTGGTGCGGATGGAGGTTTTCTGGCTCTCGCTGTCCGCCTGCCAGTAACGGATGTAGTTGGTGAGGCGGTCTGTGTGGGACTCGAAGCGCTGCTCCCCTTCGTTGACGCTCCACACCCGGACGCCGTGCTTTACAAACCACTCCACCACGAAGGGCGTCTCGTCCGATTTGCGGCCCAGACGGTCGAACATAAACACCAGCAGGATATCGAACTTGCCCTGTTCGGCCCGCTTTTTGATGAGCTGCAGCTTGTCCCGGTCATTGGTGCTGACCTTGTAGCCGGACACGCCGGTCTCCTGCTCCTCGTTCACGATGACCCAGCCCATTTTGTCGGCGAAGTCCCGGCAGGCTTTGCGCTGGACCGGGATGTCCGCCTGGTTGAGCTCGTCGTGGTCGACCTGCTTGGTCGTGGAAACACGATATAAGAAGCTGTATTCACAAGAGGTTAAGTCCGTGGTAGAATAGGAGAGATGGAAGCCAAAGGACGAAAGTCGTATCCGAGCGACTTAACAGATAAACAGTGGGAAGAGATAGCCCCACTGTACGAGGGAATGCGCAACTGCACGTGGAGCAAGCGGGAATTGACGGATGCGGTACTGTATTTGGTAGATTCAGGGTGCAAATGGCGACAGTTGCCCCATGACTTTCCACCATATTCGACAGTACACAGTTTTTATCGCCGTGCCCGGATCAGTGGACTATGGGATAAAATTCTGGAGCATCTTGTGAAAAAGACGCGAACAAATGCCGGACGCAAGGAGAGTCCAAGCTACGCGATCATTGATTCCCAGAGTGTAAAAACGGTAGCAGCCAGCGAAGAACGTGGAATTGACGGTGGGAAAAAACGAAAGGCAGGAAGCGGCACATCGTAGTGGATGTGCTGGGTTGTTTGTTGTCTGTTGTGGTTCATGCTGCCAATATTCATGACACAAAAGGCGGGATATTTGCTGCGAAACGAGGGTATGGGCGGTATCCGTCTATCCAAAAGTTCTGTGCAGATGCTGGATATCGTGGCACTTTTGTTGCGGATGCGAAGGGTCAACTCGGCCTTGACGTTGATATTTCGGAAAAAATCAAACCTCATCAATGGGAAAAGCTCCCTTGGCGATGGGTGGTCGAACGTACCCTCTCCTGGCTCAACCATTCCAGACGTCTCAGCAAAGATTATGAGATTTCCCTCTCTTCTGCTGAGGCTATGGTTAAAATCTCCCATTTCCATACCTTACTCAAGTGCTTATGAATACAGCTTCTAAACAATCCACTCTTTCAGCCATTTTGTATCCATCCTTCCAATCATCATGTGCAAACAGGTGGGAGGATCGGATACCTTCAATCTTAAATTTTCAAGGTGCCATGGCTTGCGCCACACCGACTATCCCACAGTCCGCGGGAAATGTCCAATCATTTCGCCGAACAGCTTCGGCAACCTGGATGTGTGAAAAGCGGCACTGTCCCAGTGCGGGAACAACGCCGCTTCAAACTGCGTATTTTCTTTTTGGGAAAAAGCCATCACTGCTTTTGAAGCAGATCGGCATACCTGGGACGGTCGGTTTCTGGTACACCCAGAGTTTCCATCGCTTTTTCCAACGACCAGCCGGTGTTGGCCATCAAACTGCGGATGGAGGCCAAGAACCCTTCGGCACGGCCCTCAGCACGGCCCAAATCTCTTACACCTTCACTCAAATTGCACATCTGATGCACCTCCGCTTCCAGTGTTTCCGTCATGGGAATGTCGAATTCCTCTTGCAGTACCTGCCGTTTTTTTGCCTCGTCCGCCTTGGGCGAAAGCAGTACATCCAGCAGCTTTATCACTCCGTCATAGTTTTCTTGATCTTCTCCACCTAGGCACAGCATGACAACACAAAGCAGATCATAGTTCTCAACAGGCTCCTTCACATTGCCAATCAGGTTTTCCTCTGCCATGCGATAACGGGTGATGCTGTTTTGCCGTCTTTTCGGCGGAGTCATGCAGACAAAAATGGAGTAGACTTTTTTAATGTTTTGGTACTCAGAATGAATAAACTCTGTCCCGTATTGAGCGGAGATCATTCGGCTGCAGTTGAAGATCGCCCGTTTGGGTATGGGGTAGCCTGGGTTGAACTTGCCCTGAGCTTCCACGTTGATGATAAGCTGGATCATCTCATGAGATTTCGGGGCCAACGCCATAAATCGGATATCGTAGGTGTTTGTTCCTTCCCCTTGGAACGTGTCCTCGTTGCTGATGCCCCGGATCTTTACGACGTTGGTCTCTCCCGGTGCTATCGCTATCTCGCTCACCTGGGGCGTACCTTCGATGTATTTCTCCGCAATTTCTTTGACGTGACAGTTCCGGTACTCGTCCAGGCAGCTTTTCATGATCCAGGCGAGAATGATCTTCTCCGACAGAAGTTTTTTGCAGGCGGCGTCATACTGAGCGTTCTGATCCGTAGCGTGAATGTCGTCCGCAATCGGGGTGTTGACTTCCATATCCGCATCTCTCCTGTCTCTGTTCCTATTTTACCACAGTCGGCATGGGAAATCCACTGTTTTTTCTCTATGCACCCTTTTCACAGCTTCCTCTCTGCCGCCGCTGAGAAGACCCGGGTATCCCCAGTTCCTCTCGGTATTTTGCCACCGTCCGGCGGGAGATGGCAACGCCCAAATCCTCCAATGCGGAGCGCACCTGTTCGTCGGAGAGAGGCTTGGAGGGCGTTTCCGCCTGGATGAGCTGTGAGATGTGGCGTTTTACAGTGCTGCTGGACAAGTCGCCCTGGGGCGTGGTGAGCTTTACTGTAAACAGGTCGCGTAGCGATATGGACCGGCCCTGGAACACGATGTTTTTATCGTGGACCGCACGGCTTACGGTAGAGATGCTCAACCCCAGGTGCTCCGCCACATATCCCATGGTCATGGCTTTTAATGGCTCATCGCGCAGAAAAAAGTCCTCCTGATAGCGCAGGATTTCCCTCATCAGCCGTTCTACTGTCGATTGCCGGTTCTCTAAGCACCGCATCAACTGTAAAGCATCATTCGTATTTTTTTCCAGATATTTTTGATTAGCCACATCGTCGCTTTGCTGCAGTAGTTTGGTGATTTCCTTGTTCAATGTCAGGCGGGGTAGGAAGCGGTGGTTCCATTCCAATCGAATTTGCCCGTTTTCAATTTGGATCGAGGCTTCCGGGATTTGATAGGGGATGGGGCAGTCATTACCGTACCCCCTGGTTGGAAATGGCTCTAACTTACGGATCACCTCCGCTGTATCCTGGGCTTCTCTTTTCGTGCAGGAGAGCAGCTTGGCCAACCCGGCAATATTGTTTTTGGCAACGAGTTCTAAACCGTCCTGGACGGCCCGCAGCGTCCGGGCGTTGAAGTCCTTTCCTTGTGTCAGTTGCAGGACGAGGCACTCACTTAGCGTTCTGGCGCCTACTCCAGCGGGCTGGAGGCTTTGCACAATGTACAGCGCCTGCTCCACATCAAACATGGGGACTTGGAGCTCATGGGCGATTTCCGAAAGCTCAAACTCCAAATATCCCCGGTCGTTCAGGCACAAAATCAAATACTCGCATAGACCTTTCATTGGTTCGCTGAGCCACTTCATACCCAGCAACTGGTCATAGAGCTGGTCGGTGAAATCACCTTCGCCGTCTTTGGAGCCTAGCTCTAACTCCTTCCAGCCGTCACAGTTTGTCCTCCGTGCTGTCAAATCGTCGAGGCTTTCGTCCCGCCAGGAGGTTTGGATCGTGTCGGAGTTCTGGCGAAGCAGAGATTCCACAGACAGGTGCTCATGGGTTTCCTCTATCTCCAGCAACGGGTTGGACAGGGCTTGATCTTGGATATATTCCCGTAACTCAGGAAGAGCCATTTGTAAAACTCCAAGGGATTGACGCATGGCCTGAGTCAAAAGCAGACGTTGTTCTGCCCGCTGCGCTTGCTTCATATCCACCACGACGATCCCCCCATAAAAGCAAACTTTATCTGCAATTATTTTACAGTGGGATGTGTTTTCTGTCAAGGTGTGGCGGTAATGTCTGACCCAGGACAGTCTACAATAAACTGTCCTGGGCTGGAAAACTGAGTATATGCCCTTTGCCGTCTCTGGCATCCCAGAGACGAATTCTAAGTGCTATGTTCCTCACCGTTCCCATGCTGGCGGATGAAAGAGTCAATAAGACTGGCGCGGATCTGCTGGGCAATGATAGGATTCTGCTCCGGGGCAAAGGTGAGGCTGACCTGATGGCCGGAGATGGTCAGTTCCACCGTATTTTTGTTCTTTTTCGCTGCACTCATGACCCGGCCTCCTTGAAATAGTCCGGTCCTTTGAGGCGGTAGATGAACTCCACCACGTCCTCCAGGCTGTCCGTGATTTTTATGTCAGGCAGGGCGGCCCGCATGGCTTCGTGGTGCCGTTGGCCGGGCGTCGAGCGTTCATCCAGGATGGCCACCACGCAGGTGTCCGTCTCGGTGCGGATGGCCCGCCCGAAGCCCTGCTTCAGCTTGATTTGCATCTCCGGAACTACCACAGCTTTGATAAAGGCTCGAAGGGTAGGGTACTCTGCCCGCTTTTTCTCCTTCAGAGCGTCCGGGCGGGAGAAGGGCAGGCGGGGGATCACCAGCAGGGACACGCAGTCCCCTGGGAAGTCGAAGCCTTCCCAGGCGGCCCCGGTGGCCAGCAGGACGCTGCCGGGGCTGGCTTTGAACTCCTGGGTGGTATGTACCGCGTTCCGGCCCAGGGTGAAGATGTCCCAGGGCAGGTCCATGTCCGCCAGCCGCCCCTTGATGGCCGACATGGCGGCGTAGGAGGTGAACAGCACCAGGGCGGGGCCCCAGCAGGCGTCCAGCAGGGCGGCGATCTCAGCCGCCAGCTCATCAACATAGCCGCTGTCCGCCTGCTCGGGCGGGTGCAGCGGCAGGTACAGCAGGCAGTTGGCTTTGTAGTCGAAGGGCGAGGCGGAGACGGACTCCGTTACCCGTCCATCGGCCATCAGGCCGGTTTCCTCTTTGAAGCGGTGGAAGTCTCTGCCCACTGCCAGGGTGCCGGAGGTGAGGATAATGGGGCCGTGAACAACCAGCCTGCCTGGGTAGGGAATTGCTATGAATGCGGCAGACACTATTCCCACATGGTAGCCATACATTTCGGGTCAAGTTCTACCCCCACTACGGTCAAAGAATACTTTTCCTGCAATGTTGAAATACGCACTACTAAGGGCAAGACTGTCAACCTGTTCAACAAGCCCACCGACACCAGTCGGAAGACTTACTTTGACCAAGGACAAACTGCCTACAGCACCCGTGGGGCTAAACTGAGCGATGGTTCTACCTGGTATGAAATTCACGGGTTATGTGATTCGTCAGATAACCCGTGATATGTGCTGAAGTCTGAATTTTGAGTTTCCATTGTAAAACCTCCATAAAATAGTGTATTGTGGGCAAAAGTTGCTCACATATTATTTCTTGCTCTCTTGATGAAGTCAGGAAGTTCACATCCATTCGGCTTGTATTCAGGGGCAGGGGCAGCAACCTTTGGAATTTTCCTGTTTGTCAATGCCTTGGTCACTGCTTCCTGCCCCACACGAGCATAAATTTCCGTTGTGCCAATATGTTCATGTCCGAGGAAGTTGCGGATGTGCATGAGATCAACCCCCGCTTCAACCATGTGTACTGCTTTGCTGTGCCTAAAGCTATGCGGAGAGTAACTGGATTCCCCAAAAAGGTTCGGATGCTTTTTACGCGCAAGGTCAACATACTTTTTTACGATGCTGCGAACGCAAGCTGTCGTCATTTTTTCGTTCGTTTAGCTCACGAAAAGGTAGTTTTCTCTGCTTCCTCCAGTTAACCCACATTGCTTTAGGTAATATTTCAGCCGAGATGCTACTTCATCGGAAATGGGTACTTCGCGTTCTTTCTTGCCTTTCCCATGAATCTTCAGCTTAAGTGGGATGCCAAATCGGATATCTCCAACCCGCAGATCGCACATTTCTTGTGCGCGTGCAGCTGAGTCATACAAAATCGCCAAAAATACGAGATCCCGCGCTCCAAGATACTTCTGGGGATCTGGCAGAGAAAGGATGATTTTTATTTCATCTATCGTGAAATAGGGGAATTCCTCCTGTGGGGCAGTTGGACGCTCCGTAGCCAGCACCGATGTGTACGGTTTAAGTGCAGCCATCTTCCGCTGAGAAGCATATTTCAGAAAAGACGATATTGCGGTCATTCTTTGGCGTACTGAGGTTGCGGAATATTTTCTGTCATTTGTCATCCATAGGATGAACTCGTCAAAGAGCGCAGGTGTCAAGAGCTTATACGTAATAGAGGAATGGGGAATTCCTTTCTTCTCATAGAGAAATTCAAAAAAGATTGAAAAGGCATAACCATATGCGGCTATCGTATTGCTGCTTGCCCTACGAACATTGGGCAGATATACGTCAAAATAATCGCCCAGCTGCTTTAAAAAGATTTTTTCTTTCATTCTGGCACCCCCGGGAATAAGCTACCATACTTTTCTGAGGTCTTTTTAAGAATCTCTGCGCATTCGTTAGTTGTTAAGTGAACATAGTCCTGCGTCTCTGTCAAATCTTCATGGCCCAAATACAAGGAGATAAGCGGCAGGGCACAATAACTGCTCACACCATGTACGCTTTGCCTCGCCAGGGAATGATCCACAAATGTATGCCTTAAACAATGCGGACATACGCCGCGCTCATTTTTCTCAGTAAGGACAGAAATATCAGCAAGCTTCAAAATATTACGGAAGTTGTTTCTTGCCCAGTTTTGGCTGCGATGATGCCCAACACAATTCCTTTTGCCATCCTTATAATTGCTTTCAAACAGGTACGCCTCGTCCGGCTTATCCAAAAGCAAAACAGCATAGTACAGTTTTAGCGTGTTGGTAAGAAACTGATCCATAGGCACCAATCTGTCCTTGTTCCCCTTGCCATTTCGTATAAAAAGGGTGCCACGATCCAGGTCAATGTCTCGCAGCTGCAAAGCAAGCGCTTCCCCCAAACGCAGGCCACATCCATATAAGATGCGAAGAAGCAGGGGGAATTGAACTTTAGAGAGACTGTCTTTGGAAGATTTCCCGCTGTCTGCAATGCTGAATAACCTTGCCACTTCGTCAGCTGAAAAAATGTAGGGTACATATTTGCTATACTTCATGGATAGTGCGTGAGGGTAGATATATGCTGGGATACCAACAGAAAGCAAGTATTTTGCGAATGCATTGTATGATGTAATAAAGCCATCCACAGATTTGTCTTTTAAGCCTGTACAGGACGATGATATCCAGTCCTCAACTTTTTCTGGGGTCATTGCTTTCTCGGTTGTATGGGAATTCACAAGATATCTATCCAAATACTCCCAGATAAAGCGGTTCTGATCCTTTATGCCTTGACTGCGTCTCAGACAGAAAAATGCGTTGAACTCATCTTTCAGGACACTTTCAAAAATATACGCCTGCATCACACGCCTCCCCGGTCTAAAACCTTTTTGAAATATCCGCCTGGAGTTGGAACCGCCAGCGCATAAGGCCGCAGCTGTTCAACGCTCACCCTAACATAAGCCTTTGTAGAATTAATATCGCTATGTCCCAGCACTTGCTGCACAGTGGCATAGCCGTTCCCTTCTTCTACCAAGGCTGTAGCCAAACTGGAGCGCAAACTGTGGGAGCCCTTTCTCTTACCTGCGGTTTCAACCCCAGATGCCAAAATTGCCAATTCTACGATTTTGCCTATATTCGCCGGAGTAATGGGATCGTCATTTGCCACATTCAGGAATATGCGCTCATCATCAGATTTCTGCCGTGCATGATAGATGTAATCATCAATTGCCTCCCACACATCGTCCAATAGAGGCAGAGTCAATGGCACTTTCGTTTTCTGTTGCCTTTTTATCTTGATTTTTCCTTCGTGCATCATAATAGAATCAAAAGTTAACCCCGCAATGTCCGAGGCCCTCAGCCCAAGTCTGGCCGCAATAAGAACGATGGCATAATTTCGTTTTCCGATGTTTGTGGATCTGTCTATAGAAGCAATTATCCGTTCCACTTCATCAGGAGAAAATGCGGACGGCACAGCCTTATGTCTCACAGGAAACGGGACAAATACGTAAAGGTTTTCTCTTGTTAGCCCATATTTGTAGGCGTAGGTTAAAAAGTGGCCCACCAAGCGGCGAAAACGTCCTTTATCTGTCGCTTCATGAAAAGCTGCGTAAATGTCGTTTGCGGATAAATCAGAAAGTGATTTGATCCCTCGCACCTCTACAAATTTCAAAAAACGCGATACACAAAGAATTCGGCTGCGTACATCCCTTGGTGTTTTTCCTGTCTTATCCAGATATTTCTCGTACTCATCGCGGATAGCATTAAAGCAGGAATCCTCATAGGGAACCGGGGAACGTCCAAAAGGCCCTTTTTTCATTTCCGTGTTTAAAACCGTGCAATCCAAATGCTTGATAGCAGTGCGGTATGTAGGCATTCTCCACTTGCGTATACTTGAATTTATTTCCAGGTAATTCGCCAGAAAAATTTTCCCAACTTCTGGGCTGTATGCTTCTATGCCGCTGAATTCACAGAAACGTACCAAGCTGTTATAGGCAGCTTGGTACGTTTCAATGATTGCTCCGCTATAGCCAGCATTAGATAAACGCTGAATTGTGGCGGATACCAGTTCCTTTGCGGTTTCGTTCACAACTCACTTCACCTCCTGTATTTTGAACGAAACCATTATACCATTTCAAAATATTATGTGAGCAACTTTTAGAAAAGCTATTGAATTTTGAAGGAGAATACACATGAGTAAAGAAAATATAAACTTCAGCACATATCAGGCGATTGATAATGGCAAGACGGTGACGCTGTGGCTGAACGCTAAAAGCAGCGGGGTCACTGTGAAAAATTTGAGCGTCCCATTAAGCATATCATTTTCCCCCAGTTCGATTACAATGAATTCCGGAGAGAGCAAAACGGTGTCTATCAATTATAAGGGCGATAATGTTTATCTGCCGGCTTTCATCATCAACGATGACAGCATTTGCTCCGCGACCTGGGGTGATGTAGATGTGAACACTGGGAAAGCCGCGTTGATCGTGACGGGTAAGACAGCGGGCAGCACTTCTATCAAGATAAATCTTATAGACAGCAACAGGAAAATTTTGTACACAAAGAGTTTTACTGTGTCGGTAAACAGCAATCGGGTTTCTGTTTCCGCAAACCCGTCCTCTCTATCATTAAATCTGGCCTCCAATAGCTCCGGGACTGTCCGTTTGAATATCAACGGATCATATGGGGGCGCAGGAGGTACGGGGGATAGCGACGGCGTAGTCCGGGCCGAGTGGCTGGATTATGGCTCCGGCTACGCCGTGGCAAAATTCACCGCAGTAAAAGTTGGAACCGATAACTTTACTTTCCAAGTGTACGATGAAACAAAAACAAAGGTTGTCGCAACCACGACGGTTCGCATTACCGTCACAGCGCCGACTTACACTGTTTCCTATAACGCCAACGGCGGCAGCGGAGCACCGTCCTCACAGGCCAAACAGTATGACAAGACGTTAACGCTCAGTTCCATCAAGCCAACCAGGGCTGGCTATACTTTTAAAGGCTGGGCAACATCCTCCGCCGCATCCAGTGTGCAATATCAACCCGGTAGCAGTTACTCAAGCAACAAAGATCTGACGCTATACGCCGTTTGGGAGCGTAATAAGGTTGAATCAAGCCTAACTTTCTCAACGAGTTCCCTTAGTTTGAATCCTGGCAGCAGCGAAACCATTTCCGTCAACTTTAAGGGAGAAGGCATCAAATACTTGGGTTTTTCCCCTGAAAACAAAAACAACTCTATATGTTACTTGAGTTGGGCAGATATTGACTGGAAAAACGGCACCACAAAAGTGACGGTCACAGGCAAAGAGCCGGGAACAGTGGCTATTACAGTGCATTTTATGGACAAGGATGAAAATAGCTTTTTCTCCAAAAACTTCACCGTAACAGTCAAAAGCCCATCTTATACGGTTTCTTATCATGACAATGGGGGAAGTGGAGCGCCGTCCTCGCAGATGAAACAATATGGCAAGCCTTTAGTTCTTAGTTCTGCTGAACCTGCCAGAAATGGATATGTTTTCATTGGTTGGGCAGAATCCCCCGGCGCATCAAGTGCCCAATTCGAACCTGGGGACACATTCACCGGCAATAAAGACTTGTCCCTATATGCCGTTTGGCAAATTGCTCACCAACATAGCTTGACCCATATTTCCGAAAAACCTGCCACAGAAACATCCGAAGGTAACATTGAGCATTGGTACTGCAACGGCTGTGGAAAGTATTTTTCTGATGCCAAGGCTGTCAATGAAATCAGCCAAAGCCAAACCGTTCTCACCAAGCTGAAGCATATACACAGTTTAACCGCTTATCCTGAAGTGGCGAGCACCTGCACAAAGGGAGGCAATCTGGCCTATTGGTGCTGCGGTGAGTGTGGGAAATACTATTCCGACTCGGCCGGGAACAATGAAACTTCCGATAGCTTGGTTACATACTGTGTCCCATCCAGGCCAAAGCGCATGAGCACCGCGGAGAGACGTCCGGCAGAGGTTGGATATCTACAAAGCGCACCTGGCTCACCGGCGAGGTGTTCGACGCGGTGTTCCCCGTGCCAAACGAAGTGTTCCAACTCGGTCTCCAACCTGGGGAACTATTGGTGTACATCTACCTCCACTACCAAAAAGGTGTGCGGAGCGGGCAGTGCTGGCCGAGCTACGCTACCATTGGTACGGCGGTGGGCATGAGCCGGAAAACTGTTCAGAAGCACATCGGGTCGCTGGTGGATAAGGATCTGATCCGTGCGGAGGAAACCATGATCCGAAGGAAAGACGGACGCCGCTGCAATGGCAGTCTGCTCTATACGGTCAAGCCAATTGAGCAAATCCTGAAGGAGTGCGAGAAAGAATTCCTCGTGGAACTGAGGCTGGCGGAAGCCCAGCGCAAGTGGGATCGGCGCTGCCAAGAGCGTGGCCGCCCCCGTTCCGCGTTGTAAGACTCCTTGTGCCCCTCCTGCACGCCGGGTGGCATCCGTACACCTCCCGACCCCTGAAACGCGGCGTTGGCCCCGTGTGGCCCGTTGTGGGAGAAGCGGGCTGACAGCGGCAAGATCAGCGGGAAAACACCCCCGACTCCCCGGCACAAAAGCGGAAAGATTTACCACGCCGTAATCATTAAGGGCCAAAGGGCAGCGCAGATGGGGCCCCCGCACGAGCCCAGGCGAAGGCGGGTCGCGTGGGGAGAGGAGGAGCGGCGGGGCGAGGGATATGAAGCCCGCGACGACGAAAAGCAGGAGAAAGCCCCGGTGCTTATTTGCGCTGGGGCATCCACTTCTGCCCGCAGTGCGGGCAGTTTCCGAGGTCAGCCGCCGGCACTTTTGTGGACGGCGAAAAATGCGATTGACGCTGTTTCAACGCAGAAGGGCAAAAAAAGGCCGCTGTTTGCGGCTTTGCCTTGACGCTAATTCAAAAAATGGAGGATTTTTTGACATGAAGGACAAAAAAGACCGCCACACGGTCTGGATGGAACCTGTGGCGTGGGACATGGTGGGGCACCACTACCGCGAGGACAACTGCTCCACCAAGAACGAGTACATTGAGAAGGCCATCCGCTTCTACTCCGGCTACCTGGATGCGACGGGAGCGGACGAGTATCTGCCCCGTGTTCTGTCCGACGTGCTGGAGGGCAAGTTGAGTGCGCTGGGTACCGTAGCCAGGGTCAGTTTCAGGTCGTGGGGCTTGCGCTGGCCCAGCATTTTGGTCAGATCACCCTGGGGGTCTACGTCCAGCAGGAGAACTTTCTTTCCTTTCAGCGCAAGACCGGTCCCCAGGTTGTAGACGGTCGTGCTTTTGCCAACTCCGCCCTTTTGATTTGCTACGCTTATCACTTTCGGTTTCGCCATTTTTGGGGTTCCTCCTTTCATAGATTTAGCCGCCTGCGGCGAAACAGACGGCTATGTACGGGCATGGAAAAAGCCGCCTATTCCTTTTGAGAATAAGCGGCGTATGAGCCTATGTATATCATTCTTGACCTGTGTTTCGATATGCCTGCCATTGATTGCGGTATTTTTGATGTGCTTTCCCCCAGGAAAGCATTTCCTTTACAAGTGGTATCATACTTCTGCCGCGCTTGGACAGGGAATAACTTACGCGGGGGGGTACTTCTGGATATGCGATCCGAAGGATAATACCTTCATTCACCATTTCCTGGATAGTTTGAGTCAGTACCTTTACAGAAATGCCAGACAGGGCGCTTTTGATCTCCTTAAAACGCAGTTCTCTGTTCATCAGCTCATAAAGAATGAGCAATTTCCATTTTCCAGAGAAAACATCTGAAAAACACATCAGGGCTTCTCGTTCCACAGTACGGTTATATCCTCACACAGCAGAAACAGGCCGTCTACCGTATGTGCGGCAACCGCCCTGGATAAGGTATTCATACAAACCCACAGTTTGATTGTTCATGGCGGATCCATCCTTTCCTGATTTTGGCGGCGCAAATGGAAAACCGCCACGCTCATTATGCAAAGAACGCGGCGGCTTTACAAATCGTACCTTTTTTAGTTTTGCCGTCAGATGCTTTCACACCATTTTACGCCAATTTTACACCAACAGGCTAAAAAAGCCTAAAGGTATGTAAGCTTTTATAAGACCCTGCAAATCCGCACCCCCTTGAAGCACAGCCGTTTCTGTTGCGGTACGGCCATTTGCGCCGGGGTGCGGTTTCGGAGTAGAATTAGTACGCACAATTTTGTGGTATAGCCACCGGGAAGTAACCATTGACAGTTACCGGGAGGAAACAATTGTGTGATTT
>OFGF01001183.1_pt1 | contig 17516 bp, 15 predicted proteins | sample 1521711 | NCBI WGS metagenome assembly OFGF01 (sample SAMEA3504092, study PRJEB24116) | mouse gut metagenome | biome: mouse gut; feature: mouse-associated habitat; material: faeces | place: Denmark | collected 2011 | reverse complement strand
TCACAAGGTTTGTGCAATCTGCTTCTCTCGGTACACATTGACCACATACTCAAGGACAGGCTCGGTATCCGGTTCTTCTATCGATACTGCGATGATGGAGCGGTTCTTGTCCGTCAGGTCGTGGAGGGCCACCTCGTAGTCCGGGCCCAGGGCGGCACCCAGGAATTCTGTCAGCTTTACATACTGCCGCAGCAGGGCGTTGGCGGTGTCCGGCATAGGGGGCTCCTTTCCTCTGTGTTCTTCTTCATTTTAGTATTATATTACTAGAATACCGTTCTGTCAAAAAAATTTTTTATCATCGCGAGAAAGATCGGCCTTTCAAAACTTATTTATCTTTTATATAAAAAACGGGATGGAAAAATAGTGATTCATACAAAGCGACCAAAAAGGATTGACAATTTTTTGAAGCCCTGATAAAATTATCTCACACCAAGAAGCGGGCGCCGCAGTTTGCACGGCGTCCCTTTCCATGCTCCTTTCCCGGGAGTGTTGGCAGATCCCCGTCCCTTACACCAGGTACTGTCCGCTAGGCGCCCGGTTTGGCCATGGGAAAGCCGGACCGGCGACGACCGGGGTACCTCCTGAACATCTGGCGAAAGCCACACTTTATGGAGGTAGATCAAAATGGACAAGAACATGACGAATTATCCCCTGGACGTTCCCGCTCCTCATCACTTCACCTTCGCCGTCCGCGACCTGCCCACCGTCACCGTCGAGCAGCGCGAGCGCGCCCTGAAGGCCACGCATTACAACGAGTTTGCCTTCCCCTCCGGAATGCTGACCGTGGACATGCTGTCCGACTCCGGCACCACCGCCATGACCAACCAGCAGTGGGCCACCCTCTTCCTGGGCGACGAGGCCTATGGCCGGAACACCGGCTATTATGTCCTGCTGGACACCTTCCGCGACATCTTTGAGCGGGGGGGGGAGAAGAACTGGAAGAAGTCCATCGACCTGGTGCGCACCGACTGCCGGGACGTGGAGAAGATGATGAACGAGCTGTACCTGTGCGAGTACGAGGGCGGCCTCTTCAACGGCGGCGCCGCGCAGATGGAGCGTCCCAACAGCTTTATCATCCAGCAGGGCCGGGCCGCCGAGTCCGTGCTGATGGAGATTGTGAAGAAGATTCTGGCCCAGCGCCACCCCGGCAAGGTTTTCACCATCCCCTCCAACGGCCACTTCGACACCACCGAGGGCAACATCAAGCAGATGGGCTCCATCCCCCGCAACCTCTATCACAAGGAGCTGCTGTACCAGGTTCCCGAGGGCGGAAGCTATGAGAAAAATCCGTTCAAGGGGAACATGGACATCGACAAGCTGGAGCAGCTGATCCAGGGCGTGGGCCCCGAGAACGTGCCCCTGATCTTCACCTGCATCACCAACAACCCCATCTGCGGCCAGCCCGTCTCCATGGGCAACATCAAGGAGATTCACCGGGTCTCCCGCAAGTACGACATCCCCCTGATCTTCGATGTGGCCCGCTGGGCGGAGAACTGCTACTTCATCAAGATGAACGAGCCCGGCTATGAGGACAAGTCCATCGCCGAAATCGCCACCGAAATGTTCTCCTACTGCGACGGCTTCTCCATGTCCGCCAAGAAGGACGGCCATTCCAACATGGGCGGCATGCTGGCCTTCCGTGATAAGGGCCTGTTTTGGCAGAAGTTCTCCGACTTCAACGAGGATGGCTCCGTCAAGACCGACGTGGGCGTGCTGCTGAAGGTCAAGCAGATCTCCTGCTACGGCAACGACTCCTACGGCGGCATGAGCGGCCGGGACATCATGGCCCTGGCCTGCGGCCTGTATGAGAGCTGCGACTTCCGCTACATGGACGGGCGCGTGAAGCAGTGCGAATACCTGGCCCAGGGCTTCTACAAGGCCGGGGTCAAGGGCGTGGTGCTGCCCGCCGGCGGCCACGCGGTGTACATCAACATGGACGAGTTCTTCGACGGCAAGCGCGACCACACCACCTTCGCCGGCACCGGCTTCTCCCTGGAGCTGATCCGCCGCTACGGCATCCGCGTCTCCGAGCTGGGCGACTTCTCCATGGAATATGACCTGAAGACGCCCGAGCAGCAGGCGGAGCTGGCCAACGTGGTCCGGTTCGCCATCGACCGCAGCCGCCTGACCCAGGAGCACCTGGACTATGTCATCGCCGCCGTGGCCCAGCTGTACAAGGACCGGGAGACGATTCCCAATATGCGTATCCTCTGGGGCCACAAGCTGCCCATGCGCCACTTCCACGCCTTCCTGGAGCCCTACGCCAACGAGGAGAAGTAATACCAACCCATAATTCAGCGTAACTGCGCCGCGTGGAGAGTGCGCAGCTCCCTTTGAACCGACAGGCGGCGTCCGCGAAAACTGAAATGTTCCCGCGGACGCCGCCTGCGTCTTTTTACCGGCATCCATTTCCTGGAAGAAAAGCCCGTGGGCTTTTCTCCGCCGTACTCCATACGGCGGAAGATGTGTGTTGAACGCGACTGAGAAAGAGGAGGAACCTGTTATGAGCAATGAGACCCTGCAGACCCGCGACGGATTTAAGAGCCAGTGGGGCTTTATTCTGGCCTGCATCGGCTCCGCCGTCGGCATGGGCAACATCTGGCGCTTCCCCATCATGGTGGCCCGCTGGGGCGGCCTGACCTTCCTGATCCCCTACTTCATCATCGTCCTGCTGGTGGGCAACTCCGGCGTCATGGAGGAGTTCGCTTTGGGCCGCCGGGCCCAGGCGGGTCCCATTGACGCCTTCGGCCACGCCACCGAGGCCAGAAACGGCAACCGGAAGCTGGGCCAGGCCATCGGCCTCGTCCCCATCATCGGCTCCATGATGCTGGCCATCGGCTACACCGTGGTCATGAGCTGGATCTTCAAGTACACCTTCATGTCCCTCTCCGGCAGCCTGTACGCCATGGGCCAGGACATGGGCACCATCGGCGGCACCTTCGGCGGCGCGGCTCCTGAGGCCGCCACCCTGGGCGAGGCCGTCAGCATGATGCTCCAGGGCGGAATCTTCGGCGTCGGCAACAGCGTGTGGCTGATCATCGGCCTGGTAGTGGCGATGATCATCATGGCCATGGGCGTGGCCAACGGAATCGAAAAGGCCAACAAAATCATGATGCCCGTCCTGTTCGGCCTGTTTGTCATCCTGGCTGTCTACATTGGCTTCCAGCCCGGCGCTTCCGAGGGTTACAAGTTCCTGTTCACTCTGGACCCCAAGGGCCTGCTGAATCTCCAGGTGTGGGTTTACGCCTTCGGTCAGGCCTTCTTCTCCCTGTCCGTGGCGGGCAACGGCTCCGTGATTTACGGCTCCTATCTGCCCAAGGATGAGGACATCCCCTCCTCCGCCCGTCGCGTGGCCCTGTTCGACACCCTGGCTGCTCTGCTGGCCGCCTTCGTCATCATCCCGGCCATCGGCGCTTCCGGCTTCGCCATGGGCGACGTGAACCCCGGCCCCGGCCTGATGTTCGTGTATCTGGTCAACATCCTCAACGGGATGCCCGGCGGACGGATCATCGGCATCATCTTCTATGTGGCGGTCCTCTTCGCGGGCATCAGCTCCATCATCAACCTGTATGAGGCACCCGTGGCCACCATGCAGGAGCAGTTCAAGCTGAAGCGGCTTCCCGCCGTGGGCATCATCGGCGTCATCGGCGTGATCGTGGCCCTGCTGATCCAGCCCTGGACCTCCCAGTGGATGGACGTGGTTTCCATCTACATCTGCCCCCTGGGCGCGGCTCTGGCGGCCATCATGTTCTTCGTGGTCCTGCCCCGCAAGGAGGCCATGGAAGAAGTCAACCACGGCGCCAAGAAACCCGTGGGCAAGTGGTTCGAGTATCTGGGGTATCTCTTCATCGCCATGTGCTTCATCGCCCTGGTGGCCGGAGCCATGCTGGGCGGCATCGGCTGATCCCCTATTCATTTCACCATCACACGTTCTCCCGATACGAAACACCCGCCCGCTGTCGAAAGACAGCGGGCGTTTTTTCATGGGGTCAAGTCCTCGTAAGGGTTGACATAGTCCGGCGGGCAGAGGCGCTCCGCGCTCCATTGGAGCATCTGGTCCAGAATGGGCTGGAAGCTCCGCCCCAGCTCCGTCAGGGAGTATTCCACCCTGGGCGGCACCTCCGCGTACAGCTGCCGGCAGGGGCCGCGGTGACCGAACGGGAAAGCCGCTTGTGACGCCGTGCGGTCCCGGTGGTTTTGCGGGGCCGGCGCGGCTCGGGGGATTGTTCTGCGGGACGAAGAACGACGCGCCGCATACCGATGCCTCGCTCGGAGGTAATCCGGTCAATCGGAACGTAGAATCTCCCTCAGCCGGCTTTCGATGCGTTCCCGCTCGTTGCAGTCTTTTGTCGATAGGCGTTCGCAGGGGATGCCGTAGAGTTCCAATATGCGGTCTTTCATTCTGTCGCGCTCCTTTTGCAGGGAACCCTCTTGATGATAAGAAAAACCGTCGGTCTCGATGGCGAGCACGGGCTGTTTGCCGACTTTGTTGTAAATCAGAAAATCGACATGTGTAAGACTGTTTTCTGCATATCGGCGCTCGATTTCGTCGAGCAGCGAGAAGTCGCGGATCAGCATCCGCAGGGGCAAATGGCACACGACGTCGAGGTGTCGCATGGCTGCGTTGTTGCACAAGATCTCTTCGATCAAAGCATAGGTCAGGTTTTCGGAATCGTATTCGGAAATCCGTTTGCGTGAGGCCAGATAAGCCATTCGTGCCTCGGTGTATTGCTTGTAGAGGCAGTCGAAAATCGAACGGATTTTGCTTTCGGTAGCGGTGAAGTTGTTGTACTCGATATAGGCCAGAAGGTCGCCGATGTTGCCGGTCTTTTGCTGCTTGTTGCCGGTCACGACAAGGCAGAATTTCCGTTTGGCCCGTGATACGGCGACGTTCAGCAGATTGGGATCATCGACGAAGTCGGAAATTTGATTATCGACGGTACACATGACGATGGCATTCTTTTCACGGCCTTGGAATTTATGCACCGTCGCGATGTCGATCGTCGTCCCCAGATGTTGCTGCAAAGCATCCACTTGTGCGTTGTAAGGCGCGATGATGCCGATATGCTCGCCCTCGTACGAAAGCGTCGGCAGCACTTCCTTTCGGATGACGTCGATCTCGCGCTGGTTCACGTGGTGGCTGTCATGGTTGCCCTCGACCGTTTTAACGGCGCAAACGACATCGGATTCGCCGTTGTCGCGGGTCATGATGACGAGGTTGCCGCCGTAGAATTTTCGGTTGCAGAAGTCGATGATCTTCGGATGGCAGCGATAGTGCTCTTTCAGCAGGGTTTGTGGAACATCGGGAATTACTCGGCAGACGGATTCCAGAAAACTGTTGCGGGCGCAGTCGTAGGATTCGGGAATCGTGAATTGCGCTGCTATTTCGTCGAGTTTGAGCCCAGCTTCCGGTGTCACGACATTCGGCAGCTGCATGGTGTCGCCGACGATAACGGCATTTCGGGCAACGGACAATGCCAGTGCTCCGGTCTCGATCGACACCTGCGACGCTTCGTCCATAATTACATAGTCGTATGTCGTTTCGGGCGACAGGCTGTTGCGGGCCGAAAACGTAGTACTCGATACGACGGGGTATTCGTTCAGCACCTCCCGGGCCTTGAAATAGAGGTCTGAGGATAAGAATATCGGCTTGGAACGGTCGGCTCCGTACTTACGGTGAAGCGCGTTTTTCAGATACAGCATCGACCGTTCGGAGAGCAGTTTCGTCTGTTCCTCTGCATGCTGCGATGCGACATATGCCTCCAATGCTGCGATTTCGGAGCGCAACGCCCGGTGTTTTGCGTTGTAAACAGCTGTTTGTATGTCCGATATAATGGCAGGTAAGTCGCGTCGGAAAAAGTCGCGCGAAAGCCCTTCGAGCAGTTGCCGGCTGCGAAGTCGAAGAACCGTCCAACGAAATTTTTGTCGCATATTTCCGAAAAAGCCGGAGTGAAGAGCCGCATCTTCGGCGAATTGTTGCAGGTCGAACCATAAGCGGGTCAAGCGGGGAATGCTGCCGGTTTTTCGCAAGACGATCTTATGATCGGGTGTTCCGATTTCCCGCTCGAAATGGCGCCGTTCCGTTTCCAATGCCTGCAACTCCTGACGGGCAATGGCAAGCCGCTCTTGCTTGGCGAACAAATCATTCAAGAGTGCGATCTGCCGGTCGATCCATTCGAGATACTCGGGCCGGTTCGCCTCGGTAAGGTGCCAAGATGCAAGGGCTTCCGGATATTGCTTTTCGTTCTCCTGACTCTCGATAAAACGCTGTTTATTGGCCGAATTGCCGAGCGGCGCGGCGAGAAAACCGAACTCGTATTTGATGAGTTTTTCCAGCACGTTATCGGTCGCCGAGTTGTTGCTCGAGACGACCAGCACCGTTTTTCCGGCAACGAGAATGTTGGCGATGATGTTCAGTATGGTTTGCGTCTTGCCGGTTCCGGGAGGGCCTTGAATGACGCTGACCGAATGCTCGAAAGCCTTTTGTACGGCTTTCAATTGGCTTGCGTTGCTGCCGAACGGATAGATCAGCCGCCGTTTCGCATACGTCTGCGGCCTGAAGAGACCGGGATTGAGATAGGTCGCCAATGCCGTTTCGTCCGACACGAAACGGACTTTGTCGTATTGTTTGGCTAGTAGTGCAGTCCCGTCGTCGCCCGGCAGGGCATTGGCCGCCGCGACTTGTTGCAGGTATCGGAAGATATTATTGGCCGCAGGATCGGCCAAGCATGAACCAGTTACCTGCAAATCGGAGCCTTTGTAGCTTTTCTCCGTGCCGTTCTCGAACCGGATGTGCCAGTAAGTCTGCGTATAGTCGCGAAACTTGAATATCGCTGCGATGTTCGTCAATCGACGCCCGTTGTGGGCCAACTGATAAATAGCAGGGACGAGCGATTCCGGATTCTTCAGCCACAACACTTTATCTACCCCATAGGCATATTCTTTCGGATTGCCGGCGAAGACGATGCAGTACCTGTTGGGTGCTTCGTCTCGGCAGCTCTCGATTTGGGCGGTGCGGATGCAACCGTTGATGACGATAAGATTCTGCGAGGTGTCGAGCATGTGAGGTTAGTGTCGTCGGGTTTTGGGGTAATTATTTATTCGGTCTAAATTATTTTCTCTCCGATAAGCTCCTTGTATTTTTTCTCATTAGGAATGATACGTATTGCAAATGCGCAGTATTTTGATGATGCAACATTTTTGCTCGTTGCTATTTTCCATTATTGAATCCTTTTTCATAGTGTGTTTGTTGCTTATGGCCTAAATCCTTATATCACAAAATTATAAAAAATAATAAACAAAGGATCTGGAGTGATTTTTTTCGAGACTAATCAATAAGATAGGCTGCTTTTTTATCGAATTTCCATTCGTAGATATATTCGGCTCCTTCGATGTTGATGACGAAAACCACGCGTTCGCCTTTAACCCGTGCTACATGGACATAGCCCGATACGGATTCGCCGGGATAGATCGTATTTTGCTTCATATAGCCCATCTGCTTGATGTCTTTTTCTTCTTGCAAGGCTTGGCTGAAATTGGCTAATCGCTGTTGTGAGGCTAAATTGGCTTGATAAGCAGCTGTTGCGTTATAGGTTGTTGTATAATAAGTGGTGGTGATGCCATTGCTGCTGTATCCAGTAGTGGTTGAAGTCGAGTAGCCTGCGCCGGCAGATGCCATGCCTTCGCTCAATCCCATGGCGATAGCAGCCCATGTTTGGGCTCGCTTCACCTTTTTCATGTACGCGTCGCATGTCCAAATTTGCAAATCTGTGGTCATGCCTTGATTGTCTGCGGAATATGCCGCAATGTTTAGTTCAGGTGTGAATTCAATGGGTGTTGTGGAGTTATTGGAGATAATCAAATCAATTCGGTGCCATTTGCCGTAATCTTTGACAATGGAGTTTGTCAAAGCGATAGTAATACCGTTCTTGAAATAGACTTCCCACGGTGTGCCGTCCCGATAGTCGACGAATCGTTCTGCAATTGCCGGGGATTCCCAGACAGGCATGTCGTCAGCGATTCGGAATTTCAGCGTATTTCCATTGTTGTCCGACAACAAATAATAGTCGTGGATCGGTTTGCCGGCATTGTATTCAACAATTCGGCAGGAACCGTCCTCGTTATAGGTTTTACATGTTCCGGATAATTCTCCTGCTTGATAAAAGGCGTGTGTCGTCAATTTCCCTTCATCGTTATAGCGTGTGTATTCGCCGTGCAGTCGGCCGTTCATATAGTGGGACTTTTCCGAGATATTACTGTTCCGGAAATAGGATTGTACCTCTCCGTCGAATATGGTTTTGCTATCATCGAGACTATCAATGGACAGAAAATATCCCTCTTTGCGTATTTCTCCCGAATTATAGAAATCTTTGAATTCTTTGAATTCTTTATGATGGGTCGAATCTGCCGGATAAAGAGTTATTCGATAATAATCTGCAAAAAGAGCATTTTGCGCGAGTAGGCCCGATCTGTTGTAGTAGAGCGTATCTATCCTTTCTTGGGCATAAGTGGCATAGCTTGTTATTATGGATATGAATAGTAGGATTCGTTTCATTGGAGTAAGTTGGGGTTTAGTTATTTGTGTTCCATTGGGTGGATTATAATTGTCCGATTCTCTCTGCAATAAGCGTTTTATATTTGCCTTTCATCTCGTCGGGCAGGAACGAAACGTCAATCCACTCGTCCCATTTCGGAATGGCCTTGATGAATTTCTTGAATAGGTTGTCGATTACCTTTTCGTCCATGCCCGAAGCCGTCATTGCCTGCACGAAATCGTTGCGGCGTAGTTTGCGTTTGCGGCCGTTCAGCGTCAGTGCCAATTCCTCGGTATCTTCGGGTAAAACGAGCGCTGTCGATAGCAGGTCATAAGCCGGTGTCAGCCCATATACACCCTGATTCCGGCTATACAGCGAAAAGTTTTTGAGGTGCATGTCGGCATTGCCCGTGAGCCACGAGAACAATACCTGCTCCCAGAAATTGACGACATCCAGTTTCGGGGCGGAAGAGTAGCGCAGAATCGTTTTGGCGATCTGCTCGTAGGAACCTTTGTATTTGTGTTCGGTCAGTCGCTCGGAGAGCTGGCAGAGGTCTTCCATCGGATATTTTTCGCCGTGAGGCCCTCGGTCGATACGGCGTGTGATGTAGCACAACTCCCCGTCGGCAAAGCGGATGAGCGAGTGGGGGACGACCTGCATCTTCGCGGCTTCGGCCATGTGCATGGTCAAATCTTCCAGCTCCGGCAAATGCGGATAATGTTCGGTCTGCGGTTTGAGGATGTAGCGGCCCCATAGCCCGACGATCGAAAAGCGTTCCGGTGTGTCTTTGCCTGCTTTGGCAATATCGAGCGACAGCTTCGCCTGCACTCCGGTCAGCGTCGTCTGGCTGCGGATTACCTCGCGGGCAAGCTCCGCGATATTGGCGTGCGTGTAGGGGAGCAAAGGAGCTTCGGTCGTGCCGAAAATCTTCTTGGAGCAGGACTTGTGGAAATCCCGCTCGCCGGCGGCTAATTCTTTGTAGCAATATAAACAACGCTCCATGTTACTCTTCCTTTGATTCGATGGGTACGACACCGACTGCACCGATGCAGTCTTTGCAGCAGGCCAAAAGCAGCGACATCCGATCGCGGTTGTCGATTTTCCAACTCTTCTCGGCAATGTCGAGCAGCCATCCTTCGGGAATCAATCCGTCGAAGAACGGGAATAGCACCTTGTCACGATAGACCTGCTCCGTAAGCGGCAGCGTGAGACTGACCGCTGTGGCATCGGGCAGGCGGAGATAGTAGGCATCGTAGCGGAACGTGTAACCAGTTTCGTCCTCGGTTAAAAGCCCCGCCTTGCGGTCGTAGAGGTAAATGGCAGCCTGTTTCATCGGTCATCCGTTTTTGTCATCGGCACCACTCCGACCTCGGCTCCGAATAGGTTGAGAATCTGATTGACTTTGTCCAGCCGCAGCGTCGGTTTCCCTTGCTCCAGCTCGCGCACGAACCGCAGTCCCACCCCCGATTTCTCGGACAGCTCGACCTGCGTCAGCCGATGCTGCTTGCGCATATCTTTCACGTATTTCGATAATGTCGTCTGCATATTATACCTCTTTGGGTGCAAAAATAGTGAAATAATTTATATTTACACCTTTTGGGGTATAATTATTCTCAAATAATGCAACATGACCCCGATAGGGTATTCTTTTATAAGCTAATAAGGTGTGCTGATTTGCAGGGTCATATTATCTAATTGCTGTTCGAACTTATTGATGTTCTTGTGTGCAATATCTAACAAACCGACAACCTCTTTGGCTGCACCAATTCCTGTTTTTGTGGATGCGATGTCGCAATAACCGATTTCGGCGTTGAATTTATCCATCAAAAATTGTTCGATCGGGCTTATTTCACGTTGTTCTTCGTGCAACTCTTTTTGTAACTCCTCGATTTGGTCGTTATAATATTTGCGAATATCAGAAATCTCGATGGCGTCTTTGATTTTTGTACCAAGTATCCAACTTTTTGCAATCCCTTTTACAATATCGCTTTTAATCAAGTCGGTAGCTGCGGCGATAGCGTCCTCTGTCGACAACTCGGTTAATTTTTTACAAGACGGCAGATCCTTTATCAGGGTTGCATTTTGTGCAATATTCCGAAGCTGCATCAACATGTCGAATATTTGAATGGTGGCTGCTTGTGTGTTGTTGATGTCGTCTGTATATAAAAATGCTTCTACAAATCGTTTGCAGCGGGTGACACCTTGCATTTCCGTAGCAAAACATGTTTCGAGCATGCTGATCGTTTCTCTGCAATAGGCCTTGAATAGGGCGACAGATTGCACGTTGTTAGCGGCATTCTTTGAATTGTATTTTTTGCAAAGATGTTCGATTTGAGCAACGGCGTTTTCCTTATCTTTGATAACGAATATTCCTCGTGGTTCCATATGGCCGATTTATTTAGTGTTGGTTCGTCGTGCGCAACGTTTTTTAATTCCTAATTTATGATAGAGTTCTATTATCGATTCTCTGAGATATGTGTAAGATTGTGGCGCGCAAATTTGATCTTTTAAATCGGTTAGCGGTTTTGGGGACTGCAATTCATGCACTGTTTTGAATTTAATCGCATAGGAATCTCGATAATTCGTAAAATAGTGCATAAAGAAGTCTTCGGATATTCCTGCATGAATTTTTGTCTTTTTCCAAACTTCTTTCGGGGTTCCTTTGATGACCGAATCGATTTCGATAAGGGCGACAATCATTTTGATCGGAGCTGTTGCATACACGACAATGTATCGTATATCCGTAGGAATACGCTTGCGATATTCGTATCGTTTCTCCCCAGATAGTATTTTCTCAATATGACTTGGGTGAATGGATAATATGATTGTGTCAGTTCTCATGTATCAATGCTGAATATTGTTCGTTATCAATTTTTCGTATGCTTTGTATATATCCTTTTACACCAGCATCAACAATGCTTTGATTGGATATTTCTTTATCGAGCGCTTTATACCGGAATAGGATAACTAAAGTCCGTTTCTTCAAAATATTTTGTATGTCTGAATATTTATATACCGTTCTCTTGGCGATTGCAGGAAATACCTCATCGATATTTTCTGAAAACAAAACATCTTCGACGATTCCCATGCATTGTATGGATTTTCGGTCTTTACTTCGATAAAAAAGGATAATATCCCCTTTACGAATCGTTTTGATTTTAGCGTGGCATAAATATGCTTTTTTGATGGTATTGCCTTGGCAGGTATATAACGATTGGTCTTTCTCGAATAAAGTGCCTTTCATGTTGCTGAAGTCAGGGAATAAGTCTTCGTGAAATTGCGGTTGAATAGGAATGATGAATTTCTGAACGGATTCATTATCCTGGAAGTAGGGATAATATTTTATCAAGGATTCCAAGCTATTGCAATCGTCATCCCGCAGTTTCATTGGCTTGATATACACGTCGTCTTGTTTGTATTTGCCAAGGCAAGAAAAACCATAGTCGGTACACAAACCTACGAGTGTTTTCTGTTCTTCTCCAAACGTATGTAAGTAAACCCAATCCAAATCGTTCTTTACGCAGTAATCGAATGCGATATATAAAAGACGCTCACCCAATTTCTTTCCACGAGCCTTTGGATCTACCTTAAACGTGCAAAGTTTCAAAATTCGGCCGTGAATAATTTCCCCGTTGTCAGTCAGCCGCGCATCTTGCTCGTGTTTGTAGATGCAGATTGCGACGACATTGCTGTCTCCGTCTTCGATGCACCAGCATTTCCGCTTGTCTGTGGCACATTTTTGAAACCATTTGTCAAAACCGTCGTACGATTGCCGTAAAGATTCGAAGAATGGTTGATTCTTATTTATTTCATATAAAAAACGTTCTTTAACTCCGGTGTAGTCGAATACAAATGGGTCTGTCGTATATCGCTGGAGTAGAAGTAAACATTGCCCTAACCGATATACTTTATCCTGCAATCCGATTTTCGAGGCTTTCCGGTGAATGCCTTCGTCGTTTGTAACAAGAAGGTGCACTGCGCCCCGATACAAAGCGAACAAAACGTTATTATCGACCCTATCATTATCATTGGATTGCGACAAACCGAGTTCATTGCACTCTTGATCGGAAAGAATCGGTGGATTCTCTATCTGTGAATATTGCTTTAACCGAGATAATACGATCGTTCGTCTTTCTTGATTCTTGTCTCGATTGATGTCTTCAAATTGCATCGGATGAATATACAGGCAATGATGCTGCTCTGCGGAGAGCTTCCGCAGTTCAGCAAAGGAAGAATCGAGTGTTTTGCTCGTGTCTTCCAGAGGAATGAGAATATTTGTGTCTAATAGTATATTCATCCAATAGTTACTTAATTAGATGGCATCAATCAACACACGTAAGATTTTATATGCGGCGCCATAGGTTTTATTTGCTTCATTGTCTGGTATCAATTCTCCATGAAAAAGAGAGTTGCGCATATTGTATATAATCTCAATCAACCCTTTAGCGATATTTTCTTCTTCTTTAATAAACTTATAGTTTCCACATTGATAAAATTGTCTCTCATCATTTATATTAAAACCCGCTGTAAAATCTTTGGATATATATGGCTCAACTTGTTTATAGCAATTTAATATTCTATTCTTCCTGTCATCTTGTGAGATGGCAATAAAGTCTGGAAGAGTTTTGAGTTCATCTATATTATAATCTGCTTGATGTATACTAACAATTGCGTTCCCTGCTTGATTTTTGATCAACACATGTGTTTGTGTATTTCCGCCTCCTCCATTACCATATTGTACTCTATAACCGATCCCTCTATAACTATCTTCGGCTATATTTTGAGAATTTTTTCCTAATGTAACACACGTAAAGGTTATTCGCTTGTCTTGATTGTGAATATAGTGATTCTCCAATAAATCATGCAACTCTCCTATTAGTCCTTTGAAGTAAACCCCATCTTGATTTACGGCATTAAGCAAAGTACAGATCTTATTTCGAAATGGATTGGTATTTTTCTTAATCTCATTAATTTTGTCTCGATCAGTATGCAATGCAGGGTAACTAACATTCATCCACGCATTAAATGGAATGTATGCTTTTACAAACATCCCAAAATAATCGATGTCTGCTAACATTTTCCACTCATCCTTATGTGCTATATAATGATTTGCCATATATCATCTCCTGTTTCTTTGCTTTTTAGCAAACTCTTCAATGTTAGTATTATTCTATATTCAATAATTTCATCGCCACGTTTTCTCCTTTTTCGATGGTTGTTTCAACTGCGGTTTTGGCAAGGTTTAATAATCGGTGGCTTTCTTTGCGTAATGTAGTACTTTGTTGGACTATATTTGCAATTTTATTTTGAGTATCTATGTTTATTATAGGTAGACTTATAGTAGTAAACTCAGCTTTATTTATTGCTGTTAATATTGTTCCAGTACAAGCACGTTTTAATAGTGCTTGAATCGCAGGGGATTTAAACAATACCAATGACGTTTCTGAATTTATTTTTCGTGGAGATAAAACATAAAAACCGGTAGAGCACAATGCACCATCGTATTCTTCTGTTATAATCGCACAGCTTTGTAAAGAACCTTCGATCGAAGAAATGATAATATCCCCAGTATGAACGATGTGTCTTGCTCGGCTCGGAAGATTTGCCCCGTATTCGTAAGAGCATCCTGATATTTCGCCGTTTACTCCGATGTCTGATAGTTCAATGTATTTGTAGCGGGCATTGTCATCGGGAAGGAAATTTTTATCACGAAAAATATATAGATTTCCAATTTTGTCATGCCCATATGGAGATTGGGAAATCTGATCGATTATTTCGTCGTATTTGGGTTGATAATACTCTGCATCCAATCGACCGCTATCGACAAAATCGGAAAACCGTTTTTGAGATACATTCACATCTGCGACTGCTATCGCATTAGTCCCTAATTCGTTATGCAATATTAATTCTGCATCGGAATAAGCCTTCTGCGATAAAATTCTTAAAGAATTTGCTTGCGTAAAACAGTCTCGGACTTTTTGTTGCAAATTGATATCAAGAAGTGGAATTTCAATTTCTTTGACTTCTTCCGGATTTACATTAGTTTGATTAATTGATTGCCTTGCTCTGCGTTTTACATCCCATTCGCCATATTTGCAGCTCAAATAGGCGCACAGATATTCCGATAATATGCCGTCTTTAGGATTCAGCCTTACCAAATAAGAAGCAAATGTCCGCTGTATATCATCGTTTTGATAATATACACCCGTTCGCCCGACCCACTCAAAAGAGTTGGTCCTATTAAATAGTACGTCTCCGTCTTTTAAGGCAAATTTATTGAAGTCGGCTTGTGTAATATCTGCATATTTATCGGCATCAAGATCACATAACATATCATGAATCTCGTTCATGCGATAAATCGGATATCCAACAGAATCAGTATTCATCTCGATAGATATACCGTATTGTGACGAATTTAGATATTCCCCGATTTTCGCATAAATAAGATTCGGATTTTTTTTCGGTTCTTTTGTATAGAAAGAACTATCTATTCTAAAATCCTTATTATATAAAACTTCATATAGTTTTTTTTCTTTTATCTCCAGCCCCTCCAATAAAGCCTCGTATTTTACTTTATCAAAGGGGCCTCCACGAAAAAAGAGAGTTGCTCCTTCTTGGCGAATTCGACAAATGCTTCGGCGATTCCGTCGGGAGTAATCTGCTCTATCTCATTACAGCTTTTATCTTCGTTCCAATTATAATTAACGGTTGCAAACAAATCGTGATAGACGATAGGGTGCCCATATTTGTCGCAAAGAGCAAGTTTTGGATCAGTTGTCGTACCGCTTTTATCCTCTTTCCAATATAGTTTGTCGCCACTGTTGTTTTTGCCTTCCTTCTGCTGGGTCGCGAAGAAGATGTTATAATCATCGACTTTCGGACACAATACGTCATCCCATTTTTGAACAAACAATACGCTTGTCTTGGTGCCTGTATGCGGCTTAAAGGTGTTGCCGTGCAGTCCCACGACGGCAAGGATACGACATCGCTCTGCAATATATTCGCGGATGGCCTTATCGCTGCTGTTATTGAATCTGCCTTGCGGCAATACGATTGCCATACGCCCGCCCGGCTTCAAGAAGTTAAGGTTGCGTTCTATGAAAAGAATATCACGGCTGACACTTTTTTGCGCCTTGCCATTTTTCATCCCCAAATCGTATCGGCTTAAAATTTGGCCCTCCTTAATCTCTCCGGCGAAGGGTGGATTTGCCATCAGAACCGCAAAGTTGAATTGCCCGAAATCGTTGCCGATGCGTAACTGTTTCAACTTTTTGAATCCTTCATTGTAAGTATCCACCCAAACTTCCTCTTTTGTAACTGTATTCCAACGAGCCCAATCAAGAGTATTTAAGTGCAAAACATTCGTATGACCGTCGCCGGCAATTAGATTTAGGGTTCGAGCGACGCGAACGGCTTTTTCATCGAAGTCGATGGCAAAAACATTATTCTGTACATATTCGATTTCCGCATGGCTTTTCGGTGTTGCGGTAAACAAATGACTGACGGGCTTATTCGCTGCAATCTGCATCTGTTTCCATACATGGAATATGGTATGCACAGGGAATCCTGAACTTCCGGCAGCTGTGTCAATCATCTTTTCATCGACCTGCGGATTGAGCATTTTGACACACATATCAATAACATAGCGAGGTGTGAAATATTGACCTTTTTCACCTTTGCTGCTTTTGCTCATCAGATATTCGAAAGCCTCGTCAACTACGTCAAGATTAGAATTGAACAATTTCACTCCTTCGAGCGAGGAAACGCAAATCGACAAGTGAGGAGGTGTCAGCGCGATTTTGGCGTCTTCAGCAAATACACCCGTCCATTTGCTGCAAGCCTTGCGGAAAAGTTTTTCGATTTTTTCTTTCAGCTGAATATCGCTTTGTCCGGAGTTGCGGAACTCGAGGTTGTAATCTTCATCCGTAGCACCGATTTGTTCATCATATAATTTGGCAAATATCAATTTGAAAACTTCCTCAAAAACATCAACGCCTGCATTAGCCAAAACCTCATCCTCCATTTCGAGAATCAAATCTTTAAGCGACTTTCCTGTTTTGGTCAATTTGTCATTCTTGACCAAATCGTCCATCGTAAAAGGAGTTTGTAGGATATTCTCCAATGTTTGGTGTACATTGGGAATATTGGGAATATCCTTGAAATAATTCGGATTTTGACGTTGATAATAGGCTATCGTCGTTCCGTTTGTCCACACGGCCATACTTGCACCCGTCGCATGAGTGTAAGATTTCAGTTGTTCACGACCATCTTTGGCTTTCGGTTTTTTTAACTCAACGATGATGTAGGCGACGTTGGCATCTTCATTATCCCGGATCACGATATCTGCACGTTTGGCTTCTCGACCGAAATAAATCGGATATTCAAAAGCTAATCGACTTTTAGGATAACCGTAATCGTTTATTAGTTTGGCTGCATATAGTTGTCGTACTATTTCTTCCGGGGTCAGCTTGATCTCTTTGTTGCGAATAAGACATGATACGGTCGGATAAATTTTACCTTTTTTATCGGTTCGTTCGATTATTCTGTTTTCCAATTCTTCAATAGCATTTTGACTGAAAAGGTCTAAGCTGTATTCGGAACCTTTGAGAATTTCATTAAGTTTCATATGTTAGGGTCTTTTATTTATTGCCTATTAAATCTTTCGGGTCTACTTGGAGAATCCTTGCAATTTCGAATAACTGTTCAAGGCTGGGTTGACGGCGATTGCAGACATAAGCATTAACAATACTGAAACTCTTGCCGAGCTTCTCGGCCAGCCAAGTCTGTTTGATGCCTTTCTCTTCAAGGACTTCTTTTATTCGATTCATGTGTGCAGACATCTTATTCGGTCGATATTTGCCATAAAGATATGAAAAAATCCGCTATATTAAAATGAAGCGTTCGAATATTGCGGAATTTGGTTGCGGAATAGATTCTGCCGTTCCAGATTCAGCCATTTCCTTTGGTAGCGACCAGCCGATG
>OFGF01001178.1_pt1 | contig 17559 bp, 13 predicted proteins | sample 1521711 | NCBI WGS metagenome assembly OFGF01 (sample SAMEA3504092, study PRJEB24116) | mouse gut metagenome | biome: mouse gut; feature: mouse-associated habitat; material: faeces | place: Denmark | collected 2011 | reverse complement strand
CGCCCCGCTGCCCCAGCCCCATGTAGAAGTCCGTCACAGGCGCGACGACCTCGCCGTTCCGGTAGATGTCGCCGCCGTCGCAGGTGATGGACGCAACGGCCTTGTCCTTGTTTTCCAATTCCACGACAATGCTCTTGGAGGGCTCCATATAGCGGGCGGTGTTCCGGTCGTGAACGGTGTAGGAGGAGCTGGTTTCGCCGGCGGAGAGAAGCTTGGCCTCGGTGATCTCTGCAAAGCCGCAGGATTCAAAGACCGCCAGCGCCGCCTTCTCCTCGGTCTTGGACAGCTCCATGGCCTCCCCCAACATGGTTTCCGAAATCATTTTTTCGCCGAAGGGCAGATCGAAGGGCGGGGCGATGGGGAAATGGAACAGCGCAATGGAAACCCCCGCCGCCAGAATCAGGGCCAGCGCGAGAATCAGGGCCAGGGGAAGAATGCTGGTTTTCTGCTTGGCCGAACAGTGGGGACACAGTTTGGCCTTCTTGGGAATCTGCTCCTTGCAGGCGGGGCAGACTTTCATCTTGGGGGCCTTTTCCTTTTTCGGCGCTTTTTCCTTTTTGGGCGCCTTTTCCTGCTCGGGCGCCTGCTCGTCGTTGGGCTTCTTGCTCATGGTGACTCCTCTTTCCTGACCGGCGCGGCGCGGACGCCGCAGCGCAGATTCGTTTTTGGGCGGAGGGTTTCCTCCATCTGAAATTATATCAGCTTTCTCCCGTTTGTGCAAGGGGAAGAATGAAGTGTCAGCGCCGGTACGATTTTGTAATTTTTCGCCAAACGGGGAATGTAAGAAGGTGGATGAAAAAGCAATTTGCAGTACGGCAAGGGGAGAAAATTCTCACAAAGCGCTGCGAATTTTGAGCGCTTATGTGACAGACAGCGGCATCATATTGGCGCAGGAAGCCATCCACGAAAAGACAAACGAGATTCCCGTTTTTCAAGAAATGCTTACATATTGGATGTAGAGAGCAAAATTGTTACAGCGGACGCCATGCACTGCCAGCGGGAGACATCCCGCGGATCGTGCAGAAGAAGGGGGATTATCTGTTCGGCTTGAAGGAAAATCAACCGTCCTTGCTGGCGGACGTTCGCTTGTTTTTTGAAGATAACATCAACCGCGATCAGTGGGAGAGCTGCCAAACGGCAGAACAAAACGTGGGGCGGATTGAAAAGAGGATCTGCCGTAAAGCAACCGATATTTCCTGGCCGGAAGTCCAAAAATGGCCCGGACTGTGAAGTGTATTTGCGATTGAGCGGATCACGGAGGACCACGGATATCACAGCGAAGAAACAAGCTATTACATTTCCAGCCGGGACGCTTGCCCTCGGTCGTTGATGGATCTTGCGCGGGAGCACTGGAAGATCGAGTCCATGCATTGGATGCGGGATGTTACATTTTCAGAAGATTCATGCCGGTTCCTCAGCGAAAATGCTCACAAAACCTTAAATTCCTTGCGGAAATTCGCCCTTGCGGTCCATAAACGCTTCCTATCTGCTACTCACAAAAAATCTTCCATAAAGTCCTCTTTGCTCTCCGCTCTTTTATAGACGGACTACCTCTGCGATGTCCTTCGCTTTTGCTATCTCATCGACATTTTACAACAAATCTGATAGAGATTGCAAAAGGTTTCAACACGGTTCGCAGTCCGGACCGTGCTTTTTTGTACCCTGTATGCTGCGGGGGCGGCTCATCCTATGCGTACCGGCTCGCCCTGCAGGATATGCGCGGTGGATAGGATTGCAGTTCACGCCTTGTTTTAGGATGAAGTTTGCCCTCATAGTCGATTATGTCGGCTATAAGGGCAAACCAGGCGCCGTACACCGCCAAACTGGCTTTGATTATGGTGTTCGTATACCTTTTGATTGGATCCGGTCAACACTTATAGATGCCATCGGTTCGTCGTTATTTACTGGGAGTGTATTGTCAAAAAGAAGTGTTCAAATAGCAATCCTTCGTAAAAGCTTTTGTTTTCTGTTTTGGATGTTTTGTGAAACCAACATTGCAGAACAAGAATTGGATAGCCCTGACATACCAAGGGTTTTCGATTGAATGAGCTCCGTTTTTCGATAAAAGAGTTCGAAAAGCGGAACTCATTTGCTTTTTTACGCATCTGAGCACCTGTTTTACTTTGCTTTGCGACTTCCTGCTTTTTTCCGTAATTTTTGAGGATAATTAGATGCTTTCCCAATGTTGGGGGAACTAGTTGACATTATTTGCATTTTATCGTATGATAAAAATAAAACTTATAACAAATATGCGACAGAAGAAGTAAAAAAAGAAAAGCGGTGTTAACCCGAATGGATAATACAAGCAAAAAAACACCTGGCTGGCAATGAACCGCCCCAGAATGTGCGGGCAGCACAAAAAAGAGGGTCTATGTAAGAAAGAATAGAGATTTAAGCGGAGTGGCACAGCGCAAGCGGAGCCACTCCAGTTTTTAACTGGATGCGAACATGATTGTAAAAGTAGATAAAATCATCAATGAGTTGCCTGGCATGCTGAAGTGTGGCAAATTTTTGCCGGTAGATGCACTCGGTTTTGAGGATGGAAAAGAAATTTTCGGCCATTGCATTATCATAAGAATGTCCACGTCTTGACATGGATGGCGTAATGCCGCATTCTTTGGTTAGGCCAAAGTATGTTTGAGAGGCGTACTGGAACCCCTGGTCGCTGTGGAGCTGCAGCTCTGCGGCGACCTTCTTTCTCTCTTTCTTCATTGCCAGCCGAATCGTATCCAGTACCAAGTTCACAGTTTGAGTTGTGGCGGTTTTGTAAGCTACGATACTGTTATCATAGATATCGCGGATCATGGACAAATACAGAACGCCTTGACCGGTATGGATATAGGAAATATCTGTGACCCACTTGGCGTTTGGTCTATCTGCCTGGAAATTCCGGTTGAGCAGGTTCTCATATTTGTGGAGCTGCTGTCCCATCTGAACCCACTTTTTTGGTCTGCGTATTTCGGGAAGCAGACCATATTTTTTCATGGCTCGCAGTACTGTTTTGGGGTTCCGGTGGACCCCTTGACTCTCCAACCATATCCACATCCTGCGATATCCGTAGGTTTGCCGGCAATATTTTTGCTGATCCTGGATAAGCCGACCCAATTCAGCGTCTGCTTCCGGCTCGCCCAGGCGACGGGCAAGTCCTCCAGAGTGGCTGGTTCGGCCTTTTGGGTGAGGAACGCTTCATTCCGCATAATCTCTCGTACCACGACATTGCACCTCCATTGCACACTTCCCTCAGAGGGAAATTTGTGGTATTACTGTCTCCAACAGTTCCGGGGAGTGCGGAACCGTGACTCTCACGGACGGTGCAGCCACTGAACCTGCCCCGTCCGTTGAGGATGACAACACTGGACTGACAGCATGGAGATACGACACAGGTGATGATCCGGCTGATCAACCAGACTCGCAAGGCTAACGGTGTACCGGAACTGCCGGTCAGCAAGGCCCTGATGAATGCCGCCCAAGCCTGTTCCAATCGGCGCTACACTTGGCATCACTCTCCAGAAGAAAGCAAGGCCGCTGCCGATGCCGACCCCCCTATGGCTTCGGTGATAACCTGGCCGTGTTCACTGGCACAGCCGATGCCGCCCAACACGCCGTCGACAACGGGATTAATCTTCCAGGCCGTGGTCGACCCAAGATGCGACTGTATCGGTGTAGGCGTGACCCAGTGCGGTGGGATTACCTACAGCTATATGTTCGTCGGAATACCGAATAGCATCAACTTCTATGTGTAACAGATAGCCAGTCAAAGGATCAGGCCGGAAAACGGCCCGCTTTTGGCTTTCAGAGCCTACGTTTCCATATAAGAAGAATAAACTATTCAGTACGCTGGAGGACTGACTTGTAGTATGCCGGAGCGCAACCGCTATCTGATCGATCACACCGCCTATCTGCCGGCTATCCATAATGGAGAGTGGTGGAGAGGAACGGTGATAACGGTGAAGTATGCCAGGAAGCTGGGAAGGGGGATATCATGCTCAATCAAGTTTGAGGGATTTTCGTAAAAGTCGAAAAGCGCCGTTGTTTTCCAGGACCAGATGTGGTATGATTATTTTGCTAATTTTTACGCAGGGGGTATTCAAATGGTACGGGCCGCTGCCGAAAAGGAATTTTCCCTTTGGCTTACAACCCAAACAAATGCACGAGGGTTACCCTATAAGGCCCATGTTGCAAATAGATACGCCGCCTGCCTCCGGACTGAGCCCCTCAAATTGGATATTCCTCTGTCAGCAGAAGAACGGGATATCTATTGTTGCCGGACACTTCAGGATTTTGACCGACTGACCAAAATTTTCCGCGCCGCACCCAACTTTCAAGAGGTTGATCGCGGGAACGGCCATGGGACATTTTCGGCCGGACTGTCCGCGTACAGAAGATATGTTCGCTTTTTGGAATCTGGCGTTGAAGAGGTATCTTCCTCTACTATAGACACGCCAGAAATCTTAATTTCCAACGAGAATCGCTATAATTTGTCCAAGCAGTTGGATATAACAATTCCAGATGTAATCCTGGATGTACTGAGGAGTACATACTCTGGAGGCTTTCGTTTTGAGGCTACCTCCATCAGCCTGCTTGCCAGTATATCTGGAATACAAATTGACCCGAAAACCAAAGAGAATCTGGAAAATTCAATGTTTGGCAGAAGGGATGGCATCTTTTTCCTGCCGGATCAAATTGCGGACGAGGACACTCAGACTGATTTACTGGTAACGACAGATGCGTATCTTCAGAATTATGGATGCTTTGAAGTATCTGAGGTTTACAAAGAATTTGAAAAACGATTGAATCCCACCTGCATCAAAACAGCACAAGATTTTGAGGACTATTATCTTTGGGTTGCGCAGGAGAAGGTGCGTTGCGTAGCGGTTCCGCAGATAAGAAGTAGAGTTGTCCGCTATAGTGGTGGAAACGTATGGGAAGCCTTTGGTGAAGCCGCAAAAAAAATTGTAACATTTATTAACGAAAGGCACTATGGCTCTTGCGCGGAAAATGAGCTTCAAGAAAAATTCCCTGCCTTCTCAAAATACTTATTGAGCAAAATCATTCGTCACTGTGCGCCTGACGAGCTTGTTCGGGTAGAAATCAATGATACAATCTGCTACCAGTCGTTTGCGGCACTTGGATTGCCGGAAGACTTTCCCGAGATTCTTTCCACTACGCTGGAACGACTTGATGAGATTGAATTGCCCGCCTCTCAAGAAACGCTGCATACAGCTCTCTCGCTCGAACTGGGCGTAAATTTTAAATCCGAATTTAGTCTCCCTGACTGGGATACCTATAGACGTTTAATCAGTTCCTATTACAAAGGACAACCCCACCGAGAGTGGAGAAATAACACTTTTACGGAGGTAGATGGCTGATTGTACTCATATCGTTTTGACAATAAGACCCACGGCTATTTACTGACTACCCAGACCGGAAAATATGTTGCGAATGAGATTCGCCCTGTATTTGCCCCGGAATTGGTATTGACAGGACTGGGGCAGTATTTTGAATATGATCCCAATGAAACCAGACCGTTGATGTGGGGAATTAAGAATACTTATTTGATTGCTGATGTGGACGAATACGGAAACTCATATGGCCGTAAAGTTGCCCAACTGAATAAGACGCAGTATGGGAAACCGCTGGATATTCAGATTTTCTTTGATGGGAAGTTATCGCTCCACCCCGTTGATGTGGATGCTATGGTGGCGGCGAACGCGGAAATCATGGATATCGTGACTGCCGACGCAAAACGTAGAACCAAGGAATTGTATGATGAGAGCATTGGCCGATGTGACGTCGCCTACATTGCCTTCTCCGGTGGAAAGGATTCTGTGGTTCTGCTGGACATTTGCCACCGGGTTCTGCCGCTTTCCGTTCCAGTGGTTTTTAGCGATACCGACATGGAACTTCCGGATACCTATCAATTAATTGATGCGGTTAAGACTCTCTATCCGGAACGCGAATTCATCACGGCCCGGGCGGAAACGCCAGCGCTGGAGAACTGGAAAATTTTTGGACCGCCCTCCCGAACGATTCGTTGGTGCTGCTCTGTACATAAAAGCACTCCCGCATTGATGACCCTGAAGAAGAAGTTCCGCAAAACCGCAATCAGAGTAACGGCCTTTGTTGGGGTTCGCGGCGACGAAAGTCACAGCCGGTCTTTTTATGAGGACGCTTCTAATGGCATCAAAAACGCCTCCCAATTGAACCGGATGCCCATTCTGGACTGGGGCGCCCATGAGCTGTGGCTGTATATTTTTGCGAACAGGCTGGCAGTAAATGAGGCGTACAAAAAGGGGATCGCCCGTGTGGGGTGTATTGTCTGCCCGGATTCTGCTGCACGGTATATGTGGTTTGCCAAAGAGGCCTATCCTCAGCTGATAAGAAAATACGAGGATATTATTATAGAAACCTCAACCAAAAATTTTTTAACAGCCGATGAAAGGAATGAATTTATTGGCACAGTGGATTGGGGAGCCAGAAAGAGCGGCGTCGTTCTAAAAGCGACTCTGCCAAATCCATCCCAAACAATTGCAAATCTGAATATAACTTTTGAAAGCCAGCTTTTAAAAAAAGATGTTTTTTTAGAGTGGATAAAAACGGTAGGCAGCGTCGTAGTTGAAAAAGAAAGTGGTCAATCTCTCCTTAAGATCCCAACGAAAATAGATAGTGGAATTCCGCTTCATTATCTGATGGCCAATACAGAAGGGGCTACTGTTACCTTTGAATTTCGATCAGAAAGTGAGCGTAACGAACTACTGCCGACACTTCAAAATGTGTTGCGTAAAACCATAGCCTGCGTCGGCTGTCGGACGTGTGAGGCTCAATGTAACTTTGGAGCAATCAGTTTCAAGAATGGAAAAATAGAAATTGATGCTCAACGATGCAGGCATTGCTATAGCTGTTATGACCTTGATTTTGGCTGCTGGAGGTTTAAGTCCATGTATAAGTCAGATAATGAGCAAAATAAGATGAGTGGCATTAACAAGTATAACCACTTTGGTCTGCGTGAAGATTGGATTGCTGCATTGATTGATCTTGGGGATAACTTTTTTCCTTGGCACGAAAGTCACCCGCTGGGAAACAAGATGGTTCAATCCGCAAGCGCTTGGTTCCAGCAAGCAATGTTGATTGAACCGAAGACGAGAAAAATGACAGTTTTATCAAAAGTCTTTGAGGAAAAAGGGGTAGCGAACCCCGTTGGCTGGGAACTGATATGGATAACTCTGGCAAACAATGCAATTCTTGTAAAATGGTTTGTTACCGAAACAGATATTGGACGCCTTTATTCCGTTGAACAATTGCTGGATAAACTAAGCGACAATTATCCGTCTCTTGGTACGTCTACTAAAAAAGATGGGATTACTTCTTTAAAAGAATCCATTTCCCGCTCTCCTTTAGGCAGCGATGGAGGTGTTGCGGTTTGTGAGTTCAGCGGAAGGATTTTCAAAAGTATCATCCGCAAAGCAAAAGAGGTTCACCCGTTGACAATTCTGTATGGTCTGTACTTGATTGCAAGCCTGTCGGGGCGAAACAGTTTTACCGTCCGGGAATTACTCACTGCCGACGTGGAATCCGTGTTCGTTTCCCCCATAGTCGCCTTTGGGATTGCGCCGGATACCTTCAAGCGCCAGTGCGAGGGACTGCGAACTCGTTACCCCGACTACATTTCCACAACTTTTACCCACGGAAATGATGGCATTGAGATTTATTCCGAGAAGCACAATCTCTGGGATGTTGTTCATCTGGCGTTGGAGGAATTACAATGAAACATTATTCCGACTATTTCCATGTCAAAGAAGATTACTGCCCCAATATGACGCGGGAAAAAATCAATGAGAATCCTGAGCGTTGGCTGGATTTTTGCCCCCATCCCGAGTTTGAGGAAATCTGCAACACGATTCTGTCTGTCCTCAGGTCAGGAGCAAAGTCTGTCTGGATTACCGGAAACTTTGGCACCGGAAAATCCAATGCCTCCCTCGTAATTCAAAAGCTGTTTATGGACGATGAGAAACGTGTGCGCCAGTGGTTTGAACAGGAGAATAACGGCTTCTCAGATCGAGAGAATCTGGAAAAATTGCTCTTCGCTCGTCGGGCGGAGGGTACGCTGGTGGTATACGACTTTAACGCGTCCGGGGTCGGCGCAAACAGCGGTCTTCTGGTTCGGCTGGAAAAGGGGATAATAGCCGCATTGAATGAGCGTAGCATGGTTGTTCCGGCGATGTCCAATCTGGAAACACTGATTGACCGCGTGAGACGCGAAGGAGAAAACTTCTTTAAGACCCGGGATTCCATTCAAGACCAGCTGACATACCTGAACGAAAGTATTACAACCGTCGATCAGCTGGCCGCAGCGCTGAAACAGGATTCGATTGCTTCCTTGCTGCTGAGCGAAGTTGAAACCGTGCTGCATAAGGACTACATCTATTTGGATTTTGATGTTCCCATGTTCCGCAGGTGGGTGAAGGCCATTCTGGCTGCGAACAAACTTCACCGCATTGTGTATCTCTTTGACGAATTTCACCCGTTTATTGAAGCGAATTCCTCCCAACTGAAAACCTTTGAAGATGTGACGGAAACCCCGGGCATCAATCGGTTTTTCCTGGTTCCTGTGACCCATATGGATATCCAGCAGTATTGGGCAGAAGGTTCAGAGAATGCGAAAAAAGCCAATGACCGCTTTTACTTCCGCAAGCTGCAAATGCCAAATGATACCGCTTTCCGTCTGGCCAGACACGCCATAATTGAAAACCCGAACCCGGGTATCGCCGCAGAATGGGAAAAAGTGAAGGACGATCTTTGGGACTCCGTCTCCTATGTCGTCAATCAATTTAACGCTGCGGATGATCCCGGTCGTCAGCGTTTCTATGATATTTTGCCAATTCATCCAATGGCGGCGTTTTTGCTAAAGCATCTGTCTGAATCTGCTAAATCCAATCAGCGCAGCCTATTTGAGTACCTGAAGGGCGGAGCGGACGGAACGGAATTTCAGGACTTCATTCATCAGGGCGGACCGGAGATTGCCAGCAAGCAGTTCCTGACGGTAGACTATCTCTGGCACTATTTTATGGATCGCAGGGATCTTGGCGTAGACCACGAGATTACAAACATCAGTCTGCTTTACCAACAAATCAAGGAGCGCTCCTTTCAGAATCAAACGGAGGACGCTCCGGAATTGCGCGTTTTGAAAACGGCGCTGCTTTTCTGCCTGATGGACAGGCTGACTCCAGGGGGGCATGTTCGCTTGCGCCCTACTGTAGAAAATATGGTGTTGTCCTTCCGAGGTGACGGAACAATTACCGACCCGGAGGGAATTGTGGAAACCCTCCAGAGTAAACATTGCTTTTCTGTGTCCAACGGCCAAATTTCACTCTTTTCCATGTCTACGGTCAAACCAGAAGATGTGGAGAAATACCGGCCCCAGTTTTATGAACTGCTCCATGAACGAACGCAGGCAATGTTGGAGGAGAAAACGAAAAACGACCGGCAATATAGTTCCGGGCGCTTCGATATTCGTGTTTCTGATGAAAGTCATACGACGTTGACAAACATCGCAGCATCAACACGGGACAAGTACTCATCCGGACTTGCAAAGGATGACGGTTCGGTGTGCCTTTGGTTTGTCATTGCCAGAAATCATGAGGAACAGCTGGCGATCCCTCAGCGAATTTCCAATATGTTGAACCAGCTCCGGGATCACAGGATGATCATGTTCACATTTCCGCAGCTTTCCTTCTGCCATAGCAACAAAAATCTTTGGAGTGAATATATACGGCAGTATGCGCAGTATGTGGCGGAGAATGACAAAACCGTGAAGCGGCAGATTCGGGACGATGAGAAGCACAACGGAACTCTGGACAAAATTGAGGCGGGGTGGTTTGACGAACTGAAGAGGAATGACACCCTGATTCGTGTCCATCGGATAAAAAACGGACAGTTGATGACACAAGATATTGTCTGGAGTGATTTCAAGCAGTACATCACAGGTTATGTCCGGGAAAACATGAAGTACAGCGTGGATCATTTGGGTTTCCGTACAGAATTCTTTGGAAACAAAGCCCTTCAGAGTTATGCTAAGGCTGGCATTACCATGATCGGTTCTCCTGGCCCCATTGGAAACCTGGTTACGAATATGAAGCAAAGGGGTTTAGAGAACAGCGAACAGTTCTTTGCACAGAATCTGGAGCATCCTCTTACCGCAATCCATGCGCTCCTCCAGAAAAAAATGTCCAATACGGTGGGACGCGGCGGGCAATTCTCCCTCCGCACAGCCTATATTGAACTCCAGCGTGCGCCCTACGGACTTCGCTATAATGCGTTGACGGCATTTGCGCTTGGCTATTGCCTTGGAGATATTTTGAAGAAAAATTATCAGTGGACCAACGGACAGCTGACAAAACCCTTGGATGTAGACACTTTGGCCGAAATTATTGAAGCGGTGGTCAAAGATGACGGTGCAAATAAGCTCGGAGTCAAGGAAAAACTGATTTGCCGCCTCTCCAAAGAGGAACGGACATTTATCAAAAGGGCCCCGGAGATGTTTGGAATCAGTTCTATAGTTGACGCAACGATTCCGACTGTTCTGAGCCAGATTCAGACAGAAGTGGAGAAAAAATCAGCCAGGGTTCCGCTGTGGGTGCTGCCAGAATTGATTCGTGCGGAGAATGATCCCAGAGCGGACTCGATTGAGACAGTGCTAACGGACATCTGTACTGCGTTTACGACCAGTAACAAGGGCAAGGTTGAGGAGCGGAGCAACGCCATCAAAGAGGCAGGAAAAATTTTGGAAGACGATTCTGAAATTGTTGGCGTTATCGTACGTTACATCAAACAGGAGAGTTTTCTTCGTTCTTTTGAAATCTACATTGACAGGGTAGCGCCTGAACTTGCTAGACTGGCAATCTCCATCGGCGATATCTCGCATGGATACTGTACCGCCATACTTCAAAAATGCCAGGAAACGGCGGGGGGGCTTTGGAAACAAGCGGATATCAGCGAGGAAATCAAGGAAATCAGCTGTGAATATGAAATCATCCGTCTGGCGAAATCTATGTGCGGGTTCACAGGCTTTGCCGAATATAAGGATGTTTTTGCAACGTTGCAAAAAGTGGTTACCGTTCAAAATCACTTATCCCGGCAAATGATAGAAGCGTTTCATCCGGAACTGGCCGGTTTTCTCACAGAAATACAGGCGGGGCAGAACCGGCTGGAGATTAAAAACGCTTTGGAACACAATGCGTCTTCGATTAAATGTCTTTTCTTTGACCGTGCCCGGAAGGAATCTTTGCAAATACTGCGTTCTCATTTCCCAACGATTACTCTGGAGGATGCGGACTGGCTGGGGCTGCTGGACGAGATGGCAGGCGGCTTCCAAATGAATGAAGGCGCCTTTATTGCGGCGTTTACTGAGAGGATTGAGGATTTTTCAAAACGCTCGGTTGTATTGAAAGTCAAGCGGGAATGGAAACGTATTTCAGGAGAAGAAACACCGGCGGCGTGGGCCATTCAGAACGGAATCCCTGCCAGGTATTTATTTGCAGGCATCTCGGACGGCGGCGATATGCTCAAAGCGATCGAACAACCGCAGACCTTTTCTGCCGGAAAGCTGGAGGAGTTTCTCGTTTTGCTTCAAAACATCACGGCGAGTCCGATTACTGACTGTCAAAAAGCATTAATGGCCGATGTCATTCCGTCCCGATATCGAAAATTTGATATTGCGCTTGCTCCGCTGCTGGATTACTTGTGCGGGAAATACGGCGGCCAGCCAAACCAGTGGCCGGTAAGGCCGGATGTTTCTGAGTTTATTAAAGGACAGTACAAGGGTGCGATTGCCCCTCGGATTAGAGCAAAAATCAAGGGAAAAAGCGCCGAGGAGCTAAAAAGCCGACTGCTCCAGCTTGCCGAAGAAAATCCGGAGCTTGGACTTCTGTTCTGGGAGGAATAAGCGAATGCCTTATGAACTCAACGCGTTTTTCCACTTCGACAACAGAAATCAGAGCAATTCCCGAGTGTTGGTATACCCCAATCAGGTCGTTGCGTCGAAGCTGCTAAACTACATAAAAGGCCGGGGTGCAAGAGAAATTTCTGTTGCTGAATGTATTCTGAAGGACGCTTTCCGGCTTCCAATGCCGCATATTCTGATGGACGCTATGGATAAGATCATACGAGATCAAGGCGGCTATTTTGCGATTGTTGGATTGGACGCATATCTGTCCTTGATCGAATCTGAAAATATTGCGGTATTCATGGCTGAATTGCGCAAGCGGTTGGACAGGGACGATTACCATGTCGACTATCTTCTCTCCGCCAATTATCCTCTCCCATATGCGTCAAAGTATGAGGAAGCCCGTAAGGTAGTTTTCTTGAAAGGCGCAGAGGAAACACCGGAACCTTTACATATACGAGCCTATCATAAGCAGTGGGCAATGCCAGGTGACGATATTGGATTTAACGCGCTTTTGCGGCGGATCACTCCTTTTGACCCTGGTGGGGAATATACTGCCTTTTTGCCGGATATTTCTTCCGCCCAGTCTGGGCTTGGAAAAGCGATGACATTTGTAACCGGCATTCGCGATATAGCAATGCGGCTCTATAGGTTTGACGCCCAACTTGATGACGTGGTTCTGGAGCGGCTGCTTCTGGATTGCGTCAAATGCGGTCAAACGCCGGAGGCGCTCCTAGCGAAGAGGGTTGGGAAAGAATACTGTAATCCGCGCTTGGCGTTGAAGCGACTGCTGGCGTTACGGCAGGACAACCTTTGGCCGGCGTATGTGTGGTATGTCAGAAAATCCATTTCTGAGCAATCCTATATGGCTAGGGTGTTATCAGAAAAGGATGACGCAGAGAAGCTGCTATGGAATTACGCGGTCGGAGCGGCCCTTTCTGGACTTTCTGATGAAAACGCGCAAAATTTCGCATTTGAGAGGGCCGAGGGACTCAACGCCCTCACAGACCGTACACAGATTGAGCCGTTCGTGGTGGAGTTTATTGCGTCTACAAGAGAGCGTGGAGATGCGCTCCCATTTCTAAACTGCGGAACATTTTCCGAAAAAATAGAGATTGTCCGCCGAGCAGCGAAAGAGAATCTTTCCTGCGAACTTCCAAGACTATATGGAGAACTTTACCCCGCGCTGTTTGATTACCTGTCTCCCTATGACTGGGGCAATCGCACGATTACAGCCTATTTCCGAGAATATCGCAGGCTGAAGCTTTCGGATACTTTGACCGATGTATTTGCGGCTCAAGCATACGATACCCTCCTTCCTGGTGAAATCCCGGCGCGAGACGCTGTGCTGGAACCGTTGCGTCCGCAAACGGATACCGCTTTGCTGGTGGTAGACGCATTGGGAATTGAGTATCTGCCCGTATTGACAGCACTGGCAAAACGCTATGGCCTGCATCTAGAGCCTCCCCAAATTACATCAGCGAATATTCCCACCGAGACGAAATTCAACCACATCCAATGGGATCCGCAGCGCACCTTGGCGCCTGTCAGGGGCTTGGATAATATTGTTCATGACGGTATGGAGAAACACGAAACGCCCTCTCCGGAGAGTTGCTTTGCCGGCACACTCCAAAAAATAGAGACGGATGTGCTGAACCGGATTGCTGATGGTCTTACCCGGTTCTCCCGTGTCGTTGTAACCGCCGACCATGGTTCCTCCCGGCTATCTGTAATCGCCAGTCGGGAAGGGAAGGGCACAACTTTACCATGGAAGCCAGGGGAAGAACCTCTTAATTGGCGCTATTCGACGGCACTGGAGGACGTTCAACGGCCAGAGGAATGTGAGAGCCAGTATGCTCCCGACAGTGGCGAGACGTATTGGGTTGTGCGGGGCTATCACCGCCTTCCTAAAAAGGGCGGAAAGAAATACGCACTACACGGGGGTGCATCCCTTGAGGAACGGTTGGTTCCGGTTCTGGTTTTTACTAAAATCATTGATGCTGACACAACGGTTACAAAGCCGCCTGTTAAAAAGCATATAGCGGAACTGAAGGATGAATTTGAAGGTCTTATCTAAGGAGTTTTGGAAGATGTATGACGTAGGTAAGCTCAGGGAGCATTTTCCCACTACAACTGTATATAAAGACCCGTCCATTATGTCAATGTTCAAGGCGGCAAAGATTGAATCTTTCCTGCGTGACTGGATTTTGAAGCGAAAAACCGGCGCGGACGGAATGATCGAGGACAAGGATGCTCTCAGCGAGTATGTTGCGTCCATTATTCCACAAAGAAGCGAAAAAGAGCGTTTGCAGGACGAGGCACGGACAGAAGGCGAAACTCGTTTCTTCCTTGCAAAAATTAATATCTCTTTTAACTCCAACGCAAATTACTATAGTTTTGAGATTCCGTCTCTTGGGTTCAGTCACGCGCAGACCATCATTGAGGACTATGTATGGAATAGAATCAAAAGTGAACTCATTGGAGAAGCTGGCGGGTGGGGACTGGTAAAGCTCGGATATATGCCTCCGGAGGGTAATAAGAAAAACGGGCGCTTTACTTTGTTGGATTTTAAGAATTTCTGTCCTTATAAGGTCAGCCTTGACGATTTCAGGGAAGCCCGTTCTTGCTTCAACGCCGAAGAATGGATGGACATTCTCCTTGGAGCAATTGATTATAACCCGGATGGATTTACGCGAAAGAGTTGGATTGACAGGGATGTCTGGAGAGCGAAACATACCATGCTCACACGTCTGCTGCCTTTTATTCAGCCCCGTATCAACCTGATTGAACTGGCTCCGCAGCAAACCGGAAAATCTTATATGTTCGGAAAAATCAGCAAATATGGTTGGCTCCTTACTGGCGGACAGGTGAGCCGTACCATGCTCTTCCTTGACCGCCGTTCCGGAGCGCGAGCCAAAGGTCTAGTAACCTGCAATGACTTCATTGCCGTGGACGAGATCAAGTCGATTTCCTTTTCCAACGACAAGGAGATGGCCGGAATCTTGAAGGGTTATATGGAGGACGGGTACGCCACGGTAGGAGGAACCCGCGTGGACGGGGAGGCCGGAATCATTTTTCTTGGCAATATTTCCTATGAAAATATGGACAGCGACAAGGATATGATCGGTGAGATTAACCCCATTTTCCGGGACAGCGCGCTTCTCCAGAGAATTCATGGTTTTATTCCCGGTCACTATGTACCGTCTTTGTCACCTGAAATGTATATTAATGACTGGGCGCTCAACTCCGAGTATTTTACAGAAATCATGCATTTATTGCGCAGTACATCTGAAACAATGAAATATCGTGGCATGGTTGAGGAATTAGTGGATGTAAGCTCTTCTACAGGTAATACCTCGGGGCGAGAAAAGGAAGCCGTATTCCGCCTTTGCACAGCGTATCTGAAACTTTTCTTCCCCCATGCAAACAGCGATTTGATCCGCACTCTAAAATTTAAGCAGGAGTTTGACCGTTACTGCTTGACACCTGCGAAAACTATGCAGGAGACGGTGCTAAAGCAAATGCGTTTTGTCAATCCTGGAATGTTCCCAGACGGCAATCTTGGCTTTTCGACATATGCAGTGAGGTGGGACGCTTGATGGCAAAACGAGTCAAATGCTGCGTATGTGAAACTACCTTAAGTAAGAATGGGATTGGTTTGAACAAAAAGCTAATCGGGGAGCGTGCCGGGAAAAACTTTTGTTTGAACTGCCTCGCAATTCATCTTGACACAACAACAGAGGATCTGCTGGAAAAGATAGAAGATTTCAAAAACGAAGGATGCACTCTTTTTGAGTGAAAGATCCCGCTAACGGAAGGACTGCCATATGATTTATGCCGACAATGCAGCTACTACCAGATTGGATACGGATGCTTTTGAGGCGATGCGCCCGTTCTTACTGGAGGAGTATGCGAATGCCTCCCAGCCATACTCATTTTCGCGAAATGTGAAAAAGGCCCTTCGAGACGCCCGAAGTACTATTGCGTCCTGTATTGGGGCATTAGCGGAAGAAATCTATTTTACTTCCGGCGGAACAGAGAGTGATAATTGGGCCATCAAGGGTCTGATGCGGCCGGGAGATATGCGGCTGATGATTACCAGTCAAATCGAACACCATGCTGTTCTCAATGCGTGTTTATCTATAGAGCGAATGGGGATCCCGGTTTGGCGTTTGCCCGTAAGCCAGGAAGGAATAGTAGAAGTAGAAGCGTTTCAAACATCTATCTCCGATCAAACAAAGCTTGTCTCGGTAATGCTGGCCAATAATGAGATCGGGACGGTGGAACCAGTATCTGCTCTGGCAGAAATTGCGCATAAACACGGTGCGTTATTCCATACGGATGCTGTGCAGGCAGTTGGTCATATTCCGGTGGATGTCAAAGCGCTGGGCGTTGATCTTTTGTCGGCTTCTGGACATAAGTTCAATGGCCCCAAGGGCGTTGGATTTCTGTACATCAAAAAGGGTACAGAAATCCAACCTTATGCGGATGGCGGCGGACAGGAATCCAGAGTTCGGGCTGGAACGGAAAATATAGCTTCCATTGTGGCCATGGCGTGTGCTCTGCGAAAAAACTGTGACCGCATGATTACAGTCTCTGAACGTCTTTCCCGAATGGAGCGCACTTTTATCCACACGCTGAATGAGGCTGGTGTAGATTACATCCGAAATGGCGCAGACAATCACATCCCCGGGAATATCAATATCTCAATTCGGGATGCCAGCGGAGAGAGTTTGTTACATCGGATGGATTTGAAGGGTATCTGCATTTCCACTGGGTCAGCCTGTGATTCAATTAATACTCAAGTGTCTCATGTAATTAAAGGAATTGGCGTTCCAAAAGAATATGCACAGGGAACTATCCGCATTTCTTTTGGGGCAGACAATGCAGAAGCTGACGCATTCAAAATTGCCACAACACTTATCGAAATACTAAGAAAGTAGCGAACGGAGGGGGTAGCAAAACGCAATCTCCTCCACCGGCCTCCCGCCCACCAAGGACGACGACGCAGCCATGCGCACTTTGTACCCCCGAACTTTTGCCGGGAATTCTGATGATTGCTATAATCATATCGTTTTTTCCTGGCGCAGTCAACCAGGTTTTGTCGAATTTGACGCATAGAAGAAAAATTTTGTTCCCTGCCATCCAAAATTCCCCACTCATAATTCCATCCTCTTCCTCGCACACTACCGGGGAATGGAGGATTGAGCGCATATGAAAAAATTCCGTATGCCTACGGCATACACCATTTTATTCCTTCTGCTGGTCCTGGTGGCGGCGGCTACCTGGATCATTCCCGCCGGCGCCTATGAGCGCGCCGGGGAGGAGGACGCCCCCGTGGCCGGCACCTACCACGAGGTGGAGCGGCAGCCCCAGGGGCCCGGGGACGTGATCCTGGCCTCCTTCCAGGGGTTCTACGACGCGGTGGACGTGGCGCTGTTCATCCTGATGGTGGGCGGCTTCCTGGGGGTGGTCATGAAGACCGGAGCCATCGACGCCGGGGTGAGCAACGTCATCCGCATCCTGGGAGGACGGGAGATCCTCCTGATCCCGGTGATGATGGTCCTCTTCAGCCTGGGGGGCACCTCCTTCGGCATGTGGGAGGAGACCATGGCCTT
>OFGF01001176.1_pt1 | contig 17584 bp, 15 predicted proteins | sample 1521711 | NCBI WGS metagenome assembly OFGF01 (sample SAMEA3504092, study PRJEB24116) | mouse gut metagenome | biome: mouse gut; feature: mouse-associated habitat; material: faeces | place: Denmark | collected 2011 | reverse complement strand
TTATGTGTTATCATATAGATACGACTCCTTTACTGGTGGATATGGATAATTGTTACTGGACATTTCAATTATACCACAGACCAGTGAGGAGTTGTTTTATTTTGTAACAAAGAGAATCCCGTATTTATGCGGGTTCTGGCGTTTCGCAAACGCCTATCAGCTTTTTGGATGAAAGGAGAGTGGGAACTTATTGGGCAAATACCAGCTCCAACAGCCTTGTGGGGAAGCTGGTCCGGGAGGGAAGCCCGCAGGTGAAGCAAACCTTTGGGCAGCTTTTGGAGGGAGGGAGCATCCGGGCGGAAATAGACGAACAGATCGTCTATCAACAGCTTTCGGGGAATATCAACGCCCTCTGGAGCCTTCTGCTTGCCAGCGGCTATCTGAAGGTTAAGGAGTATGCGGCATATATGACGGAATATGGCCAGTGGAAAGAAGAGTATGAACTGGCGCTGACGAATTTTGAGACCAGGGTCATGTTCAATGGCATGGTAGGAAGATGGTTTGACAGTGTAATATCAGAGTATAATGGCTTTATCAGAGGGCTGCTGCTTGGAGATTTGGGTGCCATGAACTTTTATATGAATAAAGTGACAGCGGAAATGTTTGGCAGCTTTGATTCCGGAAACCGTCCGTCCGAAAAGGAGCCGGAGCGGTTTTACCATGGTTTCGTGCTGGGGCTGATGGTGGAACTCGCGGATAAATATGTGACCACCTCCAACCGGGAGAGCGGTTTTGGGAGATGTGATATTATGCTGGAGCCCAGGCCCCAGGGGAAGGGCTCTATGGCCTATGATGGGGTGATCATTGAGTTTAAGGTCCAAAGCCATAAGGAAAAGGAATTGCCAGATACGGTACAGGAAGCCCTGCGCCAGATAGAAGAGAAGGATTACCAGGCGAATCTGATTGCCAGGGGGATTCCCAGGGAGCGCATTCGCAAATATGGATTTGCTTTCTGTGGTAAGAAAGTGCTTATTGGGAGTGGGGACGAAAGGGACGGGCAGCAGGATAGGTGAGTTTTTGGAAGAAGGGGGGAGCCCATGGGAGGAAAAGGCCATGGTTCCCCCTTTTGTTACAATAAGCCGGCCCGCGGAGCGTGACGGCGTTTGTTGCTGTATGGATTGGCGTATCTGTATTATGGGCAAACTGAAGAATTTCTTCCATGGTTTTTGTGTCCCCGGGCCATAGGCCAAAATAAGTTTGTGGGAAAATGTCACCGGATTGTCATATTACCCTGTTATAGTAGCAAGTGTGAAAAATGTTTATATTCCAAAGTGACAGGAAAGGCAGGGTATTATGGAAGTTTTAAGGTGCGAACAGGTATCAAAGATCTACGGCATCGGCGAGGGGAAGGTGGTTGCCCTGGAGGGAGTGGATCTCTCTGTGGAAAAGGGGGAATTTGTGGCCATTATAGGGGCGTCCGGCTCCGGCAAGTCTACCTTGCTGCATATGCTGGGGGGCGTGGACAGGCCAACCAGCGGCAGGATTTTGGTTGAAAATACAGATATTTCCACATTGGACGAGAAACAGTGTTCTATTTTCAGAAGGAGAAAAGTGGGGCTGGTGTATCAGTTTTATAATCTGATTCCGACGCTCACCATTCGAAAGAATATCCTTATGCCCCTTCTTTTGGATAAAAAGAAGCCGGATCCGGCATTTTTTGACCAGATCGTACAGTCTCTGGGCATTCAGGAAAAGCTGGACCTGCTGCCGAATCAGCTTTCAGGCGGCCAGCAGCAGCGGGCGGCCATTGCCCGGTCGCTGATCTACCGCCCGGCAATTCTGCTGGCGGACGAACCCACCGGCAATCTGGATCAGAAGAATTCCAGAGAGATCATAGATATGCTGAAACTGTCCAACCGCAGTTTAAAGCAGACGATCCTGCTGATCACCCATGATGAAAAGATCGCGCTGGAGGCGGACCGGATCGTCACCATAGAAGACGGCCGGATCCTGGCCGACGAGAAAAGGAGGTGACAGGTATGTGGAAAGAATATTCATCCGGTTACCTCAAAAAGAACCGTGCCTCCAGCATATCGGTCATGACGGCGGCTTTTATCTCCGCCCTGCTTTTGTCCCTGCTGTGCAGTATTTTTTACAATCTGTGGGTCTATGAGATCGAGCGGATCAAAACGGAGGAAGGCGACTGGCAGGGCCGGATCGTGGGCGAGATCAGCGAACAGGATTTAGGACGTATCCGGAATCATGCCAATGTGGAAGCGGCAGTGATCAACGAAGATCTGTCAGCGGGACAGGAAACGGTGGTCGATCTTACCTTTATAAATGAGAGGAAGATTTTCGAAGACCTGCCCCGTATTGCAGATCTGGTGGACGATGACGAATATCCTACCGTCACTTATCACTACGCTCTTCTAAACATGTACCTGATTCGCAGCGCCGAGGATACTGCCCTGCGCTGGGTGTTTCCGTTTGCACTGGCGGTCACGGCGGCGGCCTGTCTGTCGCTTGTGCTGGTCATTCACAACGCTTTTGCGGTGTCCATGAGTGCCAGAATCCACCAGTTCGGTATTCTGTCAAGCATCGGCGCCACGCCGGGCCAGATCCGCACCTGCCTTTTGCAGGAGGCGTTTGTGCTGTGTGCCGGGCCGGTATTGGCAGGCAGCCTGCTGGGCATACTGGTCAGTATGGGAATGGTGGCAGCCACGAATCTTCTGTTGGCGGACGTGGAGGGAAGGCTTGTGCTGCCGTTTGGCTATCATCCCCTGATCCTGTGTCTGTCGCTTTTGACAACTGCTGTCACGCTGCTTGTCTCTGCCTGGATTCCGGCGCGGAAGATGAGCAGGCTGACGCCTCTGGAGGCCATCAAAAATACCGGAGAGCTGCAGCTGAAACGAAAAAAGAATTCCAGACTGTTGTCACTGCTGTTCGGAATAGAGGGAGAGCTGGCCGGAAATGCGCTGAAAGCGCAGCGAAAAGCCATGCGCACCGCAGCCCTGTCGCTGGTCTTTTCCTTTCTGGCTTTTTCCTTTATGATGTGCTTTATCACCATCACGGAGGTCAGCCAGCAGGAGACATACTTCGCCAGATACCAGGACGCCTGGGACGTGATGGTGACTATGAAAGAGACGGACCTTGGTGACTTTGTGGAATTAACGGCATCAGACCGGCAGCGCCAGTCCGAAGGACAGAAGCAGTCCGGCGAACAGCGCCAGTCCGAAGCACAGAAGCAGTCCGGCGAACAGCACCAGTCCGACATACAGAAATTGTCAGACGAAAACAACTACACGTGGAACACCCTGCAAGCACTGCCCGGAGTACGCAGCTGTACAGCCTACCAGAAAGCAGCAGCGCGAAGGATCGTCACGCCGGAAGAGATCAGCGCGGAAATGCTGGCAGCAGGGGGCTTTGAGAACCCTCCGGCGGAATATGTCTCCAAAGTTTCCGGCGGTTTTGTGGTAAATGCGCCGCTGGTTGTTCTGGATGACGACAGTTTTCTGGAATACTGTGCGCAGATCGGGGTGGAACCGCGGCTGGACGGGGCCGTGATCCTGAATACTACGCGGGACGCCAATGATCCGAATTTTCGAGAGCGGCGCACTCTTCCTTATCTGAAGGAGAACAACGCGACAACGGTCCTGATACGGGATGGTTTGACAGAAGATGAGCTGGCGGCTCTGGCAGCAGGCTCTTTGGAGACAGGCGGCCGGCAGGAAGACGGGACAGCGGCTCCTGACAGGATTGTTGGAGAACAGCCTGTTAACGCAGCAATACTTCCGGTGACTGCCTATACCCGGACCCCGCCCGTTCTGCGGGAGGAGTACGGCACACTGGATTTTCACGAACTGGTGCATTTCATCCCGCTGTCTGTCTGGAAGGAGATAGAAGCGCAGATCGGCGGCGCACAGCAGGAGGTATATCTGAGGATTTTAGCGCAGGAAGGAACTACGCCGGCAGAACTTGCGAAGATAGAAGCGCAGATATCCCAATTTTTGGAAAAAACGCCGGATATCAATAGAGCAGATGGAGAAATAAGTAGAATCGCAGAACCAGAATCAAGTGAAGAAAGCGCGAGAACCGCAGAACCGGAATCAAACGAAGAACACCAAAGAACCGACCACTCCGCCGCATTCACAGGCCACATCGAGATCGAGAACCGTCTCCGTGAGCAGCAGAACAACGAGCGGATGTTTACCGGCATGAAGGCGGTCTTAAGTGTCTTCTGTATTCTGCTGGCGACTATCGGCATCGGCAATGTCTTCTCCAACACGCTGGGCTTTATGCGTCAGAGAAGGCGTGAATTTGCCCGCTATCTGTCCATCGGCCTGACACCGCTGGGGATGTGGAAGATCTTTTGTATAGAAGCGCTGGTCATTGCGGGGCGTCCGGTGCTTGTGGCGTTGCCCGTTACCGTCTTTGGAGTGATTCTTTTTATCAAGGCAAGTTATCTGGAGCCGATGCTTTTTATAAGAGAAGCGCCGTTTGTGCCAATCGCATTCTTTATCCTGGTCATCTTCGGGTTTGTGGGGCTGGCGTACTGGCTGGGCGCGAAACGGTTACTGGACAGCAGTCTGGCGGAAGCGCTGCGGGATGATACGGTGCTGTGAAATAATGTCCGTCTCCCTCTAAAGTCTCACCGGAATCATCCGATAAAGTTAGTGAAGAGATTTATCACAGAAAGGAGGCGTCTCCTATGCGTATAGAAGCTTATACACAGGTACAGCAGTTATACAACGCGACGAAACCAGCTAAATTACAGGGGAAGGCACACGTATCCGCTACCGACAGGATTCAGATTTCCAGTATCGGTAAGGATATCCAGATTGCCAAGAATGCGGTGGCAGCAGCGCCGGATATCAGAGAGGACGTGGTGGCGCCGATCAGGGCGGCCGTTACGAACGGGACATATCAGGTGAGTGCGGAGAGCTTTGCAGAGAAATTAATGCAGAAGTACGAGGAAATCGAAGGTCTGTAGACACAGTGAAGGAGAGAATATAACGTGGCGAGTTTAATGGAAGTCTTGATTGATGTTTTAGAACAGGAAAATCAGGAGTACGAGAAGCTGTTAAGCCTGTCCATGCGTAAAACTTCTGTCATTGTGTCGGAAGACCTGGCAGAATTAACTAAGATCACGGATGAGGAGCAGGTCATCGTAAGCAGGATCAATCATCTGGACAACCAGAGATATGAGGCCGTTAGTGACATTGCGGATGTACTTAACAAGGATGTTGACAAACTAAAAATTGTAGATTTGATCAGAATGTTGGCGGCGAGGCCGGAAGAACAGGAGAAGCTTGCGATCGTGTTTGATAAGCTGCGGGAGAGTGTGCGCAGCGTGAAGAGAGTGAATGAACAGAATCGCGAATTGATCAAGGATGCGTTGGAGCTGGTCCGGTTTAATATGAATGTTCTTCAGGCGATGAATAAAGCTCCGGAATCTGCGAATTACAACAGGGGCGCCTACAATACCGGCGATGTGATCGGGACGAGTCATATGACTTTTGACGCCAAACAATAATTGTTAAGGACGGTAGAATTATGTCATTAATGGGAAGCCTTTGGACGGGCGTATCAGGATTACAAACATCTAACAATGCGCTGAATACGACAGCGCATAACATGTCGAATTTGGACACCACCGGATATACCAGGCAGCAGGTGGCTCAGGGGACCAGAACTTATGTGACGATCGCCAAGAGCAGACCGAACTGGAAACAGTACGGACTCGGTGTCAGTTATACCCTGACAAGACAGGAAAGAGATTATTTTTTGGACTTAAACTATCGTCGTGAGTCGGGACGAAGCGCTTTTTATGATGTGGCGACAAACACGATGGAAGAAGTGGAATATATTCTGGGGGAATCTAATGAGGGACATGAATTTTCAGAATCCCTCTCGAACTTCTGGACAGCGATTCAGGAGCTGAGTAAGGATCCCACCAGTTCGGTGAACCAGAACCTGTTTGTGACGCGGGCTCATGAGTTTACGACACGGGCGTCGGCTGTATATACCAGCTTATGCCAGTACCAGGATAATCTGAACCAGTCTATTGTTAAAGAAGTGAATAATATCAACAAGTATGCGGAGGAGATCGAGCTGCTCAACCAGAAGATCATGTCGGTTGAGGCTGGCGGCATAGAGCATGCCAATGATCTGCGCGACCGCAGGAATCTGCTTTTGGATAAACTGGCGCAGCTGGGCAATATTTCCTGTAAGGAAGATGCGTCGGGCTATGTGACTGTGCGTTTTGAGAATGTCAATATCGTGCAGGGTGGTCTGGTAAATAAGATGGAATTGTATACGGATCCGCAGACGGGATTCTATACTCCTTATTGGAAGATGCTGGCCAACGGTTCCTACGATGAGAAGGGGAAAATGGTAGTAACGGAAGAGGATATCCAGAGTGCTCTTGTGTATGATCTGAGCAAAGAGATATCTTCCGACCTGAATACCGATATCGGCTCCCTGAAATGTATGCTGCTGGTAAGAGGAGATCACAGGGCAACCTATAAGGAGATCAAGGATTATCCGCCCGACGCAGATCCCAATGATCCGTCGCAGAAGGTGGAAGGCTGGTATGACAGAAATATCTCGCAGTCCATCGTTATGAATATACAGGCCGAGTTTGACCAGTTGATCAATGCGGTAGTGACGAAGATCAATGGTATTCTGGCGGAAGCCGCAGAGACTGCAGGCGCTGCAGATGTTTCGGATTATTTGAGAGACGAGAACGGCAATCCGTATCAGTTGTTTGTCAAGACCATTGAAGGAGATGACGGGACGGTATCCAATATCACGGTGAATGGTGTACTGCGTCAGAATCCGTCATTGTTGTCATTCCGCCTTCCGGATCATTCCGAGGACAATGCGACTATCGAGAAATTGAAGGAGGCCTTTGAGGAGAAGGTATATACACTGAATCCTAACGTGACCACGCCGGTGGGCTTTATGGATTATTACAAGAATCTGGTATCGCAGGTGGCCAACAGCGGTTCGGTATTCAGAGGTATTCAGGAAAGTCAGACAGTAGCTACCGATGCACTTTTGTATGCAAGGGAGCAGGTGGTGGGTGTTTCTTCCGACGAGGAACTGCAGAATATGATCAAGTTCCAGAATGCTTATAATGCATCCAGCCGTTACATCAACGTGATCAGTGAGATGTTAGAGCACATTCTGACAACGTTGGGGAGATAAGATGAGATAACGGTTCTACAGACGGGACGTTATAAATAAAGAGGTGGACTTATGGCATCAACATTTTTTGGATTGGAAATTGCGTCATCGGGGCTGCGTGCAGCGAATGCGGCACTCAACACGACGGCTAATAATATCAGTAATGCAAATACGCTGGGCTACAGCCGGCAGGAAGTGAAGCAGGAAGCAATGAATCCGCTTCGTGTGTTTGCAACTTACGGTTGTGCAGGAGCCGGTGTTAACACGTTGGCGATCGAACGTATCCGCGAGCGGTTTTACGATCAGAAGTTTCGGGAGAACGAGACAAAGCTGGGTGAATTCGACACGAAAGCTTATTACTGCAAGATGATCGAGGAGTATCTGACAGATGACGGCAAGACCGGCTTCAAGTCTATCTTCGATGATCTGGGAGATGCTTTACAGGAGATCACCAAGAACGCCAGCAGTGACGCTACGAAGAGAGCTTTTATCTCCACGGCTAAGAGCATGGCGGATTATTTCAATAATATGTACGGAGATCTGCAGAACCTGCAGGCCGATACCAACGACGAGATTAAGATTCGTGTGGACCATATCAATTCCATAGCACAGGATCTGGCAACTGTTAATAAGCAGATCAATCTGATTGAGATCAACGGACCGGTAGCCAATGAGCTGCGGGACAAGAGAGATGTATTACTGGATGAACTGTCGGCCATCGTGGATGTAGAGGTGGTGGAAGATCCGATCTACGATCAGCAGGGGAATGAGACCGGAGCGTATAGATGTATTGTCCGGATAGCAGGCGGACAGATTCTGGTAGACCAGAATGAATACAATCAGCTGGAGTGTGTTGCGCGTTCGGCGGAGGAGAAGGTGAATCAGACAGATATCGACGGGCTTTATGATATCCGTTGGACTCACGGACCGGATTTCAGTCTGAACAATGCGTCCATGGGCGGAGCATTGAAGGGGCTGTTCCAGATGCGCGACGGTAATAACGGCGAATATTTCAACGGAACCACCACGGAGGTCATCTATGGCGGCTCTACCAGTAAGGTTACCATACAGACGACGGATGCCTATCTGCAGAGTATGATGAAATGTAATCTGTCCGATACGGGCGGTGTCATCAATATCGGCAACCAGCTGTATTACTATACGGACTGGACATATGAGGGAGACGGCGTATATACGTTTACGATCGATAATGTGGCAAGCGAAGAGCCTATTTCCTCGACGAAAACCAACAAACAGGCTACGATCGGGAACGAGATCAAATATCAGGGCGTTCCCTACTATATGCAGCAGATGAACGAGTGGATCCGTGAATTCTCCAAGAAGGTCAATGATATCTTTACGGAGGGTCTGACTGCGGACGGTGAGGATGCGGGCATCCTCTTTACCGGCACATATCCGAAGAAGAACGGCCAGTATACGGAAGACGAGTTGAATGATTCGGCAGGCAACGGCAAGGGATATTATTATATGACGGCAGGTAACATGGGCGTTTTGGAAGCGTTGATGAAGGATGCGTCCCTGCTCGGTACGAGAGGCAAGATTTCGGATAATGATCCCGCAAACGGTGAAGAAGTAGACGGCGTAGAGCAGTGTGAACAGGTGAAAAAGGTCATCTCCATGATGAGTGATAAGAACCAGTTCAGTTTCAGGGGAAGAGATGCGGGCGGTTTCCTGGAGTGCGTATTGTCTGATGCGGCTTTGAATGCCAGCAATGCCAATATTTTCTATGCTACTTACCTGAGTCTGGAAACCAATATTGATAACCAGAGAATTTCCATTTCCGGTGTGGATGAAGATGAAGAGGCGGTCAGCTTGGTAAAATATCAGAATTCATATACACTGGCTTCCAAGATGATTTCCGTTCTTACGGAGATTTATGACAGACTGATCCTGCAGACGGGTGTTTAAGTGATTGTTATCTCCGGAAGGATGCTGCAGATGCAGCGATTCTTCCCGGTGAGAAGAGCAGTACAGGATTGATTAGGAAGATGGAGACCAGGTTATAATCGGGAAGAGAGGATAATGCGCCATGAGAATGACGAATAAGATTATGCGGAACAATTCGCTGTATAATATTAATCAGAATAAGATTCTGGAAGATAAGCTGACGAATCAGATGACGAACCAGAGTAAGATTGTGCGTCCGTCTGATGATCCGGTAGTGGCGATCAGGGCGCTTCGCTTAAGGAGCAATGTGAACAGCGTAACGCAGTACCATGATAAGAATGCGGCGGATGCGGATCAGTGGCTGACGGTGACCGCAGATGCACTCAATACAATAGATGAAGTCCTGAAAGATCTTTACAGCAAGGCCACGGGTGCGGCTAATAAATATCTGACTTCAGAGGACTTAAGCATCATTTTGGAACAGATGAAGTCTTTGACCAAGGAATTCTATGCCAGCGGTAATGTGGACTATGCAGGACGCTATGTATTTTCGGGATTCAGGACGGATACGGCGATCACTTTCTCTGCGGAGGATATTGCGCAGATGGAGAAGCATCCGGTATCGTATGAGATCAAGGAAAATATTGGTTTTGCGAATATCAGTACGATCAGTTATACGGATCTGAGCGTGCTGGCAGATGGCAGGAATTCCCTGAACGGTGTTACCAACGGTAACGGCGGTACGGGACCGCTGCCTGATGAAAGCTATGAGCAGTATGTGACGAACAATACTCTGTATCGTTTCCGTCTCTCTTATGATGATGTGGACGCGACTGCGGCAGGTGGTACGTTCCCGCTGCAGATGACAGATAAGGACGGTAATCCGATCCAGTTGATGAAAGAAGATACTACGGTTCCGCCGACCACGCCGCCGACTATGGTGCCGATTGGGCAGACTTTCACGGAATATGCGGATGCAGAGACGGCATATAAGGATATTGTGGATGGAAAGTGTGAAGGAATTGCCTATATTCCGTCCACTGGTGAGCTGGTATTCAGCGAACAGGTCTATAAAGATAACTTTAAAGAGGGCGACGATTTCCAGGTTACTTATAATAAGTCGAACTGGGTAGAAGGAGACATCAATCCGGTGCATTATTTCCCTTGTGTGGAGACGAAGGATGATGGCAAAAAGATCGCCTATAATACAGTCAAAGCGGATCAGGATATTTATTATGATGTCGGATTTAACCAGAAGATTCAGGTTAATACGGTGACGGATGAAGTGTTCACCCATAATGTACAGCGGGATATGGATGATTTCCAGCATTGTTTGAATCAGCTGAAAGCGATCGAGACGAAGAAGAGCGATATCGAGGCCAAGATGAAGGATCTGCCGGAGGACAGTCAGGCATACAAGGATTTGGCGGAGCAGCTGAAGGGCGCTGAGAAGGCGGACACTTATATTCGTGAAAACATTCAGAAAAAGTTTGAGAATCAGATTACAAAATATCAGAAATATCGTGACGATAACGATCTGGCGATTACCAATAACGCTACGAGAGGAAGCAGACTGGATCTGATTACAGAAAGACTCTGCAGCCAGAAGGCAACCTTTAAGGAACTGCAGACGGACAATGAAGGCATTGATATTACGCAGGTGGCAGTCGAGTTATCCAGTTCAGAGCTGACTTATCAGGCGGCGCTGATGGCAACCGGAAAGATCATGCAGACGAATTTGATGAATTATATCTAAACATCCATATTGCGTATTATCACACCACTACAGAGAGAAGTGGATGTTTGGAAACATATGCACGAAAAGGGACTTTATTCCGGAATAAGGATAGATTGCCGCTATAAAAGAGAGGACGGTAAGATATGCAGATTACGACGAAAGTGTTTGGTGAGATTGTAGTTGACGATGATAAAATGATATATTTTCCAAAGGGTATCATTGGATTTCCGGATCTCAAAGATTTTGCACTGATTCATGACGAGGAGAAGGGGTCAGATTCCATTCACTGGCTGCAGTCCATTCAGGAACCTGCATTTGCCATGCCGGTTATGGATCCGCTGTTGGTATGTCCTGATTATAATCCGGAGGCGGACGACGAATTGTTGAAGAATCTGGGCGAACTTGATCAGGAAGATATGCTTGTTCTTGTGACCGTAACGGTTCCGGAAGACCTGACAAAGATGTCAGTCAATCTGAAAGGGCCTATCGTGATCAATGCAGCTGAGCGGAAGGCGATTCAGGTGATTGTGGAGGGTGATACCTACCAGGTGAAATTTCCGATTTATGATATTTTAAATCAGAAGAAAGCAGGTGAGTAGATGTTAGCTTTATCCAGGAAGAAGAATGAAGCACTGGTGATCAATAACAATGTGGAGATCACGGTGCTGGAAATTAAGGGAGAACAGGTAAAGCTGGGCATCAGTGCACCGCGGGAAGTACCTGTATACCGCAAGGAAGTTCATGAGCAGATCCAGGATGCGAATCAGGAAGCGGTTAATGTGGATGGCATTGAGGCTTTGAAGAAGCTGCTGGGATAAGAATGAGGTCAGAAGGCTGCCTTACAGAGAAATCGTCTCTGTAAAGCAGTCTTTTTTGATTGATTTTATGCAGTGCCTGAGCTATGCAGTGCTTTCAGGATACGCCTGTATCTGCTCTTAAGTGAGGCGGTGTGCGAAAACTATGTGTTAACCGGACAGGGAATGCAGGATTCGTATCATTTCCGCGATTCTGATTTCGTAGGTATGCAGCATGGATACTTTCTCATATCCATGCAGAGCGATTTCCAGCCGCTCTTCTTCATGAGTCAGATAATAGGCAGCCTTCTGTTCCAATTCTTCCATGGAATCATAAGTCTCAAGATCCCGGCCAATCTCGAAGTATTCGGGAATTTCCGACTGGTAATTGGTGAGAAGGAATCCGCCGCAGCCCAGCACATCCCAGATACGGAGCGATAGCCCGCTTTCGATGGGCCGCATGGTAATGTTGAGATTGATCCTGCTGGCATGAAAGATCCTGGGCATTTCTGTCAGTGTCCTGGCAGGCCCCATACAGTGGACTTTGGGAAGCGCCTGGCTATTGCTGCGTGTATAGAGATTCACGTGAAAATGTTCCGCCAGACGGTTCAAAGTCCGTTCTCTTTCCAGGGCGGCCAGCTTAATGCCGATATATTGATGTGCGGCAAGATAGCGGTCCGTATCCCGGTAAGTGTCAACACCTCTGTAAAAATCCGGGTCGGCGTCGGCAATCTCCCGGATCACACGTTCGGGAAGAGAGTCTGCGATAAAATTGTAGCCGTATACTTTAAGCTGTGCATTCATCAGACCGTCTACGAACCCCTGTGTGTACGGAGATAATTTTAGGGCGTCATATCTGCACTTTTCCGTATAAAGAGAACCTACGAAGCAAAGATCGCCGCCGTAATTTGTATAATCGTCTTCTGTCATGGAAAGGATGACTTCTTCCCAGCGCTTTGTATGAGTGGCAAGCGGCAGATAGAAGATGCGTTCCGGATTTACGGGATGGAAAAATTGATATTGTGTCCGGTCAAACAGGAAGATCCGGTTCCAGTCGTTTTTCAGGGCATTGGAGAATAACTCCGGTACCGGAGAATCTACGCTCCAGCATACGTAGGGCACCTTGAAACGGTTACAGGTATAGGAGATTGCCGGAAAAAAATTAATACTGAACACAAAGGCAAAAGTGTGCTCAGCCAGCCAGTTTGTGATCTTGACGGCGCACTGTCTGGGAGTAATGGTTTTATCGGTCATTTCCATTTCTTCGGTGTGGACTGTGATGCCGAATGCCTGAAAGGTCTGCAGGATGTCCGGTTCACAGATGTTGTTATAGCGGTAGAATAAGATTTCCATCGTTTCCTCCGTTTTCATGTTATGGGTATTTGTGTCAGCGCTGAAATGAGATGCGAATACGCACACATCCTGCGTTTCTATATAATAGATATTGTAGCACATTATTTCCGGTTTTACATTTGTCACTCTAAATTTATTCCACCTTCTTCCGATATATATATCAAAGATTACGTAGTAACTCTCTGTTGTTGTGCGGATTTCTTCCCGTCTTCGTGCAGCCCATACAGGATAGAGAGAAGCGGACGTTATCCTGAGACGATTCAGAATAAATATACTATATCACATGGAGGTGATCGGCAATGGCAATCGAACCATTAAGCAGTGCTATGACATATCAGGCACAGGCGACTGTAAGACCGCAGACGACTACGCCAGCGAACACGGAAGTTCCTGAGGACGGACAGACAGTAAATGTTGATGCGACAACAGCAGCCGTTACTAAGATCCATCTTGAAGAAGAGGAGCCCGGCAGTGAAGGTAATGGAAGTGAGCAGCAGGAGAGTATGGAGCCGCAGACTCCGGAGACTCCGGAACATCTGAAGAAGATGATCGCAGAGATGAACAGGAAGATCAGCAACAGTAATGAAGAAGCGGTGTTCGGTGTTCATGAGAGAACCAACAGAATTATGATCAAGATATTGGATAAGGATACGAAGGAAGTTATCAAGGAATTTCCGCCGGAGAAGACACTTGATATGATTGCCAGTATCTGGGAGATGGCAGGTATCCTTGTAGATGAGAAGCGTTAGTACATTACTGCCGGAGGCTCAGTGATCCGTATGAGAGATACAGGTCAGAGTTTGATTGGCGGCGAGTGATACAACAGACAGTATTTTTAGGAGGGAACAGACATGGCTATCAGGATTACGGGTATGTATTCTGGTTTGGATACGGAGAGTATCATCAGTGAACTTGCTTCTGCACAGAGCGTGAAGAAGAATAAACTTGTGAAGGCGCAGACGAAGCTAAGCTGGAAACAGGATGCATGGAAAGCCCTGAATACAAAGATTTACAGTTTCTATACGAATATATTGGACAATATGCGGTTTGAAGGTTCCTATTTAAAGAAATCAACGAAGGTGTCCAATACCAATGCAGTCAGTATCGTGACATCTGCGGATGCGCCGAACAGTGTGCAGAGCCTGAAGATCAGCCAGCTGGCAAAGCAGGGTAACTCAACAGGTGCGCAGCTGAAGGAAGACGTGAACGGCAAGCGGGTTACGGCGTCCACTAAGCTGGAAGACTTGGGATTTACCGGGGATGCCGATGGGAAAGGTAAGATTCGTGTAAATGTGGCAGGTAAGGAAACCGACATTACGCTTACCAAGGATATGAAAATATCCGATGTAGTGACGAAACTGCAGTCTGCGGGTATCAGCGCAAGCTTTGATGCCAAGAACCAGAGATTCTATCTGAATGCCAAGAATTCAGGAGCCGCAGCTGACTTTGCGATCACGGGTAATGATCTGGATGGTATGAAGGCTCTTTCTGCATTGGGATTGATGTCCGCTTATGACGCGACGAGTAATGAAGCCAAAGAGTATGCGAAATGGGCCGAGTATGGGACTGATTCGGTAAAACGTGCCGAGGCTGAGCTGCGTGAGCTGGAGAAGCTGATTGCGAATAAGAAGGCGAGTACGGATTCTCTTCTGAAAGCGAATGAAGAATATCAGAAGAGACTGGATGCGATATTTAAAGATAATGACGAGAACAACAAGTATCAGATCGACTATGATGTGAATGACAAGTCGAAAATCAATGATCAGGCCAACAAGCTGTACGATGAATTGTACGGACCGGAGGTTGAAGTCCAGAAGAAGGATGCCGATGGTAATCTGATGTTTGATGATAATAATCAGCCAATCATGGAGAAGGTGCGCAACGGCGGTCTGAAGAAAGATTTGGACGATGCGAAGAAAGTTCTTAAGGAGAAGCAGGAACAGCTGGCGGAATTGAAGAAGAATAATACCGCGACGGCTGAGGATATCAAACTGGCGGAAGAGGCAGTAAAGGATGCAAGCCAGAAGGTGACAGATGCCCAGAGCGCATTTAATGAGAAGAATGCACACTACAGCTATGTGAAAGGTGTTGCCAATATTCAGAATGCAGTAGAAAGCAATAAGGAAACGATCGCAGATAACCGGAGTTATTATGAAGTAGACGCCAACGGTGATCCTGTACTGGATGCTGACAATAAGCTGCAGGCTACTCAGAAAGCGAAAGATGAGATCACGGCTTACTTCGATAAAAAGATAGAGGCAGCGGATGCGCATAAAACGTATGCGGATGCTGCAGAGGCGGCAGGTAAGAACGCGATCAAGGTTGACGGTCTCGATGCAGAGATCTACTTAAATGACGTAAAGTATACCAACAGCACGAATACCTTTGAGATCAATGGTCTGACCATTACGGCACAGCAGACGACAAAAGATGATGAAGTGATCACACTGACAACGGCGGAAGATACTGACGGTATTTTCAATATCATCAAGAATTTCTTTACCGAGTATAACAAGTTGATCAATGAGATGGATTCCCTTTATAATGCGGATTCTTCGAAAGGATATGAGCCGCTTCTTTCCGAAGAGAAATCGGGATTGGCGGATTCGGAGATCGAGGAGTGGGAGCAGAAGATTAAGGATTCCCTGCTTCGCAGAGATTCCACGCTGCGGGATGTGTCAGACGCTATGAAGACGGTGTTGATGCAGGGAGCTACGGTTAACGGCCAGAAGATGTATTTGTCTGATTTTGGTATCAACACGCTGGGGTACTTCAATGCAGCGGATAATGAGAAGGGGGCTTACCATATCGACGGAGATAAGGATGATCCGACTGTGGCGAATAAAGATGATAAGCTGCGTGCGATGATCGCTTCCGATCCGGCGACGGTTCAGAAGTTCTTCGCCGGTCTGTCCAAGAACCTTTATGATAAGCTGACTGATAAGATGAAGAGCATCAAGGATACCAGCAGCGCCTTCACTGTTTACAATGATAAGACAATGCAGAAAGAGTACGATGATTATACGCGTAAGATCAAAAAGGAAGAAACCAAGCTGAATGATCTGATCGACAGCTGGTATAAGAAGTTCTCGGCCATGGAGACCGCAATGGCGAAGCTGCAGTCCAAGAACAATGCAGTGTCAGGTATGCTTGGTGGTTGATAGATAGGATTTTAAGTAACAGGTTGTAGGTTATACTGGCTTACCTGTACTCGATCAAAGTAGTAAATGCGGCCTGTCGCTTGACAGGCCGTATCATTATCTGTATTATAAAAATCAGAGAATATATGACAGAATAATCGAAAGTGTATAAGCACGATCAAGGAGGAAAATACTTATGCCAGCACAGAATCCCTACGAACAGTATCAAAGAAATAAAGTACTGACGGCCACACCGTCGGAAGTGACTTTGATGTTATATGAGGGAGCGATCAAGTTCTGCAATATTGCCATCATGGCGATTGAGAATAATGAGATGGAAAAGGCTCATACCAATATTATGAAAACGCAGCGTATCATTGAAGAGTTCCGCAATACATTGGACCGGCAGTATGAGGTGGCGGAAGATTTTGACAGAATTTATGTGTATGTGTTGAGGCGTCTGTTTGATGCCAATGTTAAGAAAGATAAAGAGATTCTGGAAGAAGTGAACGGACACCTGCGGAGCCTTCGGGATACCTGGAAAGAAGTTATGAGAAAATGTAACAAGGCATAGAGAGGTATGACTATGAACCAAAGCGGCGCGCAGATACTATTACAAAGTCTGGAGAAGAAGAACCAGCTGCTCGATCAGATAATCAGGCAGAACAGTGTAGAGGAAGGAATCCTGAAACAGGAAGAATTTGATATGGATGCCTTCGATGAGGCTATTGAGCAGCAGGGGGATTATCTGGAACAGTTGGATAAGCTGGATCAGGGATTCGAAGCAGTTTATGAGAGAGTGCGGGGGGAACTGTTGCAGGATAAAGCACGTTATAGTGCTGAAATAGCACGTATGAAGGAACTGATTCAGCAGATTACGGATAAAGTTGTAACGATCAATGCGGGCAATATGCGGAATAAGGTGTTGGCGGAGAACCAGTTTAACAGGAAGAGAGCTTCTATTGGTACCGGAGTCTCAAAGAATAAGGCGGCCAGGAATTATTATAAGAATATGAATAATCTGAATTATGTGTCTCCGCAGTTTTATGACAGTAAAAAGTGATATATAATTGGTGCAAATAGTTTTATCTTTATCGGGGTATTCTTATTAAAATTTTGAAAGGCCTCTAAATTAAATCAAGGATCGCCCGATATATAATACAAGTAAGGTAAATATTAATTTACTTACCTGATTGTAATGAATCCGCAGGCAGCGTACGAGCCGAAGGATTCATTACAAAAAGCAGATAAGTGGCAGGGAAGCCACATTAAATTCAAGGAGGAATATATTATGGTAGTACAGCACAACATTACAGCAATGAACTCTAACAGAATGCTGGGCCTTACAACAAAGGCACAGGCTAAGTCAACCGAGAAGTTATCATCCGGTTACAAGATCAACCGTGCAGCAGATGATGCAGCAGGTTTATCTATTTCTGAGAAGATGAGAAGACAGATCCGTGGACTTACACAGGCATCTGCAAACGCTCAGGACGGTATCTCCTGCGTACAGACAGCAGAAG
>OFGF01001173.1_pt1 | contig 17611 bp, 19 predicted proteins | sample 1521711 | NCBI WGS metagenome assembly OFGF01 (sample SAMEA3504092, study PRJEB24116) | mouse gut metagenome | biome: mouse gut; feature: mouse-associated habitat; material: faeces | place: Denmark | collected 2011 | reverse complement strand
TGGTACTGCGAAAGCGGGAGAGTAGGTAACCGCCCCCTATCAACCGACCCCCGACGGCATCCGCCGCCGGGGGTCTTTTTTTTGTCTGCCAGCCCCCCGCCTTCCCGGCCGCACCGCGGCGAGGCCGCCGGGGGTCGGTTGATAAAACTGTGTGCCCTCTTTGGTTGGGTTTTCGGGAATTTTATGAACTTTTCCGGGGAGTGACGGGTTATTATTACAAACGTTGCAACTATGTGTTTATGAAAGGGAATATTGGAATTTTAATGGTGATAGCAGTAATGTGTCCTCCATGTCTTTCGGCGTGGGGGATGCCTGTTATTGATGGTGGTGCCGATGCTGAAGGGACGCCTGTGGCACCTACGGTTGAGGCGCTTGTGCGCACACTTGATGTTATGGCACCGTTTTCGGCGCAGGTTGATTATGATGTGTCGCTCCCGATGCTTGATGATGACGTTGTCTATTCAATCGAGCTGGCATCGGATACAGTTGCCGGTGACCCTCTTTCGGCGGTTGATTACTTGATAAAGTGGAGTCTGCCGGGTAAGGAGGGGGGAGAGCCGTCATCGGGATTCCTGGCTTATTTTGATGGTCATCATTACCGTTATCGCGACCATCGTTTGCAGGAATATCATTTTGAATGGGATTCTATCCCTTTTCAGACCGGTCGTGGAGGTGTTCAGGGGAATGGACAGTTTGTAGAGTTGCTGCCACAGTCGATTTCGCGTGAGTTACACGAAATGATTCATTCCGGCGACTACACGGTGGGTTATGAGCCGGTGGCTGTTGCTGACGGGAGGGAGGTAAGTGTTGTAACCGCGTCGCAGAGTGTGAGAGGTTTTGTGGGGCGAAATTATAAACTTGTTGTCGACAGGAAAACGGGTGTCCCGATCCGTATAGATAATGAATATAACCCCGGCCAGATAAGCGAGCAATCGGTTACGGTGAAGTTCGCTTATCCTGCGGGTGATAACCGCCTGGCTACGGTTGCTTCGGAAAGTGAGTTGATGGCGATGTATCCCGAGGTTTTTGAGAAATTCCGTGAAAGCAATTACCGCATAGAGAATCTAAGGGGTTTGCCGATGCCGTCGTTTTCCCTTCCTACGGTTACGGGGGAGCGCTATTCGCGTAATCGTGGCGATGCGTTCAAAGCCCCGACCTTGATTGCCATTATCGACCCGCAGGTGGCAACGGCAGGTTTGACTATCGCGGCCTTGAGGGAAGCGGTTGCGAAGATGCCTCGCGATATTGATTTGGTTTTGGCCTTTATGGGGAGCAATATCGACCAGATAGAAGGGATTACGGGTGCGCCATCATATGGTGAAGCCGATTTGATTTCAGCAAAATCGCTGGCTCGTGATTGCGGTACGACGGTGTTTCCGACGGTATTGGTGGTCGAACCTTCGGGAATAGTGGCAAATGTGTTGCTTGGATTCAACAACTCCCTTGCCGAGGATGTTATACAGTCATTAGCACTTGTGAAATGATAGGGGAAAGCCGGTGCGGCTTTTCATACTTCGGTTAATCATTTTGCAACATGCTTGATTTGCTTAAAATTATACGATATATGGATACAGTTTATTTTAAAGGAACCCCTTGCCACACTTGCGGCAACATCCCGTCGGTGGGTCAGAAAGCCCCGTGCTATACGTTTGTAACCCCGGAACTCAAGGAGGTCAATTGTGCAGATTTCAAAGGCAAGCGCGTTGTGCTTAACGTGTTCCCAAGCCTTGACACGCCTGTGTGTGCTGCCAGTGTGCGTCGTTTCAACCAGGAAGCTTCGACATTGGAGAATACCGTGGTTCTGTGTGTGTCGATGGATTTGCCTTTTGCCGCCGGACGTTTCTGTGAGGCTGAGGGGCTTAAGGATGTGATTCCCGCTTCGGCGTTCCGTTCGCCTATGTTTGCCGAGAAGTATGGCCTTGAATTGGTCGACGGCCCGTTGGCCGGATTGCTTACCCGCGCCGTAATCATTTTGGACGGTGACAGGAATGTGATTTATTCCGACTTGGTGGAGGAAATAACCGAGGAACCGCGATATGACGAGGCTCTTGAAGTGTTGCGCCGTTGATTTGGAATAGTCAGATTTGTGGTTTTAATATGTCAGCGTCCTGCTTGAAAACGGCAGGACGCTTTTATTTTATTGTCATAATCATGGAAAATCGCTATTTTTGTATCTGCTTAGTAATGTAGTGTTTCATATATGGCTAAAGATAAACACGGGATACCGTCGAAGACGAATGTTGCGCGCCTGCTTGACAAGGCGGATATTCCTTATGAGTTGATTCCTTATGAGGTTGACGAGGAAAATCTTGCTGCCGGGCATGTCGCGGAACAACTTGGGGAGGATATAAGGCAGGTGTTTAAAACCCTTGTGCTGCAAGGGGAGTATCCTGGCCGTAATTCGGCGCGTTCGAATGCCGCAGGTTATTTCGTGTGTGTGATTCCCGGGGATGCAGAGGTGGATTTGAAGAAGGCCGCCAAGGCAGCCGGGGCTAAGAAGGCCGACCTGATACCTATGAAGGATCTGTTGCCCCTTACGGGCTATATCCGTGGGGGATGTTCGCCGGTAGGGATGAAGAAGCCGCTGCCCACGTTTTTTCATTCGACTGCAATGGATTTCGGGTATATTTTTGTCAGTGCAGGTGTGCGCGGGCTGCAAGTGCGCGTAGCGCCGGATAGATTGATTGACTATGTAGGTGCTGAGGTCTGCGACCTGGTCCATTGCGTGTCAGTGGAAAATTGTGAGGAGGCCGGAGTATGAACAGTTTTGGTAATATTTACAGGCTTACTTCGTTTGGCGAGTCGCACGGACGGGCCATAGGGGGTGTTATCGACGGGTTACCATCCGGGATGGTGTTTGATTTGCGGGAACTCCAGGCCGGCCTTGACCGGCGCCGTCCCGGCCAATCCGCACTTGTTTCTGCACGTAACGAAAAGGACAGGCTTATAATCCTTTCAGGGATAATGGGATGGAATCCTGAAAGCGGTGCAGTTCCTTTGGAAGCCGGTATGGAGCAAGGGATATCACTGGGTACACCGATAGGGTTTATGGTGGAGAACCATGATGCACGAAGCTGTGATTATGACGAGCTGCGTCACATCTACCGCCCTTCGCATGCCGATTATACATGGGATATGCGTTACGGTATCCGTGACTGGCGTGGAGGCGGACGAGCGTCGGGACGCGAAACCATCAGCCGCGTTGTGGCCGGTGCTTTTGCATCGCAGGTGCTTGCAGGGAAAGGGATTTCCGTCGATTCAAGGATATATTCGCTGGGAACATTGAAAGACCCTTCGGAAGAGGATGTGGTTGACGCCTTGACTACAGCCCGTGCAGATGCCGACAGTATAGGCGGTGTGGTGGAGTGCCGCATTGCCGGGATGCCGGCCGGGATAGGGGAACCAGTTTTCGGCAAAATGGAACAGATGCTTGCCTCGGCAATGCTTTCCATAGGTGGTGTGAAGGGATTTGAGTATGGCTTGGGGTTTGACGGTTCCCGTTGGTGGGGTAGCGAATGTGTGGACGAGTTTAAGCCTGCCGTTGACCGATGCGGGATTTCGACTGTCACGAATCATTCCGGGGGGATACAGGGTGGTATTACCAACGGTATGGAAATTATTTTCAGGGTGGCAGTGAAGCCTACCGCTACAATAGCCCGTGAGTTGCACACTGTCGATGACAGCGGACGTGCGGTGACATTCACGGCCAAAGGGCGTCATGACCCTTGCATCCTTATAAGGGTGCGCCCGGTTATCGAGGCCATGGCTGCAATGGTGATGCTTGACGCATTGCTGATGAAGTCGGCGTCGTCTCTGTAAACGTGGCTTGTCAATCCCGGTTTATATTGTAGGATTTATGGGACGTTACTATAAAGATTATGCTGATTTCCTGAGAGAGGTTTTTCCCGGGAACAAGATGCAGAAGCTGACAGTGAATGCCGGGTTCAGCTGCCCGAACCGCGACGGTACGTTGGGTAGCGGTGGATGTGCCTATTGCAATAACGCGTCATTCTCACCTATGCTTGGAGGAGGGGAAATCGCTACGCAGATTGAAAATGGTAAGCGTTTTTTCTCAGGAAAGTATCCTGAGATGCGTTATATAGCCTATTTTCAAAGCTACACCAATACGCATGCCGGAACAGGGCGGCTTCTTGACCTCTACCACGAGGCTCTTGCGGTCGACAAAGTGGATGGTTTGATTATAGGTACGCGTCCTGACTGCGTTTCCGACAAACTGCTCCATGCTTTGGCCGACATCGGCAAACCTGTGATTATGGAATATGGCGCGGAAAGCAGTCATAACGCCACTCTTGCCGCTGTCAACAGGTGTCACACATGGGAACAGACTGTTGATGCCGTGCAGCGTACTGCCGGTGCAGGTTTGCGGACAGGTCTGCATTTTATCATGGGACTGCCCGGTGAAACGGAATCCGCCATGATGCAGACTGTGGAGCGGCTTTGGGCGCCTGCCTGTAGATACTGTCAAATTCCACCAGCTCCAGATTATAAAAGGCACCACGATGGCACGGGAATGCGAGGGTGATTGGGAGTCGGGGTCGCTTAAGTTCCGCGGACTTTCGATAAAGTCGTTTTCTGTCGACGAGTATGTCGACCTTTGCGTGAGGGTTGTTGAGCGGCTGCGTTGCATCAACCCCGACATAGCGATAGAGCGTTTCACCTCGCAGGCGCCTGCCGACTTGTTGCTATCTCCCAGATGGGGATTGAAAAACTATCAGTTTGTGAATCTGCTGAACAACCGTCTTTCACGGGGTCGGATATAATGGCATGTAAGCCATGTGGGCTTCGCTTCCCCCTGGTGCTTTGGTTTTACCGATTGCCGTTATTCCGAAATCCCATAGCCGGAGCCGAACTTTGCCATTACCATTATGTTATTTTGCATATAGATTCAAAATGACATAAGATATGTTGACTCCGATGACAGTGTGGCTCAGTGTGGCCGTTTGTATGATAGCGTTGGCGGTTTGCCGGATTTTCCGGACGGCTGCCAAGGGTGAGAAAGGTTTCCATAAAAAATTTATAGAAATCGCGTCCGAACGTGAGGTGATATGGGTTCCAGGCGATATGCCTGTAAGGGATAATGATGATTACGAAGATGCCGACGACCTCTGAGATTACCGATGCGGAATTTTCCGTATTAAAGGATACGGGGCGCTTCCTGGCCGACTATGCGGCACTTCTGTTGAAAAGCGGTGCCACCTGTGTGCGGTTGGAAAAAAGCGTGAACCGAATGGCCTATGCCTGGCATACGGATGTGGCCATTACAATCACGCCACACCATATTCATCTTACTATCGCTGATGCTGAGTTCGGCGACTCGTTCACCATAATCAAAGGAATCGATAAGACTGCCATAAGCTACGACATTATAACACGGCTCAGCCGTCTGAGCTGGGCTGTTGCCGACAACGGGCTGTCGGTTGAGAATGCCCGGAGCGCTATGGTTGAAATAATGCATACGCCTGTGGCCGACAGGCGTTGGGTGCTTTTTGCGGTTTCATGTGCAAATGCCTCTTTCTGCCGTTTGTTCGGTGGCGATATAGTGGCTATGGCGACGGTGTTTGCAGCCACTATGGCCGGATATTATCTGAAGCAGGTGTTGTCGGGGTGTAAGATTGATGTGAGGATTGTGTTTGTGTTGTGTGCTTTTGTATCGTCAGTCCTTGGTGCCACCGACTGGCTTTTCCATATCGGTTCGACCCCTGATGTGGCCTTGGCCACAAGTGTGTTATACCTGGTTCCCGGCATACCGTTCCTTAATTCGTTCAGTGATATGATTGACGGTCATTACGTGTGTTTTTTCAGCCGTCTGACCGATGCCGTGATTCTTACAGGGTGTCTTTCGGTGGGACTATGTGCCGGGATGATGCTTATGCATGCAGGTATGTTCTGATAGAATACGTACTTATGTTTTTCGATATGATATGTGGATTTTTTCAGGATGCATTGTTTGCAGCCATAGCCGCTATCGGTTTTGCCGCTATAAGCAATCCCCCGCGTAATGCTTATGCGTATTGTGCCGCGATTGCGGCTACGGGTCATTCGGTGCGCTACCTGATTATGCAGCCGGGGGTGTTTGCACTTCCGATTGTCCCGGCAAGCGCCTTGGCGGCTTTCCTGGTGGGATGTATGGCGGTGCTTCTATCCCCGCGTGCCAAGGTCCCGGCTGAAACGTTTCTGTTTCCATCGTTATTGCCGATGATTCCTGGCATCTATGCATATAAGGCTTTCGGAGGAATAGTGATGTGCCTGGGGCAGGCGGGTGAGGATTCGTTCATGCACAGCCTGTATCTGTTTGCGAGCAACGGCATGACATGTTTCTTTATCATCCTGGGGATGGTGGTTGGTGCCACAATGCCCATATTCCTTATGAAGAGGGTTTCATTCAGGGCGACACGTCGGTTGTAAGAATCATGCGGAAGGGGGATATGGGAAAAGTCAATGGTGACTTCTTGCATAAAAAAACGTATTTTTGCAGGATGATAGCATCCGTGGGATGGATTGTTGTTTATCGAAGTAGTTGATGTCTTTATTGTCGCTTCGAAGATGCTGAGGTCAGGATGACGTCACATAAATCAAATCGAAAAATGGAACTACGCCAGTTGAAATATTTTCTGAAGATAGCGGAAACCTTGAATTTTTCCGAGGCTGCCAAAGAGCTGTGTATAACCCAAAGCACGTTGTCGCAGCAAATCAAGCAGCTTGAGGACGAATTCGACACCCGGCTGTTTGCCCGTAACAGCCACGGGGTAGCCCTTACGGAGGCGGGCGACGAGTTGTTGCCGTTCGCACGCAACACCGTAGGGGCTGCGGATGTGTGCCGGGAGCGGATGTGTGATTTGCAAAACATGCTTGTAGGGGTTCTGAATATCGGTGTTACATATTCTTTCAGCCCCATACTCACTGAAACGATATTCACGTTTATCAGGAAATTTCCTGGTGTAAAACTCAATGTGTGCTATAAGCCGATGGCCGAGCTGATGGAGATGCTGCGCCAAAGAAAGATTGATTTCGTCCTTGCGTTCAAGCCCTCGGTGCCGATGCCTGACGTGGAGTCACATATATTGTTTCAGAACTATCTGGCCGCTATTGTAAGTGCAAACCACCCGCTTGCTTCCCGTGAGAATGTCAGTCTCGACGATATGGTGCCATATAGTGTGGCCCTTCCGTCGAAAGGGCTGCAGGCCCGTAATGCCCTTGAAAAAATACTTGAGCGTCATCCTTACCCCCTTCGGATACATATCGAGCTTAATGACCCTGATATATTGCTTGACCTTGTGCGTAAAAGTTCCATCGTGACAATCCTTGCAGAGGCATCGGTGCATAACCAGCAGGGGGTTAAAGCGGTGAGGATTGATATTGACGACAATGAGATGGCAGGGTGTGTGCATACGCTACGGAATGCCTATCACAAGCGGTCGATGCAGGAGTTCGTGCGGCTTCTCAGCGAGTCGATGGCGGTCAGGGAGCGTGCCAATGCCTGGCTTTAAAGGCTCTAGCCTAAGCGCGTGATGAGAAGGCGACGTGGCGGTTGTAGACGAAGTTGCAGAGTGTGTAGATGCACATGCCGATTACGGTGGCGGCACCATAGCCTGACAGGGTGAAGCCGCCGATTTGCCACAACATGGCTCCGAGAGGGGAAAGGGTGGTTGCGCCCCACACGAAACATAGCTGTATGAGATAGCATATACCGCATCCGATGAAAAATTTCACGGCTTCGGCGGTCATTTTGCCGTGGGAATTAAACACCCATCCACGGTTCCACAAAAATGAGTTGGAAATTCCGGCAAGATAGCCTAAGGCGTTGGAAAGATAAGGGTCAATGCCTATTACCGATTTGCAGAGCATTATCACCAAAAGGGTGACGGCGGTGTTTATCCCCCCGACTATGATGAATTTCAGGAATTGTATGTTCCGGCTGCTGTTCATTTGGTGTTGTCGGAGGGTTGGTTTTCGGATGTCGTGTCTGAACCTGGGTCTGATTCGGATGGGCTGGGTTTGTTGTCGGCATGTTCGTAGGATAGCACCGGTAATGACCAGTTCCATCGCAGGGTACACATCCTGATCAAGATTATGGTCAGCGCACATGTGAGTTGCTGGGCTATTTCCGAGCCGCCGCATGCCATGACGCCCCAATAGGCCGCGCCGCCTGCGAGGCATGCGGTTGCGTAGATGTCTTTGCGGAAAAACAGAGGTTCCTGGTTTATGAGAATGTCGCGGAGCACCCCTCCGAACGAGCCTGTGATGCTTCCCATCACGATTCCTACCCACATGGGGTAACCTTCTGCCAGAGATTTCTGTATGCCTATCACAACGAACAAGGCGAGGCCGAGGGTGTCGAACAGGAAAAGCATGCGGTTATTGCTAACCAGCAGTTTTCGGAACAATATGACCACGGCTAGGGCAAGCCCGGTCACACCCAGGTAAAGCCATGTCTGCATCCAGAACACGTTGATACCCAGCAGGAGGTCGCGCAATGTCCCCCCTCCGATTGCTGTTACCAACCCGACGGTGTAGGCTCCGAACCAGTCGAAGCGATGAAATGCGGCCAGGCGTATGCCGCTTATTGCAAAGGCTATAGTGCCGATTACTTCTATTATGAAAAGAAATGTCGATTCCAATTGTCAGCGATCGGATTTGGTTTTATTGTAATATCTGCATACTTCGGTAAGCGTGCAGTTGAGGCAGTCGGGACGCCTTGCTTTGCAGGTGTAGCGTCCATGAAGAATCAGCCAGTGGTGTGCCCTCGGTATAAGTTCGCCGGGGATGTTTTTGACGAGGGTTTTCTCGGTTTCAAGAGGTGTGCGTGACCCTGTTGTGAGACCAATCCGTTCCGACACGCGGAACACATGGGTATCGACAGCCATTGCCGCCCTGTTCCACACCACGGCGAGCATCACGTTTGCAGTTTTGCGCCCTACGCCCGGTATCTTCATCAAATCGTCGATATTGTCGGGGATTTCGCCGTTGAAGTCCTCTACAATCGTTCGGGCTGCCCCTATCAGTGAGCGGGTTTTGTTGTTGGGGTAGGATACGGATTTAATGAGTTCGTACACGGCTCCGGGGGTTGCCGCTGCGAGTGAAGGCGCATCGGGAAAGGCTTCGAACAGCGCAGGGGTAACCATATTGACCCGTTTGTCGGTGCATTGAGCCGACAAGATTACAGCCAGCAGCAGGTGAAACGGGGTGTCATAGTGAAGCTCGGTTTCCGCCGTAGGGATGGCTTTGTCGAGCAGTTCCAGTGTTTGCCTGTAGCGTTCCTTTATAGTCATTCGGTTTTGGATGGTGTCGGTAAGGGCTTATGGCTGCAATTGTTCCATCCTGTCAGCCTGCCAATGTTATTGTGTTGATTATTTTCCCGGTGAGTTTCAGCCCGAGCGCGCAAAGCAATATCCCGCCGATAACGCTGCTTCCGACATAAAGCGCCGATTGAAGCGCCCGCCCGGTCTGGATAAGGGCGAAAGCATCGAGTGCAAACGTCGAGAAGGTGGTGAAGCCTCCGAGGAAGCCTGCTATTAGCAGGCGGCTGAGCCAAGCCGGGGCATTGACCCCGTTGAGGATAGCCCATATAACACCTATGGCAAAGCATCCTATAAGGTTGATTGCCAATGTGTAATAATGTTTCTCGAAGAGAACGGGCGTTGATTGCTGTATGCCGTAGCGGCACACCGCCCCTGTGGCACCTCCGATGGCGACAAACACTATATCAGCCAAAAGCGAAGCCATGTGTGGAATCAGTGGGCGTGGGTGAATTCGCCAAGGAACCGCACATCGTTTTCCGAGAATAACCGCAGGTCGTTAACGCGGTATTTCAGGTTGGCGATGCGTTCAACCCCCATACCGAGGGCATAACCGTTATATTCTTTCGAGTCAATGCCGCAAGCGTCGAGAACGTTGGGATCTACCATCCCGCAGCCGAGAATTTCAACCCATCCGGTGCCTTTGCAGAACCCGCATCCTTTGCCTCCGCAGAGGTTGCATGAAATGTCCATTTCAGCTGATGGCTCGGTGAACGGGAAGTAGCTGGGGCGCAGGCGTATCTTGGTTTCCGCACCGAACATTTCGCGGGCAAAGTAGAGAAGTGTCTGCTTAAGGTCGGCAAACGAAACGCCTTTGTCGACATACAGCCCTTCCACCTGGTGGAAAAAGCAGTGTGCGCGTGCGGATATGGCTTCGTTGCGGTAGACGCGTCCGGGGCAGAGGATTCTTATAGGCGGTTTGGAATGTTCCATCACGCGGGTCTGGACCGAGGATGTGTGTGTGCGCAGCAGCACGTCGGGGTTGCGTTGGATGAAAAAGGTATCCTGCATGTCGCGTGCCGGGTGGTCATCGGCAAAATTCAGCGATGAGAACACATGCCAGTCGTCTTCGATTTCGGGGCCTTGCGCCACGGCAAAACCCAGGCGCCTGAAAATCGATATGATTTCGTCGCGCACTAACGACAGTGGGTGGCGTGTGCCAAGTCTTACAGGCGACGGCGTGCGGGTGAGGTCGAGTTCGTCAGTCCCGTCCTCGCGCAACTCTGTTGCTTCCTTCAGGGCGTTGATTTTTTCAGTAGCCAATGTCTTAAGTTCGTTGATGGCCACGCCTACGCTTTTCTTTTGGTCGGCGGGGACATTTCGGAAATCGGCCATGAGGGCGTTGACCGCCCCTTTTTTGCTCAGGTATTTCAGGCGGAGGGCTTCGACCTCGTTTGTATCGCTTGCCTGGAGCGCTTCAATCTCAGCCTTTAAGGCATTTATACGATCTAACATTTTGTGTGGGCTTATCTATGAAGTCGTAACGGCCACTATCCCCAAGGGATGGCCTTAAATTAGTTCTGATGAGGCTATCCGCTGATTATGAAGCCTTTTGGCTTGATTTCCGGATAACTTACAATGATGGTGCAAAGTTACAAAATTTCGGGCAACCACCCAATTATGACGGACGTTTATACAGCCTGTCCGATTTCAAAAAACTTAAGTAAGTCATGAAAATTATTACGCATAAAACCTATAATCCGGCTTTATATTCTCTGCGGCATCCTTTCGCCGCTTTTTATCCTCATCTTCAGTCGTGTAGCTCGCTACACTCCTTCATCTTCGGACAAAAATCGACTGAAAGTATGCTCTCAGACAATATAAAATAATTTCCACGACTTACTTAAGGATCAATACCTGAGTGGTTATCATATTCCGTGTGATGCTGATTTTATTAAATTTAATACAGGTGTGAAAATCCATTGCCCGCATGATGGGTAATTTTGCATTGTAAACCCTTAATAACAGGAGGAGTTAGATATGTATGCTGATAATCTTTTCACCCTTAACAATGTTCCCACCCTCTCCGTGGGTGGTGGATTCGGCTCTATCGAGACATCGCGTGGCGGGGAAATGCCTGTAGGCACACGCGACGAGGTGTTTGTAAGTGTGGTTCAATATGGCCGCATAGTGCTTGAAAAATCATTTTCGGGATTCGGCAGCGTGGCCGAATTGCTGAGTACGGTCAGAATGTGTCTTGGTTCCATCGGAGGCCTGGTAACGGTGAATCTCCGTAACCGCACGTGTGGCATGACAGCCAAACGGGTTATGCGGCTGGGGCGTCCGGCACCATCAATGCCTGCGATGGCCTGAGTATAATTTTATACAATTTCTTAGCTGAGGGGATATTCCGTTTGGGCTAGATAAAAAGAGCGGTGCTGTGTCGGGATTCTGACACAGCACCGTCGGTATTTTCTAAGGAGCAGGAATTACATAAAGCATAGAATCAGGGCCTGTGCCGCTACCACACGCATGAACATGGTGAGAGGGTAGACTGTGGAGTAGGCAACTGCCGGGGCATCGCTGCCTGTGGAGTTGTTGGCATAGGCAAGGGCAGGGGGGTCGGTATATCCGCCCGACATCATACCCATTATGGTAAGGTAGTTTATTTTATAAACACCACGGGCAATGCATCCTACAACCATCAACGGGACGAATGTTATTATGAATCCCCATATCACCCACCACATGCCCTGGTAGTTGAACACGGTGTCGGCGAAACCTTTCCCGGCGCCTATACCCACAGCGGCAAGGAAGAGGCATATGCCGAGTTCGCGCAGCATCAGCGATGCGGATGAGGAGGTGTAGGTTACGAGTTTCACCTTATATCCGAACCGGCTTAACAGGATTGCCACAACGAGCGGGCCACCGGCCAGGCCGAGTTTCATGCCGAACCCTACGTTGATTGATCCGAGTATGATACCGAGCATTATGCCTATGAAGATTGTGACAAGGTTGGGCTGGTTGAGGCGCTTCATCGAGTTGCCGAGCTTTGAAGCAAGGCGTTCGATGTCGTTGAGGTCGCCTACCACGGTTATGCGGTCGCCCATTTGCAGGCGCAGGCCGGGTGAAGCCAGGAGGTCGACCCCGGCACGGTTCACGCGTGTGCAGTTGAGGTTATAGCCTTTGTGGAGGCGCAGGGTGCCGAGTGGGGTGCCGTTGTATTCGCTACGGGTGATGAGGATGCGGCGCGACACCACGTTGGCGGGAGCTACTTCCTCCCATTCTTCATCTCCCATCTCGATGGAATGACCCAGCACTGCGGCGAAGCTGTGTTCGTCCTGTGCCGACATTACCACGTAAAGCTTGTCGCCCACATGGATTTCAGTACTCGATTTCGGGATGATGATGTTGCCTTCGCTATCCATCAGTCGCGACACCACGAAGTCGCAATGGATTATGTCGTGGAGTTGCAGGAGTGTCTTTCCGTTTACAAGCTGGTTGGTCACCTCGTAGGATACAAGGTGGGGCTTCTGCTGGCTGTCTTCGGTTTCGCGGTTTATTTCAGCGATTTCGTTTTCTATTTTAACGCGGAAGATTGCCTTGACCAGAAGGATTGATGTGATGATGCCGAGAACTCCGAGCGGGTAGGCGGCTGCATAGCCCATCGACATGGTATTGACTGCTTCGAGGTTGCTGCCGACGGCCTGCTGCGCTGCGGCAAGACCGGGGGTGTTGGTCACGGCTCCCGACATGACGCCGACCAGGGCGTTGATCGAGGTTTTGCCGTCGATGAAATAAATCGCGACCACAATGCCTACATTGAGCAGGATTCCCAGCACGGCAAGCATGTTTAAACGCACACCGCCTTTTTTGAAAGAGGAGAAGAATCCGGGGCCTACCTGCAGGCCGATTGCGAAAATGAACAGAATCAGACCGAATTCACGCACGAACTTGAGTACTTCCGGTTGTATCTCATAACCGAAATGCCCCATAAGGATACCTACGAAAAGTACGAATGTGACGCCGAGCGACACTCCCCAAAAACGGATTTTCCCGAGATAGATGCCCGCCGCTATCACAAACGACAGCAGGACGAGCGTGGAAGCCAACGACGTGTTGCCTGGCCAAAGCAGCTCCTGTAGAAATTCCATATTGCTCTTTTTACCTTAAATGATTGATATGTAGAATTGTATGAATTCAACGGCATTTGTGGATGCAAAGTTACGGCTTTTTTCCGAGATTGCCCCAACGGTGTGTGATGAATTACGGAAATAATGCTGTAATGAAAGGCATTGGAAAGATGTGCCGGAACAGGGGGATGTGTGGCGGGCTATAGTGCCAGCCGCAGCAATGTGCCGGTTGATTCGGCGATGTGGTCGGCATAGTGTTCGCGCAGTTCGGTGACCGACCGGAAGCCCCATGTGACCCCGGCAGATTCCACGCAGGCGCGTCGTGCGGTTTCCATGTCGATGCCCGAATCGCCTACATAGAGCACATCGGATTTCGGTGTCGGGTGTTTCGACAGGATTTCGAATACGATCGAGGGGTCGGGTTTTACCGGCACACCCTCTTTCTGCCCTTCGACGGCCGCCCAGGGTATGCCGGGGAAAAAATGGTTCACCAGGTGCTCGACAGCATCCTGGTATTTGTTTGACGCTACCGCTACCGCGATTCCACGCGAGGTGAGCTGTTCGAGCAGCTCGGGGATGCCGGGGTAGGGTTCGGTAAAGTCCGACATGTGTTTGCCGTAATATTCTTTGAAATATTCCCGCATCATCTCGATGCGTTCGGGATTGCGGGCGCTTTCAGGCAGCACTCGTTCAAGCAGTTTGGTGATTCCGCTACCTACAAATTTAGGGTAGGCGGAAACGGGGTGGGTTGGGAAGCCGCATTGTGTCAGCGCATAATTGGCGGCGGCTCCAAGGTCGGCAATCGAGTTCAGCAATGTGCCGTCGAGATCGAAGATTACGAGCTTTTTCAATTGGATGGGAGTTAAATCTGTGTAAATAAGCCAATTCGTTCAGAAAGGGTAGCCTACTGAGAAATGGAATGAGAAGTCGCGGTGCCAGTCGGGGTGCAGCAACGGCCATCGCTCCTGGCCGTAGGCTGGGTTATGTGCCTTGACCCCCATGTCGAAACGCAGCAGGAAGTAGTTGAAGTCCATTCGTAAGCCCAGTCCGTAGGCAAGGGCGATTTCCTTGTAGAATGTTTTGAACCGGAAAAATCCTCCGGGCTGGTTGGGATAGTTCCTTATAGTCCAAATGTTTCCTGCATCGATGAACACTGCGCCTTCAAACACCCAGAAGAGCTTGTTGCGGTATTCGAGATTCAGAATCAGCGAAATGTCGCCGCATTGGTTGATAAAGTCGGTTACCGAGTTATGCGAATCATATGCGCCCGGGCCGAGGGTGCGGACACTCCAGCCTCGGACACCGTTGGCGCCTCCGGCATAGAAGCGCTTTTCAAACGGCACCATCGATGAGTTCCCGTAAGGGAAGGCTATACCGCCTCCGGCATGAAACGAGAGGGAATTGCGGTCGGAGAAGCGGTGGTTGATGGTGTAGTCGATTTCCCCTTTGAGGTACTGGGCGTATTGTATGCCGAAAATTTTGTATGCCCCGTCATGGCGCTTCTGTCCTGCCAGTGACGAAATGGCATATAGCAGTGCGCCTGCGGTTTCGGCCGAAGCCCTTACGGTGTAGGTGTTTTCCTGGGGTTCCAGCCGTTCGAGGGTGGATGTGGCAGGGCGCCGGTTTGTGTGATACCAAGTGTAGCCCATGCGCATGATGAAATGGTCTTCATAGCTGTAGCGCAGCAAGGGGTTGTCGGGGGCTATGTTGTCGATGAAGTTTATGGTGGAGCGGGGCAGGTTGACCACGTTGATGTCGATGAGGTCGAAAGTGCGCCTGGTGCGGTTAGAGCGGTCGGCCCATTTGTACCGCCATGCGCCACCGGCAATCACGCGGGTGTATTCAGGGCGTTCCTGCCGCATGAATGTGACGGCGAATTCGGTTGATGCCCGCATTTTTTGTTTGAACGACGAGCGCAGGAACGGCGCCATGAATTTAGGGAACGTTATGCCCACTTCCGACGCAAGCTCGGTGTAGCTGTCGTTGATGAGGTTCTCGAAATCGCCTGAAAGGCTTTCATATGCTCCGCGGAGTTTGAATGTGAGCATTTCGCCTCCGTGAGCCAGGTTGCGGTGCTGGTAGGTGATTCCGCCCCCGACCCCGAAATCACCTTCGGAATTCGTGCCCTCAAGTTCGAGTGTCACACCCATTTTCTTGGTCCGCGACAGCAGGATATAGGCGTCGAGTGCTTCCATGTCGCCTATCCGGCCTGCCGGACGGGTCACAATGTTCACATAACGTAATATTGCCAGGCGGTTGAGGGCTTCGTAGGTGCGGTCGATGCCCGATGTGCTGTAAAGCTGGCCGGGGCGTATGAACACCTGTTCGGCCAGTGCGCCGGGCGACAGGTAGCGGTCGGGGCCGTAGAGTATCTCCAGCCCCTGGCATTTCACGGTGTCGCGGTTGGCGAAGGCCAGGTCGGAGGTGTTGTCGCCTGGGGAGAAGTCGGGTACGACGATTACGTTGCGATACACGTATTGCCGGTGGTTGGCAATATAGGCCAGCACCTGCTCGGCAGCCGGTGGCGGGAGTGCGGGCGGTGCCGTTGTTTCCGACGGTGTGGATTTCGGGTTGCGCAACACCATCGTGAGGTCTACGTTTTTGGAACCGGCCACGGTGTCGGCAATGAATGTTACATATTCCTTTGTGAATGCGAAATATCCTTTTTCGCGCATCCTTTCGGCCACTACGGTGCGTTGGGCGTCGAGGTTATTCATGTCAAGCAGCCCTCCGGCCTTTACGGGCAGTGACATCGAGTCGGCCAGTACGATTTCACGCAACGACGGGTCGTCGAATTCATAGGCTATCGATTCGATGACATGCGGCGCCCCGGGATAGAGGTGGTAGGTGACGTCGATTTTCCGGTCTTTCGACGATACCGCCTCATATTCAACTTCGGCATCGTTGTAGCCGCTGTTGATAAGTGCGAGTTTGAGCTGGCGGGCTGACTGGTCGGTAAGCAGTGAGTCGAAAATCACCGGTTCCTCGCCGATTTTGCGTAGCCAGCGGTTGAACCGCCCGGTCGAGTCGCTGCCTGAAAGGTTGTAGACTCCCAGCTGAAGCCTTGCGACACCCAGCACCTTGTGGTTGGGGGTCTGGCGGAGGTAGTTGTAGAGTGCGCGTGTAGGGATTTGCGCGCTGTCCTCGACCGATAGTGTCACCTTGTCGAGAAGGTAGCTTCCCCTGGGCACATGACGCGTGGCGCTGCACCCCGTGAGAAGGAGTGCAGCTGCCAGTGCGTATATAATATGCCTTATTGAAAGTGGCAAGGTCAAGGGTGGATGCCTGTTCGAATGGTGTTGGGGCGGTATCCTTGCCGGTTAGTCCATAAGTTTGCGGTAGCGTCGGCGCGGGAGTTCTTTCCCTCCGTTCTGAGCCTTTTTGTAAGCTTCATAATCGGAATATGAACCTTCGTAGAACACTACTTTCCCGTCGCCCTCGAACGAGAGGATGTGGGTGCAGATACGGTCGAGGAACCAACGGTCGTGGCTCACTACCACTGCGCATCCGGCAAATGCTTCCAAGCCTTCCTCCAATGCGCGGAGGGTGTTGACGTCGATGTCGTTGGTCGGTTCGTCGAGCAGCAGCACGTTGCCTTCCTCTTTAAGGGCCATAGCGAGGTGGAGGCGGTTGCGTTCACCCCCTGAAAGTACCCCGATTTTTTTCTCCTGGTCGGCACCTGCGAAATTGAATTTCGACAGATAGGCGCGTGCGTTTACGTCGCGGCCTCCCATGCGGAAGCTTTCCACGCCCTGGGAAATGACCTGGTAGACGGAGTGGTCGGGCACGAGGTCGTGGTGGCGTTGGTCGACATAGGCTATTTTCACTGTCTCACCTACGTCGAATGTGCCTGCGTCGGGTGTTTCCTGTTGCATGATAAGGCGGAACAGGGTGGTTTTTCCGGCGCCGTTAGGGCCGATTACACCGACTATGCCGTTAGGCGGTAGCGCGAAGTCAAGATCTTTGAACAGCAGCTTCTTGCCGAATGATTTTTCCAGACCGGATGCTTCGATGACCTTGTTGCCGAGGCGTGGCCCGTTGGGGATGAATATTTCGAGGCGTTCCTCACGTTGTTTCTGGTCTTCGTTTAGGAGCCGGTCGTAGCTCGAAAGGCGTGCCTTCCCTTTCGCCTGGCGTGCTTTGGGAGCCATGCGCACCCATTCAAGTTCCCGCTCAAGGGTTTTGCGGCGTTTGCTGGCCTGCTTTTCCTCCTGAGCCATC
>OFGF01001172.1_pt1 | contig 17611 bp, 16 predicted proteins | sample 1521711 | NCBI WGS metagenome assembly OFGF01 (sample SAMEA3504092, study PRJEB24116) | mouse gut metagenome | biome: mouse gut; feature: mouse-associated habitat; material: faeces | place: Denmark | collected 2011 | reverse complement strand
CCCTGCCACGGATGGCAGGGCAAACCGTAACCGCGCCATGGACGGCGCGTTTACAGTGGTTGCGTCAACATGAGAACACGAAAATGGGATGCTTTAGAGCCCCTTAGCCCCTGAACACAGACCCAGCCGCATACCCTGCCCTCTGACTGACGGCCCCTTTGCTATCCATCTCCTACAGTTCACTATAAAATTTAAACACAATTTATAAAAACAGGCTCTTTTTAAACAAATCTCAAAAAAAATCTTTTTAAAATCCTAAAATAATTGTGTATAAATCGTATATATAAAAAGAAAAATAAATACAATTCAAACACAATTTATTTTATGCAATATAATTATCTAATAATCTGACAATTTATAGATAAAAAATAGTTTACAAACATCTGAAAATGATGTATGATCAATCCCAGAGAAACTAGATCTAAATGTACCTCAACTCTGGGGCGTGCAGGATTGCCTTGGCACGCCTAAATACGCAGAAAGGGATGAAGCTATGAAACAACAGACTTTTGGATTAGGCTATACCGCTGCCGGGATGTACCATCCTTCGTTTGAGCATGACAACTGTGGGATTGGTGCAGTTGTGAATATCAAAGGGATTAAAACGCACGATACTGTGGCAAACGCATTGAAAATCGTAGAAAACCTAAAGCATAGGGCTGGAAAGGATGCGGAAGGTAAAACCGGGGACGGTGTGGGTATTTTGCTTCAGGTTTCCCACAAATTTTTTAAAAAGGCATGTAAGCCGCTTGGGATTGGCCTTGGGGAAGAGCGCGATTATGGTGTGGGAATGTTCTTTTTCCCGCAGGATGAATTAAAACGCAACCAGGCGAAAAAGATGTTTGAAGTTATTATAAAAAAAGAAGGTATGGAATTTTTGGGGTGGAGGAATGTTCCGACGGATCCGGGGAAGCTTGGGCCTAAAGCCATAAGCTGTATGCCCTATATAATGCAGGGTTTTGTCCGCCGCCCAGAGGGGATAAGCCGTGGCCTTGATTTTGACCGCAGGCTTTATGTGGCGCGGCGTGTATTTGAACAGTCAAATGACGACACGTATGTTGTTTCGCTCTCAAGCCGTACCATTGTATATAAGGGGATGTTCCTGGTCGAGCAGCTAGGGCAGTTTTTTGCGGATTTGCAGGATAAGGATTACGAATCGGCAATCGCGACGGTACATTCACGGTTTTCCACTAATACTAACCCGAGCTGGGAGCGGGCGCATCCAAACCGTTTTATTGTGCACAACGGGGAAATTAATACAATTAAAGGCAATGCCGATAAGATGCTGGCGCGGGAAGAGACGATGGAGTCTGAGTATTTAAAGGGTGAACTGCAGAAAGTGCTTCCTGTCATTAACAGCGAAGGGTCGGATTCTGCAATGCTTGATAATACGCTGGAGTTTCTGGTGATGAGCGGTATTGAGCTGCCGCTTGCGGTAATGATTATGATACCTGAGCCTTGGGCTAATAATGCGCTGATGCCACAGAAGAAAAAAGATTTTTACCAGTATTATGCGACTATGATGGAGCCGTGGGACGGCCCGGCGTCTATTTTGTTTTCGGATGGGGATTTGATGGGCGCGGTGCTTGACCGCAATGGGCTGCGTCCGTCGCGGTATTATATCACAAAAGACGATTATTTGATTTTGTCGTCGGAAGTGGGTGTGTTGGACATTGACCCGGCCAAAATTTTGTTAAAAGAACGGCTTCGCCCAGGCAAAATGCTTTTGGTGGACACCAGGCAGGGCCGTGTGATTGATGATGAGGAGCTTAAGGAAACGTATGCTAAAAAGCAGCCTTATGGGGAGTGGATTGACAGCAATTTAATCTGCTTAAAAGATCTCAAAATCCCGAACGGGCGCGTGCCGGAGTATACGAAGGAGGAACGCAGGCGTATGCAGAAAGCGTTTGGCTATACATACGAATCCCTGCGGGAAGAAATTTTGCCAATGGCCAAGAACGGAGGGGAAGGGACATCGGCAATGGGGATTGATACGCCATTAGCCGCATTGGCTGGCGACCCCCAGCCGCTGTTTAATTATTTTAAACAGCTATTTGCCCAGGTCACCAATCCGCCGATCGACGCAATCCGGGAAAAGGTTGTGACTTCTACAACTGTTTATATTGGCGAGGATGGCAACCTTTTGCAGGAAACGGCTGCAAACTGCCATGTGCTAAAGGTGGATAACCCGATTTTGACAAATACAGATTTAATGAAGATTAAAGCTATGAAAGCGGATGGGTTCCATGTGGCCCAGATTCCGATCCTTTACTATAAAAACACAAGTTTAGAAAAAGCGGTGGAGCGTTTGTTTGTAGAGGCAGACCGCGCATACCGGGATGGTGCAAACATTTTAATTTTATCTGACAGGGGTGTGGATGAAAACCATGTTCCTATTCCGTCGCTCCTTGCAGTATCCGCCTTGCAGCAGCATCTGGTCAAGACCAAAAAAAGGACGTCGGTCGCGGTGATTTTGGAGTCTGGCGAGCCGCGTGAGGTGCACCATTTTGCAACGCTCTTAGGGTATGGTGCATGTGCAATTAACCCGTATTTAGCGCAGGATACCGTAAAGCAGCTTGTAGATGACCATATGCTTGACAAGGATTATTATGCGGCTGTGGATGATTATAACCAGGCGGTGATTTCTGGTATTGTTAAAATTGCTTCCAAAATGGGGATTTCTACGATCCAGTCTTATCAGGGCTCCAAAATTTTTGAAGCGATTGGAATTGACGCTGCTGTGATTGACAAGTATTTTACCGATACGGTCAGCCGGATTGGCGGTATTACATTAAAGGATATTGAGCAAGACGTAGACGCGCTGCATTCTTTGGCTTATGACCCGCTGGGGTTAGAAACAGATTTGACGCTTGACAGCAGGGGGCGGCATAAAATGCGCAGCGGCGCGGATGCGCACCTTTACAACCCGGCAACTATCCATCTTTTGCAGGAGTCAACCAGGCGGGGGGATTATAACTTATTTCAGGAATATACAAGGCTAGTAAATGAAGAAGGGAAGGATGCCAATATCCGTGGCCTTATGGATTTTATTTTTCCCAAAAAAGGCGTGCCGGTTGAAGAAGTGGAAAGTGTCGATTCGATTGTCACCCGGTTTAAAACGGGCGCGATGTCGTATGGATCGATTTCAAAAGAAGCGCACGAAACGCTTGCAGTTGCTATGAACCGCCTGCACGGTAAATCCAATTCGGGTGAAGGGGGGGAAGATCCGGCGCGTATTGAAAGCAGGTACAGCGCCGTAAACAAATGCTCTGCCATCAAACAGGTGGCCTCCGGGCGGTTTGGCGTGACCAGCCAGTATTTGGTCAGCGCAGATGAAATCCAGATTAAAATGGCGCAGGGTGCAAAGCCTGGGGAAGGCGGGCATCTGCCTGGCAAAAAAGTATATCCTTGGATTGCGCGCACCCGGCTGTCTACTCCTGGCGTATCGTTAATATCTCCGCCGCCGCACCATGACATCTACTCTATAGAAGATTTGGAACAGTTGATTTACGATTTAAAAAACGTAAACCGTGATGCCAGGATAACTGTTAAGCTGGTTTCGGAAGCTGGCGTTGGTACGGTTGCCGCAGGCGTTGCCAAGGCGGGCGCGCAGGTCGTTTTGATCTCCGGCTATGACGGCGGTACAGGGGCAGCCCCTAAGAGCTCTATCCATAACGCCGGGCTTCCCTGGGAGCTTGGGCTGGCTGAAACCCACCAGACTTTAATTTTAAACGGCCTGCGCAATAAAGTGCGTATTGAAACGGACGGGAAATTAATGAGCGGGCGTGACGTGGCGGTAGCGGCTCTGCTTGGGGCAGAAGAGTTTGGATTTGCAACGGCGCCGCTTGTAACGCTTGGGTGCGTAATGATGCGCGTCTGCAACTTAGACACCTGCCCGGCAGGCATTGCCACGCAAAACCCAGATCTGCGCAATCGGTTTACAGGAAAACCAGAATACGTTGAAAACTTTATGCGCTTTATTGCTGCACAGCTGCGGGAGTATATGGCAAAATTAGGCTTTAGGACGGTTGACGAAATGGTGGGCAGAAGCGATTTGTTAAAAGTCCGGGACGATATCAGCGGGCGGGGGCAGGAAATGGATTTGAGCCGTATCTTAAACAATCCGTTTGCAGGGCCAAAGGACAAAGTGACATTTGATCCGAAGCGCCTGTATGATTTTGAACTGGATAAAACAAAGGATATGACAGTTTTGATGAAAAAGCTGAAAGGGGCTTTAGAGGGCGGGCAGAAAAAAAGCCTTGCCATTGAAGTTGGCAATACCGACCGTTCCTTTGGCACGATTTTTGGTTCGGAAATAACGAAGCGCTATAAAGGCGGGCTAAACGAAGATACGTTTATCATCAAATGCAGCGGGGCGGGCGGCCAGAGCTTTGGCGCGTTTATCCCGCGGGGCCTTACGTTAGAACTTGTCGGCGATTCCAACGATTACTTTGGGAAAGGGTTGTCCGGCGGCAAGCTGATAGTGTATGCCCCAGCAAGCGTAACTTATAAAAAAGAGGACAATATTATTATTGGAAACGTGGCGCTTTATGGGGCTACAAGCGGCAAAGCATTCATAAGCGGCGTAGCCGGGGAACGTTTTTGTGTCCGTAACTCCGGCGCGATGGCAGTTGTAGAGGGCGTTGGCGATCATGGCTGTGAATATATGACAGGCGGGCGCGTTGTTATCCTTGGCAGGACCGGCAAAAACTTTGCCGCAGGCATGAGCGGGGGCATTGCGTACGTGCTTGACGAAGAAAACGACCTCTACACCCGGATTAACAAAGAAATGGTATGTTCGGAAGAGGTATCTGACAAATACGATGTAATGGAATTAAAGGACATGATCAAAGAACATGTAGCACTTACCAATTCACAAAAAGGGAAGGAAGTATTGGAGTATTTTAGTGAATACCTTCCCAAATTTAAAAAGATACTGCCATATGATTACAACCGTATGATGATGGCAATTGTCCAGATGGAAGAAAAGGGATTATCATCCGAGCAGGCACAGATAGAAGCATTTTATGCCAGTACAAGGGATTAAGGAGGGGCGCACAATGGGAAAACCAACAGGATTTATGGAATATGACAGGAAGACGGCCAGAGCGATTGCCCCGGCGGAGCGGATCAGGCATTTTAATGAATTTCATATACCACTTACCAAAGGGCAGCAAAAGCTGCAGGGCGCACGCTGTATGAACTGCGGCGTACCATTCTGCCAGGCGGGCGTGGATATTATGGGATTGACAAGCGGGTGCCCTCTGCACAACCTGGTACCAGAGTGGAATGATTTGATTTATACCGAAAATTGGGAGGAAGCATACAGCCGCCTGATTAAAACAAACAATTTTCCGGAATTTACCGCCCGTGTCTGTCCGGCACTATGTGAAGCGGCATGCACCTGCGGCCATTACGGGGACGCGGTTTCTGTAAAAGAAAATGAGCTTGGGATTATCGAAAATGCTTACGAAGCAGGCTACGCTAAAGCAAGGCCGCCGCGTGTCCGGACTGGGAAAAGTGTAGCCGTGATTGGCAGCGGCCCGGCAGGGCTTGCAGCGGCGGATCAGCTTAATAAGCGGGGGCATACGGTTACTGTGTATGAACGGGATGATCGTCCGGGCGGCCTTATGATGTATGGCATCCCCAACATGAAGCTGGAAAAAACTGTGATTGACCGCAAGATACGGATTATGGAGGAAGAGGGCGTGTTATTTCAGCTGGGGGTAAATGCCGGCAGTGACGTAAAGGCGGCAAAGCTGTTAAAAGAGTATGATGCAGTGCTTTTGGCATGCGGTGCAAAAACGCCAAGGGATATTAAAGTGCCAGGCAGGGATGCAAAGGGGATTTATTTTGCGGTGGAGTACCTCTCGGCTACTACAAAAAGCCTTTTAAATTCTGGACTAAAGGATAAACAGTACATTTCGGCAAAGGGAAAAAAGGTAATTATCATTGGCGGAGGCGATACTGGCAACGACTGTGTAGGGACTGCCCTGCGCCATGGCGCGGCAAGTGTCCTGCAGATTGAAATGATGCCTAAGCCGCCTATAGTACGCACGGAAGAAAATGCCTGGCCGCAATGGCCCAAGGTGTTAAAGACCGATTATGGCCAGGAGGAAGCAATTGCTGTTTTTGGGCATGACCCGCGCGTATATGAGACAACAGTGAAGGAATTTTTGAAGGACAAAAACGGGAATGTGACAGCAGTAAAAACCGTAAAGCTAGAGCAGAAAAAGGATGAAAAGACAGGGCGCATGGTTATGGAGGAGGTACCAGGATCAGAAGGGAAGCTGGACGCAGATCTAGTGCTGATTGCAGCCGGGTTCCTTGGCGCGGAGAAGTATGTGGCGGATGCGTTTTCGGTGGCGTTAAACGAGCGGATGAATGTAGCAACAGACGCCGGAACGTATGCGACCAATGTAAAAAAGGTGTTTGTGGCACAGGGGGCAGTCGCTTGTGGTGTGGGCAATACGTGAAGGCCTAGAGGCAGCTAGGGAAATAGACGAGAGCTTGCTCGGGTATTCAGGGCTTGCAGTGCAGTAGGTTAAATTTCCCAATTGATACAGTCATAAAAGATTCTGCCGCGCATACAATTAAGTATCAGGGGAAGCGGAGGAATCAAGATGAGCAATAAAACAAAAATTGTAGTTCTTCATATGAAAGAGATGATATATACGCTGATATTTGCCGGGCTTGCGATATTGCTGATCCTGCTGTTGGTTTTTATGTTCCTGCCAAAACAAAAGGACAAAACCGCAGAGACAATGAAATATGTTGCCGGCGTATATACTTCTACTATACAATTCAACGATAATACTATTGATGTGCAGGTAGTGGTGGATGAAAGCCAGATTAATGCTATATCACTGGTGAATTTAGATGATACGGTGGCAACTATGTATCCTTTGATGCAGCCTGCGGTGGAGAACATAGCGGATCAGATTATTGAAAAACAGACAACAGAAAACATTTCTTACAGTGAAGACAATCAATACACGTCAATGGTGGTTTTGAATGCGGTAAATAATGCGTTGGAAAAGGCGGCTGTACAGTAAAAACAGCAAAAAAACAAGGCAGCGTAAAAAGCGCTGCCTTGCTTGGCGTGATGCAGCGGTTATTCTTCTGTTGAAAGGCTGCTGGAATAATCGGAAAGGGCGTCGAGCACAATTTCAGTGGATTTGGCAGGCTTGGTGGATTCCCATTTTGCATATCCTGAATATCCAATCCAGCCTAATAATGCGGCGCATATAAGCACGCCGGCTGTACGGATGGCAAGGGATTGTGCTTTTTCTTTTTTGAGGGTTTGCTTGCGGTTTGCTTTTTCTTTTTTATACTGTTCTACTTTTTTCTGGCTCATATTTATATCTCCTTAGAAACGTTTTTGGATATTATACTATATTTTGTGGGAGATGTAAATATCCTTGAAGGATGTTGGCGGCGGGTCTTTATGCCTTTTGTGGGAAATGTTTGTCCTATACGCAGTTTATGGTTTGCTTTTTATTAAGCCACAGGTAAGCCACCAGGCAGATTATAACGGAGAGCATTGATCCGGTAGTGGTGGCCAGGCCCATGGGGAAGAGGGTGTCCAAATAATATCTGGAAGTAAGGTATGCCAGCGGGATGCGGGCGCATAAGATGGACAGGGCGTTGTGCAGAAAGGAGATACAGGACAGCCCATAAGCGCAGAAATATCCGCTGAAGCAGAAATGGATGCCAGCGAGGATGCAGTCCCAGACATAGCCTCGCATATACTGTGATCCAAGAAGGACAACGCTGGCATTGCCTGTAAACAGTTTTATAAATGGTTCTGCAAAAAGCTGCATGATAAAGACAGCGGCAATACCCCACAGGAGGGCTATGGAGGAAGCATAACGCAGCGTAAGGCGGGCACGGGCGTGTTTGCCGGCTCCAATATTTTGGGCACACAGGGCGGATACGGTGGAGAGCATAGTAGATGGAATTAAAAACAGGATGCCAATGAGTTTTTCGACAATACCAACAGCGGCTGCGTCGTTTAACCCGCGCCTGTTTGCAAATACCGTAATGGTGATAAAGGAAATCTGGATAAAGCCGTCTTGTAAGGCGACCGGAATACCAATTTTTAAAAGCTCTTTCATAGTGGCTTTGTGCGGGCGGAAATCTTTGGCAGCCAGGGAGATGCCATTTTTTTGTTTTAAAATAACAAGAAATGATACCGCTACGCTTACAGCCTGGGATATGGTTGTGCCCAGCGCCGCCCCTGCCGCGCCAAGCCCAAGCGCACCTATGAAAAGATAATCCAGGATGATGTTGGCAGTACATGCAATGGCAATAAAAAACATAGGGCTTTTGGAATCGCCCAGGCCGCGGAAAATCGAGCTGATGATGTTATAGGCTGTAATAAACGGAATCCCCGCAAAGCATATGGTCAGATAGGAAATGGTTTCTGCTATGGCCTCCGTTGGGGTAGACAGGATGGCTGCCAGTGGCTTTACGGAAAAAAAGAGGATTACAGTAAGGGCTATGGATAAGCATAAAAACAGGATAACGGTGTTGGCTATTGCACGGGAGGCCTCGCTTGTTTTGCCACCGCCGACCGCGCGGCCAATCAAAATGGTTGAGCCCATTGCGAGGCCTACAATCATAACAGTGAGCATGTGCATAGCCTGGCTGCCGATAGAAACGGCAGTGGTGCTGTCTACGGAATTGAACTGCCCGATAATGAATAAATCTGCCATACCGTATAAAGTTTGCAGGAAATAGGACAGCAGAAAGGGCAGTGAGAAGGATAAGACGGTTTTTAGGACGCTTCCGGTTGTCAGGTTTTTTTCCATTGTAATCTCCATTCCGCCGTCTTTTGTCTGGCGGCACAATATATGTTGCTTTTTATATCATAGTGTGTGGACAGCAATATTTCAAGTATAAGTTTTATATTTCTGTCCGTCTGTAAAAGCTCGTTAGAGAACATAAAAGGAAATATCTCAAACATAAAAACAATAGAATTATCAACCTGTTAGTTATTGAGATGCTTTTCCATCTGCCGAAACTCCATAAAGAACTGTTCTGATACTTCCAACTCGTGATAACCACCCTGCCTATCCTTGAAGCTGATAGAATACCTCGTGCCGCTTTCCGTGGATTCTTCCCGAAGTATATAAGCCTTAACTCTGTATGCCATCCTGCTTACCTCCTGAAAAAATGAGTGGGAGAATTTTCACCCCTCACCCAGTAGCCCGCAGGACGGCAGGCTGTCTAAGACACTATAAAATTTTCCGTAGTTTCTTCCGCAAATGGTCTAACCTTGCATAGACAGCACCCGTCGTCAAATGCACAAGCCCGCCGTTTGAAGAAGGAAAATGGCTTTCTGGAGGGAGCCAGCGATGGAAAGCTGTATGTTTCCGCTGTTTTTGACTGCTTCGATTCCAGCGTGGCTGGATTGATGAAAGCCCCATTATGTGCGCGGACACTGGAAAACGCGGCGAAGGCATATCCGGGCATCCATGGGGCAATTACCCACAGTGACAGGGGAAGCCAGTACACCAGCCAGCTTTACCAGGATGTAATCCGGAAGTATGGCATACGGCAGGGCATGAACAGTGCAGGAGGCAGATGCCATGATAACGCCCGGTGCGAGAGCATGTGGGCCAGAATGAAATCTGAACTACCCTATGACCGTTACGATACAGAGAAGATGAGCACGGATGAACTGAAAACCCTCATCTGGAGATATTTCATCAGCTATTGGAATAACCGGAGGATCTGTTCCTCTAATGGAGGTCTTCCTCCCATGATAAAACGGCAGCGATACTATGATTCCCTGAAAGAAGCAGCATAGGATACAAAATCCTTGAGGAAAATGTGTCAACTAATCTTGACAAAATCAGCCCGAAATTATTCTGGCGCTAAAGGACGAGTATATCAGCAGTGAAAAGTCCGGGAGGAAACCAAGTGGCTTGTACCACATGGGGCAGGACGAAAACGGGGAGGAGCCATAACTGCTGCAGCCCGTCTTCGGCAAAGCTGAAATGCGGGGCTTAGCGAGACGGAGAAGCTGCCGGCGTATTATACTTTGGGGGTATTGCCTTTTAGGCTGTTTTGATATATAATGCCGTATTGGAAACAACGTTGCTCTTTTGCCACCGGGTAAAGAGATTATGCGTCAGACTTTCTATCGTTAGGTCATAGAAGATAGAAAGCTCTGACGCTTTTCATTTTATAAGGAGATGTGTATGAAAGCAGAAACTCTACTAAAAGAATTTTTTCGGTATGTAATATTAAATATATGTGGTATGATTGGCTTATCATGTTACATACTCGCTGATACCTTTTTCATTTCAAATGGTTTGGGAGCAAATGGTCTTACCGCACTCAATTTAGCCATTCCTATTTATAGCTTTATTCACGGAAGTGGTCTGATGTTTGGAATGGGAGGTGCAACAAAATATTCCATTTACAGAGGGCAAAAAGAATGCAAAAATGCAGATAAATGTTTTTCAAACACAATGTCTATAATGTTTATAATGGCTGTCATTTTCATGCTGACAGGTATTTTCTTTTCTGAAAAACTGACAATATTATTAGGAGCTGACAAAGGCGTTTTTTCCATGACAAAAACATATTTGCAGGTTATTTTACTTTTTGCCCCGGCATTTATGGCGAATGACACGCTGACCTGCTTTGTGAGGAATGACGGAAATCCCAAATTATCTATGATTGGTATGCTGACCGGAAGTTTCTCAAACATTATTTTAGATTATATATTTATCTTCCCCCTTAATATGGGAATATTCGGTGCAGTATTGGCAACAGGCTTAGCGCCCGTTATTAGTTTATTCATTTTATCCAATCATTGGTTTACAAAACAAAATCAGTTTCATTTAGTACGAATAACTCCGTCTTTTCGATTGGCAGGAACTATCATTTCTTTAGGCGCTCCGTCTTTCATCACGGAAATGTCTTCGGGGATTGTAATGATAGTCTTTAATACGATTATTCTGCACCTGCATGGGAATATAGGTGTAGCTGCCTATGGTGTAGTTGCAAACCTGTCACTTGTGGTTATTTCAATTTACACAGGAATAGCACAGGGAACGCAGCCAATTTTAAGCAGAATATATGGATATGGAGAGAGTGAAAACCAGAAAAAGATTTTGAGGTATGCCTTAAAAACAATGTTGGTTATATCTTGCGGCATTTATTTGATTTTTTTATTTTCTGCCAATTCAATAGTAAGTGTATTTAACAGTGAGCAAAATATACAGTTGCAGCAAATTGCAGAAACAGGGTTGAAACTATATTTTACAGCTATTCCATTGGTAGGGTTTAATATCATTATATCCTCATATTTTACATCAACAGAAAAAGCCTTGCCCGCACAAATTATTTCACTTTGAATAGTAAGTCACAGTTCAATTATTTTTTGCGGTACTCTCTTGGCAAGGCCTGATAAAAGATTTAAAGGTTGCAGTAAATTTATTTTGACTATCATAGCCGACTGCTTGTGCAATTTCAGCTATAGACATATCTGTTTCTTTTAACATTTTTGCGGCCTGTCCCATGCGGTGTTCTTTGATGTGTGCGGCAAGGGAAGTTCCGCAAACGAACTTAAAAGCATTCTTTAAGTACTAATATTGCAGGCGCAGGAAAGCTTTGAACGGCTCATAGAGGGCATGAAGCAGGCACAGGGTATTACGGAACAGCTAAAGGCTGAAATCGCCTTAGAATGGGTCGGGAAGATGAATAACATACGGGCTTGTGCGATGGAGATTGTGAACGAGGAAATTATTTACGCATAGGCAATATGGCGAAAGAGGGTAAAATGCCCTGTCGCTTTTCTTTCGGGGAGTTTTGATTAAAGTTCATGCTTCTGCACTTGATATAGTTCGTTTGAACGACTATAATATATACAATACATAACAGGAGGTCAAAAATGTTTGAATATATGACAGCACAAGAAGCCGCAGAAAAATGGAATGTATCGCTCAGATGGGTGCAACGGCTTTGCAAGGGAAATAGGATTGAGGGCATAATGAATATAAATCGTGTATGGTTAATACCCCAAAATACGAAAAAACCTGTTGACGGACGATTAAGGGCAAATCGAAAGCAGACAGGAGGAGATGGAATTGAATAAAATTTTTTTAATTTACAAAAATCCTCCTGCGTAACGTATTGCTTGTTACGCTGCGTAATGAAGTAAAATGAGGGCGAAAGGAGGTGAAAAGCTATGTCCAAATACACGACTGGAGAAATTGCAAAGCTCTGCGGCGTATCTGTTAGGACAGTGCAGTACTATGATACCCGTGGTATTTTAACACCCAGCGAACTCTCCAAGGGCGGCAGGCGGCTTTATTCAGAGGACGACTTCAAGCGAATGAAAATTATCTGTTTTCTTCGTGACGTTGGTATTTCAATTAACAGCATAGGAGAGTTGCTGTCTGAAACTAACCTTAGCAGTATTATTTCTACTTTGCTCGAACAGCAGGAACAACTTCTTCGTAAGGAAATAAGCGAGAGACAAGCAAAACTTGATATGCTCAATGAGATAAAGCGGGAGATAAAGAACGTGGAAGATTTTTCCATTGAATCTATCGGTGATATAGCTTATGTAATGGAAAACAAAAAGAAAATGAAACAACTGCATGCTATCCTGCTGATTATAGGTACTCCCATCAGCATAATTCAGTGGACTTTAATTATTCTCTGGATTGCTACTGGAATATGGTGGCCGTTTGTTCTTTTTGTTCTGATGGCCATTCCCTGTGTGTTCTGGCTGTCAAGCTATTACTTCAAAAGGACAGTTTATATCTGCCCACAGTGCCATGGGGTTTTCAAACCCGGTTTTAAAGAGGTATTTTTCGCAAAACACACCCCAACACTTAGAAAGCTTACCTGTACTTGTTGTGGGCATAAAGGTTTTTGTGTAGAAACTTATGGAAAGGATGAATAAAAATGAATAAAATTTTAGAGTTTCTCCCGTTTTTAATTCCGCTGATGATTGTACAGTTTTCCCTTTTAGGCTATACCCTGTATCACATTTTAACACACAAAAACTATAAAAGAGGAAGCCGCACCCTTTGGTTGATTATCACCATCGTGTTGATGAATTTCATCGGCCCGATATTGTACTTTCTGCTTGGAAAAGAGGATGCTTAACATGGATGTGCTGACAATACAAAATTTGAGAAAGAACTTTGGCAGCAAAGATGTACTTTGCGGACTTGACCTGTCTGTGCCTGAACATTGTATTTTTGGCTTTATCGGCAGGAACGGTGCAGGGAAAACGACTACGATGAAGGCAGTCCTTGGGCTTCTCAAGCCTGACAGCGGACAAATCCATGTCATGGGCGAAAAGGTACATTTCGGGCAGACCCGTACCAATAGGTACATCGGCTATCTGCCCGATGTACCAGAGTTTTATTCCTATATGACGCCGTTTGAATATCTGAATCTTTGCGGAGCAGTAAGCGGAATGAATAAATCCGATATTGTGGCGAGAAGCAAAGAACTGTTAGACCAGGTAGGGCTTGGCGGGGAACGCCGCCGTATCAAGGGCTTTTCAAGAGGAATGAAACAACGCCTGGGAATTGCACAGGCACTTCTTAATCAACCAAAGCTCCTAATATGTGATGAACCGACATCAGCGCTTGATCCCGCAGGGCGCAAGGAAATTTTGGATATACTTCTTGCGGTGAGGGAACAGGCCACAGTGCTTTTTTCAACGCATATTCTTTCTGATGTAGAGCGCATTTGTACCAAAGCTGCATTTTTGAACGATGGAAAAATTGCTATGCAGGGAACCATTGCAGAAATGCGAAATAAGAGGTCATCTGACGGATTTATCATTGAAACAGAGCAGCAGGGAACTGACGATACACTCATAAAAGTATTTGGTGAACTTAAGCGCAAGTCACAAAATGCGTTTGTTTTTCATGGCGGTGAGGAACGGTTCTTTGCCATTATGCAATATATTGTTGAAAACAAAATACCTATACAGAGAATTGAGCGGATAGAGCCAACGCTTGAATCGCTGTTTTTGGAGGTGACAAAATGAGGTCTCTGCTTAGCTTTTTGAAAAAAGAATATATGGAAACTGTGCGGACAGGTAAGCTCATTATTCTCATACTGCTGTTCATGCTGTTTGGTATTATGAACCCTGCGACTGCAAAAATGACACCGTGGATGATGGAAATGCTGTCCGATACAATGGCAGAAAGCGGATTGATTGTCACAAATATTCAAGTGGACGCCATGACCTCATGGATACAATTTTTCAAGAACATTCCTATTGCCCTAATCGCCTTTATACTGATTTTCAGCGACATATTTACAAAAGAGTACAAGTCTGGAACTTTACTACTTATCTTGACAAAAGGACTGTCAAGATATAAAGTTGTTCTTGCAAAAACGGTATTGCTACTGTCGTTTTGGACATTGGGGTATGGGCTTTGCTTTGCTATTACCTATGGCTATAACGCTTATTATTGGGATAACAGTATTGCGGATAACTTGTTTTATTCGATGGCTGTATGGTGGTTGTTTGGCATATGGGTGATATCTCTTATTATTCTGTTCTCGTCGCTATTGCAGAACAATACAGGTGTTATCCTGTGCGTTGGCGCTTCGGTGCTTTTAGCGTATTTATTGAGCATCATACCAAAAGCAAAAGTATATTCACCTGCTGTGTTGATGGATACTAATTCGCTTTTGATTGGAATAGAGGGAATAAACGCATATATAAAAGCTGTCATTGTTGCTGCTGCTATGTGTATAGTATGCGTTGCTGTTAGTATTCCAATTATCAACAAGAAACAGCTCTAAGTATGGGTGTAATGAACTATGAAAACAAAATGGATACGCTGCCCCGTTTGTGGCAGTCAAACCCGTGACAGAATTAGAGAAGATACAGTTTTGAATAACTATCCACTTTACTGCCCGAAATGCAAATAGGAAACATTGATTGATGTAAAAGATTTGCAGATAACCGTCATTAAAGAGCCAGACACATAAGATGCAGAGCCGATGAATGAGTGGGCAATGAACCGCTCCCTGTCTACTTGACAAGGGGCATATCAATTTTGGGCGCATTTTTCAACGATAGGATTTTTTTTCTGATATAATACAATATTTTGTGGTAACTCTATTCCTGTCCTATTTGAAAGCAGACAGAGAAAGATGCCATGCAGAAGAAAATTCCTGTCGTAAAAGAGTACTAATATTTGAAGTTAGCTTTAATCTATTTTTTGCGATATTCTTTGGGCAGGACTTCAAAATAGGTTTTAAATGCCACAGTAAATTTGCTTTGGCTGTCATAGCCGACAGCCCGTGCAATCTCCGCAATGTTTTTATCGGTTTCTTTTAGCATTTTTGCGGCCTGCTCCATGCGGTGCTCTTTGATGTGGGCGGCAATCGAGGTTCCGTAAATGGACTTGAAGGCGGTTTTTAAGGTGGTTGGATTGATCAGATATTTTTTGGATAGTTCTTCTATCGTGATTCGCTGCTCCATATGCCGGGTCAGCTGGTCGTGGATTTCCCGGATAATGCGAATCTGCTCGGTTTTGTATTCGGATAACTGCTGGCTGGAGGTAAGTTCTGTTTTGCTAAGATAAAGAAGCAGCTCCATAGTCTTTATTTTCTGATAAGGCAGTTTTAGGCTTTCCGGCTGGTTAAAAAATGCAGAAAAAATACTCTCTGTCTGTTCATTTCCGGCAAGAAAAACAGGAGAGTCATTCCTGTAGAAATTTTCTGGTAATATAGTTTCAAAGATATTGCTGCCTTTTAACAGTTCAGGCGGATGATCGGAAACTTCCTGTAAATCAATATAGATGGAAAGCCCCTGGTATATGCCGTTTGGAAAGGTAAGCATAGAATCCGTACAGGCTTTCATGGTATGAAGGGAAAAGTCACCTGGATTCAGATAAATGCGGTTTCCTCTTTTCATTTCCCACACAATCTGTCCAGCTTTGCAGTAGTTGATTTGGATGATGTGCGGCATAGCTTTATGGTGTACGGAAAAAGAATTAGTTGAAAATGTCAGATAACATAATTCTATACCAGGATAAAGCGAGATAACTGTGCCTGCAGTCTTTTGTTGAAAGTTCTCTACATCATTCTTTATTTGTATCAATTCATCATTCATAAGACAAACCTCACAATTTAGGGCAGGTGATTTCCATAACCTGCTCAATCATCTGATGCAGCAGGCGGCCCTGTTGCGTATCTGCGGCCTGATAATATACTTCTTTTCCTTCACGCCGGCAAACAATCAGACCGCTGTTTTTTAATGGTCTGAGATGATGCGACACTGCCGGGCTTGACATATGGAGCATGTCTGAAATATTAAGGACACATTCCTCCTGGTGGCAGAGAAGCCAGAAAATGCGGATTCTGGTGGTGTCGCCAAGTTGTTTGAAAACTTCCGCTACAGTCTGGAAATAATCTACATGATCTAATTGCTTTTGGATAAGTACGGTCTGCGGCCCTTCTCCATGTTGGTGTGGTAATTTCATATTGTCCATATTGTTTTCCTTTCTTTTTCACTTGTATTTCGCCTAAATGGAAATACTTTTCGCCCATTTGGGAGGGAATGCACCAGAACTATTGACGATTGCCTTCATGCGTATTATACTACAGTCAAGATGGTTAAACAAGTACTTAATCATTAAATTTTTGAAATAGCAAGGAGGAGTTTTACAATGAAAAAGACTTACAAGATTGAGGTGGACTGTGCCAACTGTGCAAACCTGATGGAGGATGCTGCCAAGAAGACTTCCGGCGTGCAGGACGCAACCGTGAATTTCATGGCCCTGAAGATGATTGTGGAGTTTGAGGAAGGCAAGGATCCGAAGGCGGTAATGGAGGATGTCCTGAAAGCCTGCAAGAAAGTTGAGCCTGACTGCGAAATTTTTCTTTGATCAGAACTGCCATGCCTTGTAATGCAGGGCGGTGGAATGGATGGGCACCCTTAAGAATGCACTTCGGCAGTTTAGGGGTGCCTTTTCTCTCACAAACAAATAAACACATACTTAATTGTTGAAAGGAGATAGTTATGCAGGAATTAGTGATAAGCATACTGCTGACGGTCGTTATCATAATGGCTTCTGTTGTTCTTATTTTTATTGGCAGCCGCAAAGGGGGATTGACCAAAAAGCAGAGAACTATGATGATTCGGATTTTGATTACTGCGGTTATATTATTGTCGCTCCAGTTTATTTCCGCAGAGGCGTTTGATATGGTCGACAATTATTTATTCCCGTCTGCAGGGCGGTGGATACGCTTTGCGTGTTATCTGATTGACTACTTCATTGTCGGATATGACATCTTAAGGAAAGCGGCAAAAGGAATTAAAAACCGCCAGGTATTTGACGAGAGCTTTCTGATGGCAGTGGCCACCATTGGAGCGATGGCGCTGGCTATTTATGAGAATGGTGAATATTTGGAAGCGATTGCCGTTATGTTGTTTTATCAGATCGGTGAATGGTTCCAGGGTTATGCAGTGGGTAAGAGCCGCCGTAATATCAGTAATCTGATGGATATCCGTCCCGATTATGCAAATGTAGAGAAAAATGGGAAGTTGGAGCAGATTGATCCAGATGAAGTAGGGATTGGCAGCGTGATTGTTGTTCAGCCGGGA
>OFGF01001171.1_pt1 | contig 17613 bp, 26 predicted proteins | sample 1521711 | NCBI WGS metagenome assembly OFGF01 (sample SAMEA3504092, study PRJEB24116) | mouse gut metagenome | biome: mouse gut; feature: mouse-associated habitat; material: faeces | place: Denmark | collected 2011 | reverse complement strand
TGTGGCCGCTCGGCCGCCATCGCTACGGCTCGGAGGTGAAGAGCGCCTACTTTTTCGATACGTACGAGTACACGCGCTGGTTCGACGACGCCCTGCTGTGGGACTACCTCCCGGGTGACATCACCGAGGTGCCCGGCGACCGTCCGTGCATCGTGAAGAGCCGCCCCGTGGCGGGCGACAACGCTTTCTCGGTGGTGCTGAACTTGGACAAATGCCGCCATTTCGTCTTCCTGCGGGATGCGATTCCGTTCCGCGAGAAGCAGGACAAGGCAATCTTCCAGCTGGACATCAACGGCAAGCCCCACCGGCGCCGCTTCATGGAGATGTATTTCGGCTCGGCATGCTGCGATGCGGGCATCATCGCGCCCCGCCCGGAGTATCCGCCCGGGAGAAGCCGCGGATCGGACTCTACGACCACCTGGGCTACAAATTCATCATGGCGATCGAGGGCAACGACGTGGCCACGAACCTCAAGTGGATCATGTCCACCAATTCGGTGGCCGTCATGCCGCGTCCGACCTACGAGACGTGGTTTATGGAGGGGCGCCTCGTGCCGAACTACCACTACATCGAGATCCGGAGCGACTATTCCGATCTGGAAGAGCGTTTGCACTATTACGCCACGCATCCCGAGGAGGCGGAGGCCATTGTCGCCCATGCCCACGAGTACGTCGCGCAGTTCCGCGACCGCAGGCGCGAACGGCTCGTATCGCTGCTCGTGCTGGCGAAATACTTCCGCTGCACGGGGCAGCGGCCGTGAAACCCGCCGGGTGCGGCGTGGGGTGCAGTTACGGGAGAGCAACGGCGGATGTCGCATGTGCGGCCGGAGCAGGCGATACGGCCCGGAGGCGCGGGTGCCAGAAAATGAAACGGCTTTAAAAAACTATAAGATTATGTTGAGCGAAAAAATGCAGGAAGCGCTGAATGCGCAGATCAATGCCGAGATGTGGTCGGCTTATCTTTACCTCTCGATGTCGATGGACTGCGCGGCCAAGGGCCACAAGGGTGTGGCGAACTGGTTCGCCATTCAGTTCCGCGAGGAGCAGGACCACGCGCAGATCTTCATGAACTACGTGCTGGCACGCGGCGGCGAGGTGAAGCTGGCGCCCATCGCTGCGGTGGATACCGCGTGGGAGTCGCCCCTGGCGGCATTCCGTCAGACGCTCGAACACGAGCGCAAGGTGACCGCGATGATCGACAATCTGTGCCGCATCGCCGAGGAGGAGAGAGATTACGCCACGGCCAACATGCTCGTGTGGTTCGTGAACGAACAGGTCGAGGAGGAGGAGAACGCCCGCGGCATGATCGAGGCCATGGAGGCGGTCGAGGGCAACAAGTTCGGCACCTACATGCTCGACAAGGAGCTGGCGGCCCGTGTCTACTCCGTGCCCTCGCCCCTTGCGAAGGGCGAGTAGAAGGACCCCTGTCCGGCAAGGCGCTGCCGTCCGACCCGTTAGCAGGTCGGACGGCAGCGTTCGTTTGCGGCCTGGGGTCTTTTCGGGGGCTTTTTCGGGGCCATCCGATCCGGGGCCGTCCGGCGGCGGTTTTTCCGGACCGGAGGGCGCTTTCTGCGCCGGACCGGAGGCCTTTTCGGCGTGCGATACGCCGGTTCGTCGATCCTGTTGCGTGCTGCGGTGCGCTGCACGGTGGGGGGATGCAATGAGCGCAGGGCGGGGAACAAAACGAAACCGCGTCGGAATTTCTTCTGACGCGGTTTTCAGTGCCCAGGACAATATTTGAAAACCGCAATTTCAGGGGTATCTACAACTTGCTGAAAATTGGCTGTTTTAGCTTATATTGCAAAGATAATCAATTGTTTGCTAAGGTTGATAAAATTGCGTAATATTGCAAATAATTTTATTATGTGGTGCAACGGTGGTGCAAATTTTATAACTTGCACCACGGAATAAAGTTTTTGCAAGATGGCATCGGTTACGGCTTTCATACGGGTATCGAGAAAACGCATAGATCGGGCGAACATTCGCTTCCGTCTGCGGGATGGTCGGAATATTCAGTTGTTCCACGCCTCCGAGTTGGAGATCAATCCTTCGGACTGGGATGCGACCAGGCAGGAGATCAAGGCAAAGGTGCTTTACGATGCGGAGAAGCGGGCCGCCTTCAACCGGGCCGTGGCCGACCGCAAGAACATGATGCTGGAGATATACAACGCTGCGACGGTCAAAGAGAATTTGACATCCGACTGGCTGGAATTGGAAATCGACAAACGTCTGCACCCCGAAAAGTATATCGTCGAAGAACATTGGCAAACATTCTTCGAGGCATACGAGGAATTTATCGATAAGCGCAAATTGTCCGATTGGCGGGTGCGTGCTATTCAGGTCGTAATCCGGGCGTTGAGGCGGTACGAACTCTATGCCCGCCGGACGGTGGATAGCCGCTTTGTGCTCGACCTCGATACGGTAACGCCGCTCGTGCTGCGGGACATCGAGGAGTTCCTGCGCAACGAACATACTTTTTGCAACCAATATCCCGAAATCTATGAGGCGGTGCCCGAAAGTCGGCGGCCTCAACCGAGAGGGCAGAATACGATTAACGGCATCCTTACCAAGCTGCGCACGTTCTTCATTTGGGCGAACGACGTAGGCAAGACGACGAACAACCCGTTTCGGAACTATGCCGTCGAGGAGTGTGTTTACGGTACGCCCTTTTACATCTCTATCGACGAACGCAACAAAATCTATCGCACGAACCTCATCCGGCATCCGCAGCTGGCCACGCAGCGGGATATTTTTGTGTTCCAATGTCTGATAGGCTGCCGTGTGGGCGACCTCTACAAACTGACACGGGACAACCTGATCGGCGGGGCGGTCGAGTATATTCCTCGTAAGACGAAGGACGGCCATCCGGTAACGGTGCGAGTTCCCCTCAACACGATAGCCCGTGAAATACTGGACCGCTATGCCGGTTATGTCGGGCCTGGGCTACTCCCTCTGATTGCCGAACAGCAGTATAACCGGGCCATCAAACGGATATTCCTTGCTGCCGGGTTGAGGCGCAAGGTTACGATACTGAACCCGCTAACCCGAGAGGTAGAGCAACGGCCGATTTGGGAGGTAGCCTCGTCGCACCTCGCCCGCCGGGCATTTGTCGGCAACCTCTACAAGCAGGTAAAGGACCCGAATTTGGTCGGAGCGTTGAGCGGTCACAAGGAGGGCAGCCGGGCATTCGCCCGCTATCGGGACATCGACGAGGAGATGAAAACGGAACTGGTTAAAATGTTGGAGTAAATATAAGGGCTATGAAATTGATGGTCAAGACCGACAAGTGCGTCGAACTGTTGAAAGAGATACAGCTTGGATTACGTCTTTATTGTTTCAATATTCATTGTAGCGATAAGTTCGCAGGAATTATAAAAGAAGCTGACAACAAAGGCGAAGCCATTAGGCAATACTACAAGGATAAATCGGGTAAAGATAGATTCTTAACCGATGAAGAGGCAATTCAAAGCGTGTTCGACAAAGATGACATTTTTTGTCGTTTGGCCTTTCTCAAAGCATTAACTTTTTATGTGCTTTCTCCAATGGTCAAAATTGCCGATAAACATCAGCAGCTTGAGTATGTAAAAGTTTGTACAGTTCGAGACCCATACGCCGATGTTATTCTGGATACCGTAGAATCATTCGGGGAACCTATCTATGTTAAAGATTTAGAAGACGAATTTATGGAGGTTTGCCCGGATATGGATAGTATCGGAAAATACTTGTCACTTGCGTTGTCAAAGTATGACGAAGTAAAATTACCTTGCAGAAAGAAACGGTACTCGATGGATGATTTGGTTTTCGGCGATAATGGGTATTCCCGCCACATCCGAAAAGCAGAATCCATAGGACTAATTACCAAAGAGGAGGCAGAAACGATATTGGTATCTATATGGCAGGTAATTGATCGGGCTAACACAATCTTTGACTGGATTGCGGGAATGTATGCTAAAATTGAATCGTTAATACCATCCAATGGTTCTTATAATGCGAATGTTCAAGCGGCCCCAGATGCACAAAGTGCCCATTTCTCCGTCGATTTGACATACATTGGTAAAATATATAATCATATTTCGGAGGATGTTATTCCGAATACGGTAACTAATACAATGTTTTTAAATTGCGTAAGCGCTGCAGATTTTTCTGCGATATGGGGATTAAAAGGAGTTAAAAAAGCAAAACTGAAATACACGATTTTTGTTTTGAAAGAAAAAATGCCAGATGAGTGGTATAAATTAGCCGCTAATAGCATTGACTCAACTCCTCAAAAATGTAGTGGCGCAAGTGTCCCGGTTGGTTGGGATACAGATATTAGGCAGATAAAATAATTGCATCGCCATAGTCTTGCTATAGTCGCCCTATTTTACTGTAAACACAACGCACAGATAATTAGTTGTTTGTGTGTTGCGTTTTTTTGTATTTATATGGTATATGCCATATACACGCCATAGAGAGTACACCCTACCTTTGCAATGTCCGATAGCGAACGATTCACGGCGTTCGCTGGATCCGTCGAACAAGCGCACCCCGTGAAGTGTAGCGGAAGGGCGGAACTCCATAAAACGAAATAGAAAATTATGGAGGCGAATTTAATCGAGTTGGCAAAGGCTTGTCCCGATGCCATTATCTCGGTCAAGGTCGGCGACCTTATCGAGGCGAACGAGGCTCTTGTCGCAAGGACAAAGGAGCAGTTGGAACAAATCATCACAGATCAATCCGTAGAGACTTATCCCAGCCGGGAGAAAGTGGCAGAATTGCTCGATGTTGATTTATCTACACTTTGGCGGTGGGCGAAACGGGGATTGCTTGTACCTGTCGAAGTCGGCGGGAAGCGCCGCTATCGCATGTCGGATGTTCGTCGGATGCTTAACAACGGGAGGGCTGCGCTATGAAAAAGAGAAAAGCGGCCGTAGCCGCCCCTATAAGTACATACAAAGATAGCCATAATTCCGCACTTATCCAAGCCGACACGCAGAAAGTCCGCAAGGCTATCGTTCTCGAACTGCTTAAGGGCGGAATGCAGGCCACGGCAATGGCCCTCAACGTGATGATCGGTGCGAATGATGCCCGGCGTTGGATGACCGAGGTGCGGCGCAGGACAAAAGACTACATCGTCCGCACTTATCCTCTGTGGGACCGGCGGGTTGTTTATCGGTTGGAGAAAATACGACAGGATCATAATCTCTTCAGTGGGCAGGAGGACACTCACCATGAATAAGCTCCGCTATCAAAAGCCGCAGGCTGTTAAAGAGCTCGAACGGCTGGCCCTTGAACATTTCCGCCGGGAACATCCTAATTTCCCCGAGTATGCCATCGCTCCGCAATCCTACCGGGACGACACGGCAAACGGGCTGACCCGCTGCGTGGTCGATTTCATCCGCTACAATGGTGGGCAGGCCGAACGGATCAACACCACGGGGATGCCCGAACAGCGGGGCGGGCGGATCATATGGCGCAAATCCAACACCACGAAAGGCAGCGCCGACATATCGGCTACGATTGGCGGCCGTTCGGTCAAGGTTGAGGTAAAAATCGGTCCCGACCGTCAGAGCGAAGCGCAGCGACGTTATCAGGTCGCTGTCGAGCAGGCTGGCGGGTTATACTTTATCGCAACAGATTTCACATCGTTCGTCGAGTGGTACGATGCTAACTTCAAACGGGTATAGTTATGGAGACACTCGAAACCGTCAAGTTGTCGAAGCAGCAGGAGTTGGCCCGTTACCGTCAGCGGCCCGATGCAAAGCCCTATATCGTAAATAAACTTGAGGCGCAGGTTAAAGCGCTGGATAACTGCGTGGACCTCAACGACAGCGGCGTAGATAATCAGCTGTTGATTTTGCTGCGAGATACGCTCTACAAGGCCCTGCACGTCGAGAGGCGGGACGATGCGCTGATTATTGGGATGCGGCTCACGGACAAACCGAGAATCGAGCGTATAGCATTGGCCGACCTCGTTTACAGCACCCGTCTCGAGGACCCGCAGCAAGGACTGTATGAACTACTTGATATCGAGAAATGCGACCAAAAGGCTATTGACACCCACGATACGTCACAATCCCCGAGTGTCAAGTATAGGTTTGATTTGATTCTTGAAAATCTTGACAATTTCAAAGCGTAGCCGATTATGGGATTCGTAGATGATTGTATAATGAACAAGCCGGAGGGAAGCGCAAAAATAGACGTTTCTGCACTGATTATCGACTTGTCGGAACAACTACCCGACCCGCAGCCGATCGTGCGTCTATGGGGTAATTTGATAGCTTCTCGGGGCAACATCTCCGCCGTGGTCGGGCTGGCCAAGAGCCGCAAGACTTTTCTGACGTGCACCGTGGCTTCGGGCTTCCTCGCCGATGCGGAGTTCTTGGGGTTCGATACACCTGCCGTGGGTAAGATCGTGTACATCGACACGGAGCAGGCCCGGGCCCACGTCCACAAGATCGCCCGGCGGATCCTCCGGAGCATCGGGCTGCCGACGGACCGCAACCACGACAAGCTGATCGTGGCGGCCCTGCGGGAGCTGACGCCGGACCAGCGCAAGGAGGCTACGGCCGAGATACTCCGCCGATACAAGCCAGACTTGTTGATCCTCGACGGCGTGGCCGACCTCTGCAACGACCCGAACGACCTGCATGAATCCGAGGCTTTGACGTGCGAACTGATGCGTTGGAGCAGCGAGTACGACAACCATATCCTTTGCGTGCTGCACTCCAATCCCGGAGGCGACAAAGCACGTGGCCACCTCGGTTCGGCATTGCTCCGCAAGGCGGAGACGGTGATGCTCGTCAAAGCCGACGGTGCGACCTCGGTCGTCTCGCCGCAGTACTGCCGCAACGAGCCGTTCTCAGAGTTCGCATTTCGAATCAATGCGGACGGTCTGCCGGAGGCGTGCAGTATTCCTGCACCTCAACCGAAAGAGGACGTATTTGCCGAGATTATGGAGAAAGGAAAGGTCTATGCGCATTCGGAGCTGGTGGCGTTGATAATGGGTGCTGCTGACCTTAAAGAAGGTAGCGCCAAATCGAAAATTTCACGAGCTGTCAAGGCTGGTCTTGTCGTGAAAAACCAGGCCGGCGGTTACTACCTCCCGGGGTCACAAGTTGAGGCCGCACAACCCGAGTTGCACGATGAACCTTTCTGAATATCTATGTCTCGTTACAGGCTTGTGGGAGGCGGGTTGCAGGTTGCACCCCCTATATAGGGGTGCAACCTTGCAACCCCACCCGCCCCAAATGGCATGAGACTATAAACAGACAAATAGATTGGACAATGGAAAAAGACAAAAGAGAAGTGACGCAACCATCCTATGCCGAGGCGTAGTCACAGCACGAGAGATGAATAAATATGTTAAACAAGTTGAACACTATAAAAAATGGCATATCCGAAGACTAAACCATCTATAGAACAGTTCGAGCAAATAGCTAACGCTTGCGGAGGCATATTATCGGATATTGCGGCAAACTTCAAAGTAGCACGAAATACCGTATATGCCTGGTGCAGGAATGACCCCGAGTTCAAGCAAGCTCTCGACGATTCCCGTGAGCGCTTTATCGACCTTGCCGAAAGCAACCTCCGCAAACTGGTTGCCGGGGTTCCAGCCATTGAGACCAACGAGAAAGGAGAAAAGCAATTTGCCGGGTGGATCGAACGTCCCTCCGAGACTGCGATTATCTTCACACTTAAAACACGTGGCAAAAAGCGAGGCTATGTAGAGCGGCAAGAGGTCACAGGGCCGGACGGCGCTGATCTTATTCCGCCCCGTACTCTATCTCCCGAGGAAGCGAAACAATATGGGTTAAAACTCAACGAAGAGTATTAGAATGACAGTATGCGGCGTGGATTCGAGAAATAAGAGCGGCCATAGCTGACCGCCCCCAAATGATTGCCTGCACTTTTCGACAAGAGCAAAGGTAATCATTTTTCGGGAGATGAGCAGGATAAAACCAAAGGAACAACGCCGGGGCGGTGCACGGGACGACAGCGATCTTACGATCGGCCTTAACCGTAGGGAACTGGCCGAGCTGCTGGAAAGCGTGCGGCGCAAGTGCGAGGCGATCCGCCGACGGGAGGATTCGCAGATTCAAAGAGGGGGTCGGTAGTAACCGGCCCCCTTTGTCGTGGTGGGTCCGTTGCCGGGATTCCGACCTCGGCCGCCCGGGGGATTCCCGGTTCGGGAACTCCTTGTTTCCTCAGCCTGTCGGGGGTTTGGCAATCATCATTTTGCATACGCAATTTTCTGCGTATGTTGCGGGGAGTGGTGTAGCGAAATGCGACTATTCAGTTTTGAATTGTCATCGAGAGAACAGAGTATGTTGCAGGCGGTGCTCAAATGCGCCCCGATATAACGTTCTGCTGCTCGGTTCATGGCGTCGCATAATACGACAACAACCAAAAGCCCCGAACGGTTATCCATTCGAGGCGTTAATAGAAGAGGAAAATTTACATATGCCAAATTCGGCATATGCCAAATGGCTTACTGAAATCGTTATGGAAAAAGTAAGGCGACCCTTGTGGATCGCCTTTGACAGATTATCGCTCTGTCGGGCCGGTGCAGAACGAGGCTTGCGCCTCTATCCACGTCGTAAACACGGGCAAATACCGTGCTGAATCTTCGAGGTCATCCCTCACACTGCAAAGGTAATAATTATTCCGACAACAGCAATAGATTCCGTTATGTGAATCTTCACAACGCTATTCCTCGCCGCCTTTCTTGAAGCTGATCGGAGTGCGTGGCCGGGCCCGCTAGTGGGCCCTTTTAAGGCTGGCCACTTCGATTTCGTGTGCCTTGTAGTTTATCGTGTTCGGTGCTTGATTTCTGCCTCAAGTTCTTTGAGCTGCTCCATATCTTCTCGATCCGCATCGAGTGCCTCTTTTCGCTTGCGTCGTGCGTTGAATTCCTCGTAAACTCTTCGTGCAAATTCATTTTTTTGGATTTTACTTACTGTACCTGCATTAGGCAGCAATCGTTGGTCATTCGACAATAGTATTTTATCAACATTCTCCCTCCAAAAATTCATCGTGAGGTCTTGGCGATTTTTTGCTCGAAATTCGGCTGTCTCCAAGAAGATAACAACAAGTCGATTCAAAGAATCTAATTCGTCGTTTGTCAAATAATTTTTGGCTATAATGACATCTTGCTTGCGTACAACCGAACCTTCCCAGGAGGTTAGTCCCATATTCGGAGCACTTGCATCGGCTCTTGCCATTACAATCTCTGCGGAGGTTTGCCCTGTTATAGCATACAGAAGTTTATTTTGTGTTTCAGCATAAAACATCTGGGTAGCTTTGTCTGTTTTATCATAATCATTGCTTAAAGCAAATAATTCACGGACCTTTTGGTAAAATCGCTTTTCAGAGGCCCGAATATTCCGAATACGGGCAAGCAGTTCATCAAAATAATCGGGTCGCCCGTCGGGATTTTTTAACCGCTCGTCGTCAATTATGAACCCTTTGCGTAGATATTCGGCAAGGTTGCGGTTCGCCCATTGGCGAAACTGTACACCACGAATAGAGCGAACACGAAACCCTATTGCCAAAATCATCTCCAAAGAGTAAAATTTGACCTGATACGGTTTGCCGTCTGCGGCAGTTGTTAAGTAATTCTTAACAACTGAATCCGGATTTAACTCCTTCTCTTTTAATATATTGTTTATATGCTGACTAACATTTGGGATTGAGGTGGCAAAAAGTTCGGCCAATTGGGCTTGGTTGAGCCATACAGAACCGTCACGAGCTAATAACGAAACACGGCTTTTGCCATCACTGGATGTGTATAGTATCAATTCTTGTTCCATAACTACTCCCTTTCCTTAACCTCCAGCACCGTCCCGCACTTCGGGCAGACGAGCGTGTTAGATTTCGGTGTAAAAAGTTCTGTAACGGATACGGATAAACCTGCTGCGATCTTTTCAAGGGTTTCGACTGTCGGATTCCCGTTTGCCGCTTTTGCCAACCCTACGGGGCTCATCCCGATTTTTTCAGCTAAATCTTTTTGAGTTATGCCCTTTTCCTTGCACAGCTCCAAAATACGAAATTTGGACATTATACGAATAGTTTATTTATCGTTAGATGCCACAAATATAACAAATATCCATATAAGTATAATAAAATGCGCAATAAAATTACTATAACGGTAATTTTGATCCCTTTTTATTTGGCTGGTATTATATTTTGAGTTATATTTGCGATACCAAAACAAAACTAAAGATATAACAAGCCATGACCACCGCCACCCATACCGAGCTGATGCAGATAGCCAAAGAGGCCGCAGCATATATTACGAAGCTGAACGGCGAAAGCGAGACTTTCGAGATCGAGGGCGACACCCTGACCGCAGTAATCGCCTACACGGCCGAGATCGGCGAAGATGACGGCGACCGCTACACCGCCCCGAGCTGGTGGGTTAAGCGAGAAGAGGCAAAGGTTGTAGCGGTCTATAACGAGGACGGCGACGATGCTGAAGCCGCCGAGTGGTTGAAGAATATGTTGAACTAACAATCAAAAAACAATAGAGTATGAACGCATTTGCATTTAAAGTGATCGACGCAATCAATCGTGAGGGTATGGACAACGGCCAATGGGGTCTTGCCAAAGAGGTAGATAGCACCGTGGCCTATTTTGGCACCGTAGAAGACGTCGAGTTGAAAGGCCAGTGGGCATACGTCTATGCAGAAAAAGACGAAATATTTTCGTCATTCTTCGAGAAAATCGAGCCTACGAGAGTTCTGCATGTAGCAGACAGCGACAACGGCCTACTGCTGCTCTATCGCCTCGACTAAAGCCGTTCGGGCGGCTATAAAGAGACCTCAAGCCCGAAGCGTGGCGGCGACCTGCCGCCGGTGGTAAACAACTACAACAATGAAAACACGCAAACCCACCCCGAAAGTCTCGAAAGCCCGAGCAATCGAGCTTGCCATGAACCTGAACGGCGTATCACGTGAAATCGCCGAGAAATACACAGATAGCGAACTGAAAGAGTGCCTGCGTCTGCTCAAACTCAAAGCCAACTTTTAACCATGAAAAGGACCGATCTTTCAACGATCATGCGCCGGGCGTGGCAGATCGCCCGCACTACGGGCAAGGCGTTCGCCGTGGCCCTCTCGAAGTCGTGGCAGCTCTACCGGCTGACGAAGCAAATGCGGGCTGGCATAGTCAAGTTCGCCTACGAAAAGGCCGACGGCACGCTGCTTAAGGCAATCGGCACACTCAAAGAGGTGGCCACCCTCGTCAAGGGCACGGGCCGCCCCGACGACGGGCGCACGGTCAGATACTACGATGTTGAGGCCGACGACTGGCGGTCATTCAAGGTCGAGAATTTCGTAACAGCATATTAGCAGCTCTCTCAACTCCTGCGAACAAGGTGACGATGCACCGAGACACGACGCCCCCGGCGGTAATCCGGCCGCCGGGGCAGAGAGCAGGGCAAACAAACAATAATCCAATAAAACAACGATACAATGGCTTCAAAAACGACAACGGGCAAAACGGCCCAATCTGAAATGACCACCTCGGAAGCGTATATGCGCACCGTGAACAAGATCAGCAACAACACCCGCAACTGGCTCGTCATTATGGGTGCGGTCCAAGACCTCCGGGGAGCGATGTGGCATGAACTGGAGGATGCTTATTCTCCGGGGGTTCCCGGCCGAAAGGAGAAGCTCGACGAGTTCCAAACGATAATGGGTGCGGTCGAACGATTCGTCATATCGGAAATGGGATCGTCCATCTATGCACGAATGTTAGGAGAGGAGGGGACGATATGAGTGCACGAAACGATTTGCTGGCCAACATTCAAGTCCAGCGGGACGAGTTACGCTATTTCGGGCAAGTCCCGGAGTACTCTTACAGCCTCGGCTGGGGCAAGGACAGCACTCTGCAAGGCGATTCCTTGACTTACGATGAACTGAAAGCGCTGCACGCCCTTATTGGGCAAGTGCTCGAAGAAGACAAACCCAAACAGATAGGCGATTATGAATAACGATATTGTGTTTCTGAAAACGACGGTATTCCGTAGTAACGGCGAACGGACGGTCGAATGGTCCGTGAAGATCGGCTCCTCGGACTTTGAACCGGTAGATGCCCGCAAGCTCAAAGCGATGCGCAAGATGATCGATGAGGTATTGAACGAATCGCAGAAAGGAGGGGCACGATGATCTACGAACTCTCTTATGACGGCTATCGGCTGGGGTTATTCCCCACCGAAGCTGCCGCCCGGGAGCGGGCGCAGTTCCTGCCCAAAGGCGTTTATACGGTCCGGGAATGGGGCGTAGATGGCGAATACCTCACGTTCGATCCTACGATGAATGCAGTGTATGAATTCAACAACTGACGAAATGAAAAACAACAGACGCAAGAAAAGACCGGCCGCCGACCGAATCCGACATGATACGCCGACTACTGAACGGGTGCGGACCATAACAACCATATCGCCCGGGACGAAACGATGGATCGTCGCACTCGCAATGCTGGAGGACCTCCGGGGCTTCTGCTATACGGATGCTCCTCGTGACGATGAATTGCTGCGGGCTGTCGAGGGCGTGCGCAAGGTCATCAACAAGTATCTGACCGAACAGATACACATATCGGTCGCCGAGGGGAATGCAATGAATGCACTATAAATACCTGTCTGGTAATGGCGAGTGGTGCAAATGTGGTGCAAAATAGAAATAAGAAATCGCAACCGATTGACAATCAGCTGCGATTTTCTTTTTCAGTGCCCAGGACAAGACTCGAACTTGCATGAACTAATGTTCACTACCCCCTCAAAGTAGCGTGTCTACCAATTTCACCACCTGGGCATTCCCTCCCGTTTTTCGTATTCGGGAGTGCAAATGTAACTATAATTCCGGTTTCTGCAAAATTTTATCGCAAAAAAAACGGATTTCCGGATCGAATTCTCCGGAAATCCGTTTCTGCGGGCCCTGTCGGGCGGGTGCGGGCCTCAGCGGATCGTCATTTCGTCGATCAGGCGTCCGGCGCCGCCGATGCGGTCGATGACCGTCAGCACATAGCGGATGTCCACGGCGATGTTGCGGCACAGTTCGGGATCGAACTCGATGTCGCTCATCGTCGAGCGCCACGTGCGGTCGAAGTTGATGCCGATCAGCTCGCCGCGTGCGTTCAGCACGGGCGACCCGGAGTTGCCTCCCGTGGTCTGGTTGTCGGCCAGGAAGCACACGGGCACCGTGCGGCGTCCGTCGATCAGGGCGCTCCAGCGGCCGTAGTCGCCCGAGGCGTGGAGGTCGCGCAGCGACTGCGGGATGTCGTAGTCGTAGATCGCGGGGTTGTCCTTGGCGATCAGTCCGTCGAGCGTCGTGAGCGGCTTGTGGTATTCGCCGTCGGCATAGTCGTAGCCCCGTACCGATCCGTAGGCCACGCGCAGGGTCGAGTTGGCGTCGGGGAAGAATGCGCGGCCGGGGTCGAAGGCGCGCAGCGCCCTCAGGTAGGGGCGGTACCACCGCTCGATCGAGGGCACGTCGCTCAGGTTGCGTCGGAGCATCATGCCGCGGCCGATGCCTTCGGGACCGAAGGAGAAGAGCTTCCGCAGCCGCAGCACGGGATCGGCGGCGAGCGCCGCGGTGTCGGCCGCCTCGGCCGTCTCGCGCGAGACGGAGGGGCTGCGGTCGTAGAGCGCATCGACGTAGGCGTCGATCGTGCCGCCGGCGCGGTCGATCTCGTCCTGCATCTTGCGGGGCATGCCGCCCGGGTAGTAGTGCGCGAGGCCGTGGAGGACGCATTTGGCCAGGCGGCGGTCCAGGGCGGCGGCGTCGTAGCCGCCGGAGAGCAGGGCCGCGCCCCCCTGGGCGAACCGCTCCGCCGTGGCGGCGGACCAGGGCGTGGGCAGCTCCAGCACCAGATCCACGCCTCCGGCCAGGGCGGCCTCCGCGCGGGGATGCTTGGCCAGAATGGCAAAATCCCCCCGCTGGACGAAGTTGCCGCTCATGCAGGCCACCACCGCCGTATCCGCCCCCAGGCGGCGGCGCACCTCCTGGATCTGCCAGGCATGGCCCCGGTGGAAGGGGTTATATTCGGCGATGATGCCCGCTACCGCCACGGCACGGCCTCCCTTCGTCCCTGATTTGAGAAATTTTTGAAAACAGACAAAAAAATGGTTGTCTATCCGGAGAAAATAGTCTACAATAGATAACGGTATTCATTCTACCTGTCTCCTGCCAAAAATGCAAGCCACAGGCCGGAAACAAAAATTAACAAAACAATGACAATCTAGGGATAAGGAGAATTGACGCACATGAAAATTCTGATTATCAACGCAGGCAGCTCCTCCCTGAAGTACCAGTTCATGGAGTCCGAGGGCGGCCAGGTCTTCGCCAAGGGACTGTGTGAGCGCATCGGCATTGATGGCCGCCTCACCCACAAGGTCCCGGGCCGGGAGGATGTGAAGCAGGACATCCCCATGCCCACCCACGGCGAGGCCATCCAGGCGGTGCTGGACATCATGGTGGACCCCGCCAAGGGCGTGATCGCCTCCACCGACGAGATCGCCGCTGTGGGCCACCGCGTCCTTCACGGCGGCATGGCCTTCACGGAGAGCTGCATCATTGATGACAAGTGCATCGAGGCCATCAAGAAGTGCATCCCCCTGGGCCCCCTCCACAACCCCGCCAACCTCATGGGCATCGAGGCCTGCCAGAAGATCATGCCCAACACCCCCCAGGTTGCCGTGTTCGACACTGCCTTCCATATGACCATGCCCCCCAAGGCGTACATCTACGCCATCCCCTACGAGTACTATGAGAAGGACGATGTGCGCCGCTACGGCTTCCACGGCACCAGCCACCGCTACGTCTCCGCCCGGGCCATCGACATGCTGGGCAATCCGGAGCACAGCAAGGTGATCTGCTGCCACCTGGGCAACGGCTCCTCCCTGTCCGCCGTGGTGGACGGCAAGTGCGTGGACACCACCATGGGCCTGGGGCCCCTCGCCGGCTTCCCCATGGGCACCCGCTCCGGCGATGTGGACGCCACCATCCTGGAGTACCTCATGGGCCGGTACGGCTATGACATCAAGGAGATGCTGAACATCCTCAACAAGAAGAGCGGCGTGCTGGGCATCTCCGGCGTGAGCTCCGACTTCCGCGACCTGGACGACGCCGCCGCCAAGGGCAACGAGCGCGCCCAGCTTGCCCTGGACAAGTTCATCTACGAGGTCCGCAAGTTCATCGGCGCCTACGCCACCGCCATGGGCGGGGTGGACGCCATCGTGTTCACCGCCGGCATCGGCGAGAACTCCAAGGAGCTCCGGGCCGACATCTGCGAGGGCTTGGCCTACATGGGCATCCAGATGGACAAGGAAAAGAACAACGTCAGGGGCAAGGAGGTGGACGTGTCCGCCGCCGGCTCCAAGGTGAAGATCTTCATCATCCCCACCAACGAGGAGCTGATGATCGCCATGGACACCGCCGAGCTGTGCGCCAAGTAATCGTACAAGCAGTGCAATAAAACGAGACCAGCGCCGGCCCTCCTGGTTTAGACCGGAGAGGGCCGGCGCATACTATTTCTATAGCTTTTCATCAGGGAGGAACATGTATGCTGAAAGACAAGATTGCCATCGTCACCGGCGGCACCCGGGGCATCGGGTATGCCATTGTGGAGAAGTACCTGGCCAACCACGCGGTTGTCGTCCTCTGCGGTTCCCGCCAGGAGACGGCGGACAGGGCCGTGGCGGCGCTGAAGGAGAGGGATCCCAGTTGGCGGGTGGAGGGTATCGCCCCGGACCTGGGCAGCTACGAGTCCGTAAAGGCCGCCTTTGACGGAGTGCGGGAGCGCCACGGCCGCATTGACATCCTGGTAAACAACGCGGGGATGTCCTCCTCCGAGCCCCTGTCCGAGTACACTCCGGAGCTGTTCCGGAAGGTGATGAGCCTGAACGTGGACGCGGCGTTCTACTGCGCCCGCGCCGTGTACGACGCCATGGCCAATCCCGCCAAATACGGCCTCACCCCCGAAATCGGAAACCAGATAAAGAGCGCGTGGGCAGCTACGGAAGCCGACGTTGAAGCCGCCCTCAAAAACGAGAAATTCAACCGCCTCGTGGCCGGCCTGTTCACAGCCAACAAGCTCGATGCACGCTCCATCTACGACGACGGCGCCAACTCCCGCAGCATCGCCTACACCACCAAGAGCCTCAGTGCGGCAAGCGACGTCGACGTAACCGACGACGACATCCGCGCAGCATGGCAGCAGGCCAAGGAAAGCTACCGCCTCGGCGAAGAAAACCGCGCCGTGGAATATGTGCTCGTAAGCATCGAGCCTTCGCAGGCCGACCGCCTCGCCGGACAGAAAGAAGTAGAAGACGCCCTTCTGGCTCTCAATTCACAGCCCGGCACCGACGGCGTGAGCGCATCGACCCGCTTCCTCGTCAACCGCGTGGAAGTTCCCGCATCGCAGATAACCGACCGCAGCCTCAAGGCATTCGCCGACACGGCAGGCCGCCGCCATACTGAGCCACGTCAACGACAAATACACCATAGCCAAGCTCATCGACAAGCACAACGACATCGACTCCATCCAGGTGTCGTACCTCATGGCGCAGACGCCCGAAATGCTCGACAGCGCCCTTGCCGCAGTGCGCGGCGGAGCTTCCATGGCATCGCTCAGCGACGGCAGCACCCTTCAGGGCATCGACAGCACATGGACATCGCTCGGCGGCGGTTTCCCTGAAAGCCTCGCAGCCCGCCTCACCAATGCCACCGTGGGCGAAGCATTCATCTTCACCGACTCCATCCAGGGTCAGAGCGCAGCCGGCATCTACCGCGTAGAGCGCCGCCACGCCCCCGTGCCTTTCTACGACCTCGCCGTCATAGAATACACCATCGACCCCTCCAACGAGACCATCGCCCAACTCTCCGGCGACCTCAACACCTTCCTTGCCGCCAATTCTTCGGCCGACGACTTCAGCGCCCACGCCGCTGAGAACGGCTAAACCGCCGTGGCCGCCCTGGTGAGCGCGTCCCCTCCCCTCGTGGGCAATGTAGCCGACAGCCGCGGTGCCGTGAAGTGGGCCATGGATGCCCGCAAAGGACAGGTTTCGCCCTCGTTCCAGGACAACAAGCAGACCTACCTCATGGCCGTGGCCGTAAAAGACATCTACGACGGCGACTACCTGCCCCACACCGCAGCGCCCGTCAATCCCGCCCTGCGCCAGCAGGCTCTGGCCAAGAAGCGCGGCGAAGCCCTCGTTGAGCGCTACGCAGGCAAGGCAAGCGACATCGCCGGCTACGCGGCAGCCATGGAGTCGAAAGTCGACACTGTGAGCGTAGTGTTCAGCCAGGCCATGATTCCCGGCATCGGCTTCAACGAAAGCGCCATCCAGGGCGCCGTGGCCGGAGCAGAAAAAGGCGCGGTAGTAGGCCCTGTGGCCGGCAACAACGCCGTAATCGTGTTCCAGGTGCTCGACGCCAAGACCGAAGGCCGCCCCTACAACTTCGAGGAATACGCCGCACGTTTCAACCAGGCTCTCGGCATCAACCACTTCACCCCCATGAGCCTGCTCCTCGGCAAAGAAAAGATAGAAAACCACTCGCTCAACTTCGTGCAGAGCGCAGTGCAGCAGTAAACTGACAGCATACAGAACGAGGGGCGCGCCGGCCGGCGCGCC
>OFGF01001169.1_pt1 | contig 17644 bp, 15 predicted proteins | sample 1521711 | NCBI WGS metagenome assembly OFGF01 (sample SAMEA3504092, study PRJEB24116) | mouse gut metagenome | biome: mouse gut; feature: mouse-associated habitat; material: faeces | place: Denmark | collected 2011 | reverse complement strand
GGAGGCCGAGGAGGCGGTCGGCGGTAATCGCCCCATGGGGCCCCCGCAAAGCCGTCCCTCAGGCTTTGTGGGGAGAGGAGGAGCAAGGGAGTGTGTGGAGCTTTCGCCGCAGGCGGAAGCGGAACACAGCGGACTTTGCGACGACGAGGCGGCGGTCGGCGGTAGCCCCGCCCGGAATGGAATAACACACCAAAGCAGACCGGAAGCCCCCGGTCTGCTTCCGCTTCTTCCCAAACCGCCCGCCACGTCCAGGAAACGCCCCCGGCAACCGCCCCGCCAGCACCCCCACACACCCAGGCGCAGCAAACGTGGACCCTGCCCACTTCCCAATGACCGCACCAAGCAGCGGCAGCGGAAATAGGGGCAGACGCGTCCGTATCCGCTCCGCGCCGGAAGGGTATCCCGACACGCCCCGATCTGACTCCCCCGTAAATGGGGGATTCTTAAGGGGGTGGCCGTCTCCACAGTCGGCCACCCCCTTAAGTGTTCTCTTTGGGTACTTTCTCTCACAGGAGAGAAAGTACCGCCCCGCAGGGCCCACCCCTGCCGCGGGTTCGGGAGGGCCCCCTTCCCAAAACCTCCCCAATCCCAGGGTCGGTTTTCGTGCAAAATCCCATCTTGCTTCTCCCGCCCGGTTCTGGTAATATAGAGCGAACGCAAAAGGAGGGGAACGATATGTGCCAGCTTACGCCGCTGTTTTTCAAAACGCCTGAGCTTGGGGCGTATCATTTCCATTTCTATTTTTGAGCAATCACCGTTTTCCGGTGGTTGCTTCTTTTTTGCGCGGAGCTGTTGAACGACATCTGAAAGGGAGAGAGTAGAATGAACAACCAAGAGCCTGTCCGCGACGCCCGCACCCTGGGCCTGCCCAAGATGCTCATCCTGGGCCTCCAGCATATGTTCGCCATGTTCGGGGCCACCGTGCTGGTGCCCATCCTGGTGAACAATTACGGCCTGCCCCTGTCCATCCAGACCACCCTGCTGTTCGCCGGAATCGGCACCCTGTTCTTCCATGTGTGCACCCGGCTGAGGGTGCCCGCCTTCCTGGGGTCCTCCTTCGCCTTCCTGGGCGGCTTCCAGGCCATCGCCAACCTGGACTCCGGCAAGTACGCCGCCATGGAAGCCTCGGAAAAGCTGCAATACGCCTGCGGCGGCATCGTGGTGGCCGGCCTGCTGTACGTGGTGCTGGCGGGGGTGATCAAGCTGGTGGGCGTGAAGAAGGTCATGCGCTTCCTGCCCCCGGTGGTCACCGGGCCTATCATCATCCTCATCGGCCTGAACCTGGCCCCCTCCGCGGTGAACAACGCCAAGACCTGCTGGTGGCTGGCCCTGGTGGCCATGGCCATCATCATCGCCGCCAACATCTGGGGCAGGGGTATGATTAAGATCATCCCCATCCTGCTGGGCGTGGTGGGCTCCTACGTCATCGCCGTCATCGCCAACGCCATGGGAGCTACGGCGGTGGACGCCACCGGCGCGGTGGTCCCCCTGATGGACTTCTCCACCGTGGCCGACGCCAAGATTCTGGGCCTCCAGCCCTTCCTCACCGACTTCGGCGGCTCCATCGCCAAGTTTGACCTGACCGCCATTCTGGTGATGGCCCCCATCGCCATCGCCGCCATGATGGAGCACATCGGCGATATGTCCGCCATCTCCGCCACCGTGGGGGAGAACTTCATCGAGAACCCCGGCCTGCACCGCACCCTCATCGGCGACGGCATCGCCACCTCCCTGTCCGCCGTCTTCGGCGGCCCCGCCAACACCACCTACGGCGAGAACACCGGCGTGCTGGTGCTGTCCAAGGTCTACGACCCCAAGGTGATCCGGCTGGCGGCCATCTACGCCCTGGTGCTGTCCTTCAGCCCCATGTTCGCGGCGGTGGTGAACGCCATGCCCGCGGCCATCGTGGGCGGCGTGAGCTTCATTCTGTACGGTATGATTTCCGCCATCGGCGTGCGCAACGTGGTGGAGAACCGGGTGGACTTCACCAACTCCCGGAACCTGATCATCGCGGCGGTGATTCTGGTGTGCGGCCTGGGCTTCTCCGGCGGGCTCACCTTCCAGGTGGGCGGCGCGCAGATTACCCTGACGGCCCTGGCCATCGCCGCCATCGCGGGGATCGCGCTGAACGCCATCCTGCCGGGGAAGGATTACGAGTTCGGGGCCGACGTCACCGACGGGCGGTCGGCGGATTTTGGGCGGTATTGAGACACGAGTATTTTTATGAAGAAAGGGCCGGATCCCGGTGGGGATCCGGCCCTTTCTATAAGATATGCCAGCGTTTCCTAAATAAGATAGGCTGTCGCTCAAAGCAGATGAGCGGCTCCTTTATACGCCAAAGAGGAGAGAAATGATCCCCTGCCCATAATATTTGTCCGCAATGCCAGCGGAACTGACCAGCGACCACGCCAACAGTACCGCATTGAGAAACGCACCCAGCCATACGCTGTTTGTCACCTTATACATCTTCCTCGTGATATATACGGTCACAGGAACAAACAGAAGCATGGAATAGGACAGTGTGAAGTCACTGATCGCGGCTCCGGTCCAATTGACGAACCACATAATATAGCAGAACAGGCAGAGCAGGGAAACACCGATGGAATTGATGACGACGGTGAGGATGATTTCCTTCCTGCCCGACAACACATCCTCCGCGCCGTAGTTGATAGACATTCCAATCACGAGATACAGCACAAAGAACAGGACAACATAGGGAAGGGCCACCAGCCAGTGCTCAATCTTCATCTCTGTAAACATCATCTGCCAGAAGCGGAAGTCTTGGTTAAACAGGCGGCCGATGGAAGTCAGGAGAAGGTTGGCGAATGTGACGCAGATCACCCCGAGCAAGATCGTCTTGCCAACGGCGGAGGCACTGGCGGTTAAGTTCAGCTCCTTCAGCCCCCAGCTTCCGCTGTTCTTTTTGGAGATGGCAGCTTTTGCCGCCAGCATGGCAAGTGCCCCGCCTGCCAGCCAAACCACGAACCAAAAAGCAATCGCGCTGGTGCTGACCAGACGGAAAATGGAGGGCAGCTTTTTCCCAAACGGGTTTGCCCAGACAGGACCGCCGGTGTTCGCCTGATAGAGCGCAACGATGGTAAAAACAACGGTGACTGCCGCAAAAATCCAATAGACGAGCTTATTTTTCCCCTCGGGGGACGTGCTGTGCGGTTCCATGACGCACGGCTCAAAGAACTTGGTGGAGAGCAGCAGCCCTGCCAGAGCAATCACCGCCGCCAACATACACAGCATGGCGAGCAGGTTGCAGACTGCCCGCAGCCACCAATTCATTCCCTCCGTGGAGCTTTCGGCTGTTCCGGCGGGGAACGCCTGCTCCAGGATGCGGATGGTATCAGAGATTGTCGCGCTTGAAAAATACTGCTTCGAATGGCTTTCACTGTTGTAGCAGACAAGCCGCGCAGTGCGGTTGGCAAAGGCTTCGGCCAGCTCCACACTGCCGCTGGTGGTGGTGGAGTTAAAGGGGCCGATCTCCGTATAGGAATTGCCTTGGCTGGAAATACTGTACCAAGTCTCCATTTTGACAGGATCCCCCAGGATAACAGTGGTTCCATCGCCGTTCCACATGGCACCAGCACCAAGTGAATCATATTTGCCGTCAACAAAGGTGACATTGACCTGGCAGGGCCGCTGCACCTCATAGCCCCCCACTGTCACGTCGGCGTTGGCGGGGCCGCTGGTGGCCGAGGTAAGTATGATTGTGTTCAGCCGGGTATTGTGCTCTGCCTCCGCTGCGTCCCGCAACATTTGATAATGGGCGAGCTGGTCGGTGTTCAGCCTTGCTTGCGCAAGCTGATCGGCATCCTGCGTGATCTCCCCCTCGGTAAAAGTCTGCCCAAAGGTTTCGGCAAGAATGTTGATCAGCTTGTCGTTTAGGGTGAGATACCCGCAGTCCAGAACGGCAGTTGCCCCAGTGCGCCCACTGCCGAAGGAATGCCCCAGCATCGCGATGCGGGTATCATCCACATAGGACAGGCCGCGGGCGAACTCCAGCGCGTCATACAGTCCAAAGGGGCCTCCCAGCCCGAAATTTTCGGCACCGTTTCCGCCATCGTCACGGATCGGCTGCTCACTCAGCCCCATGCCGTAGGCGTTTACATTCAACACCACGTAGCCCCTGCGGGACAGCTCCTCCGCGATCCCGCGCATCACGTTTTTGGTAGCACCCCGTCCGTGGCCCAGAATCAGGCAGGGAAGGGAATCGGAATCCGAGGTTCCGGCAGGAATATACAGATCCAAATCCAACTCCGCCCCCCGGGCATCAATGGTAAGGCTGGAAATCTTCACCTTGCCAAAGTTGGAAGAAATCAAGGCGGCGCAAAAGCTGAACAGCAGGACGCCGCATAAAAACAGCGCAAGCAGCCTGCGGCAGCCGGAACTCGTCTTTAGGGTAAACTTTTGCTCCCTGGCTTCTGTGGTTTTCGTCATAATGCTTTCCTCCCCATGCGAATGTTTAGTAGAGTTAAATTCCGTGTCTCAGCAGGGTTCCTTCGACCACCTCCCCAAAAAACAATAAGAGCGCAACAGTTTCTCAACTGTCACGCCCTTCTCCTAAACTCATGAGCAGATATCCACTTTTCAGCATTGCTGTGTTTTTAGCATACCAGCCCCACAGTTTTTTGTCAATCCGTTTTTTGAATTTTGTCGAAAACCGCCAAATGTAACGTATATTTTTTGTTCCTCCCGCCAAAATACGAAAAACCAGCGATTCCCGGCTTGCATTTTCTCCCAAGCCCTGCTATGATATAGTCAGCACACTTGAAAATCGGCATACTACCGATTTTCAAAACAGCGGCTGTGCCGCTGTAGGCAAAGCCCGTGCGCTGACTATGAAATCTGACGCAGGGCCGCTTTGCGGCCTGTGCGGCACTGACGTGCCGCACAAGTTAAAAAGAAGTGTACACTTCTTTTTAACTGCGTCAATTATAACAACACGAAGTTTTGTGCAGAGTTTGAGACGCGCAGAGCAGCCCTATCCGGCTGTTTTGCGCCCTTTTTTGTCCCCATGAAAGGCGGGTGCAGCCCTATGGATCGAAACCAGCTCCTGGATCTCCTGGCCTCGGGTCCGGTGATCGCCGCCGTCAAGAGCGAGGACGGCCTGGCCGCTGCCCTGGAGAGCGACGTGTCCGTCATTTTCCTGCTCAGCGGCGATATCCTCACCGTGGCCGACGCCGCCGCCCGGGTGCGCAAGGCGGGCAAGCGGGCCTTCGTCCACCTGGATCTGGTGGACGGGCTGGCCGCCCGGGAGGTGTCGGTGGACTTCATCGCCCGCCAGACCGCCGCCGACGGCATCATCTCCACCAAGGCCGCCCTCACCCGCCGGGGCCGGGAGCTGGGGCTGGTGGCCATTCAGCGGTTCTTCCTGCTGGACTCCATGGCCCTGGACAACATCCAACGCCAGCGGCCCCAGGACGCCGACCTTATCGAGGTCCTCCCCGGCCTCATGCCCAAGATCATCCGCCGGGTGGCCCAGCTCACCGGAAAGCCCGTTATCGCCGGGGGGCTGATCTCCGACAAGGAGGACGTCACCGCCGCCCTCAGCGCGGGGGCCGTGGCGGTGTCCACCACCAACCCCGCCGTATGGCGTATGTGACAAATTTTCCTGTAAGTCCGTGATTTTTCCGATTGGGAGGTCATTTCATGTACGATGTACTCATCATCGGCTGCGGCGTCACCGGCGCGGCCGCCGCCTTCGAGCTGTCCAGATACCGGCTCAGGGTGGGCATTGTGGAGCGGGAGAACGACGTGGCCCTGGGCACCACCAAGGCCAACTCCGCCATCCTCCACGCCGGGTACGACCCGGAGCCGGGGACGCTGATGGCCCGCCTCAACGTCCGGGGGGTGGAGCTGGCCCGGGAGCTGTGCCAGAAGCTGGACGTGCCCTACCGCCCCTGCGGCTCCCTGGTGCTGGCCTTCTCGGAGGAGGAGCGGCCCGCCCTGGAGGAGCTGTACCGGAGGGGCCAGGCCAACGGCGTGCCCGGCCTGAAGCTGCTGGACGGGGCGGTGGCCCGCTCCCTGGAGCCGAACCTGTCCGACGAGGTGGCAGCCGCCCTCCACGCCCCCTCCGCCGCCATCTGCTCCCCCTGGGAGTACTGCCTTGCCCTGGCGGAGACGGCGGTGAAAAACGGCGCGGAGCTGCACTTGAACACCGCCGTCACCGGGCTGGAACGGCTCCAGGCGGGGGAGGCAGGCCCCTCATGGCTGGTCCACACAAACCAGGGGGACTTTGAGGCCCGGTTTGTGCTCAACGCCGCCGGGGTGGACGCCGCCGGCGTCCACGATCTGGCCGCCCCCCACTCCTTCGACATACGCCCCGCCCGGGGCCAATACTACCTGCTGGACAAGAGCGAGGGGGGCCGGGTGAGCCGGGTTATCTTCCAGTGCCCCAGCGCGGCGGGCAAGGGGGTGCTGGTGGCCCCCACCGTCCACGGCAACCTCATCGTCGGCCCGGATTCGGAGAAGGTGGAGGGGAACGACACCGCCACCACCGGGGACGGCCTGCGGTTCGTCCGGGAGACCGCCCGGAAATCCGTCCCCTCCGTCAGCTTCCGGGAGTCCATCCGGAACTTCGCCGGGGTGCGGGCCGCCTCCGGCAGGCCGGACTTCATCCTGGAGGAGAGCGCGCCCGGCTTTATCGACCTGGCGGGGATCTGCTCGCCGGGGCTGTCCGCCGCCCCCGCCATCGGGGAATACGCGGCGGAGCTGCTGGCCAAGGCGGGGCTGGTCCTGGAGCGGAAGGACGATTTCGTCTGCCAACGCCGCCGCACCCGCTTCAAGGAGCTGTCCCCGGAGGAACGCGCCGCCCTGGTGGAGCGGGAGCCCGCCTTCGGCCGGGTGATCTGCCGCTGCGAGACAGTCACCGAGGGGGAGATTTTAGAGGCCCTCCACGGCCCCATCCCCCCGGTGTCCGTGGACGGGGTGAAGCGGAGGGTGAACGCGGGCATGGGCCGCTGCCAGGGGGGGTTCTGCGGGCCCCGGGTGGTGGACCTGCTGGCCCGGGAGCTGCGCAAATCCCCGGCGGAGATTGTGCAGGATCAGGCCGGGTCCTGGCTGCTGGACCGCCAGACGAAGTCCGGTTTCCTCCCTCCCCCGGAGGGTGGAAACACCGTCCAGCCGGAAGGAGGCGCGAAGTATGTATGACCTCATTGTGATCGGCGGCGGGCCCGCCGGGTTAGCCGCCGCCTGCGCCGCCTGGGAGGGCGGTTTGCAGAAGATCCTCATCGTGGAGCGGGACAAGGAGCTGGGCGGCATTCTCAACCAGTGCATCCACAACGGCTTCGGCCTCCACCACTTCAAGGAGGAGCTGACTGGGCCGGAGTACGCCGGACGGTTTGTGAAGCTCCTGGGCGAGACGGGGGTGGAGGTCCGGCTGGACACCATGGTGCTGGAGGTGGCGGACGACCGCCGGGTACATATGGTGGGCAAATCCACCGGCTACCGGGTGGAGGAGGCCAAATCCATCGTGCTGGCCATGGGCTGCCGGGAGCGCACCCGGGGGGCCATCGCCATCCCCGGCACACGGCCCGCCGGGGTGTTCACCGCCGGAGCCGCCCAGCGGTACGTGAACATGGAGGGCTGGATGCCCGGAAAACGGGTGGTGATTCTGGGCAGCGGCGACATCGGGCTGATCATGGCCCGCCGCATGACCCTGGAGGGGGCCAAGGTGCTGGCCTGCGTGGAGGTGATGCCCTACTCCGGCGGGCTGAACCGGAACATCGTCCAGTGCCTCCACGATTACGATATCCCCCTGTACCTGTCCCACACCGTCACCGATATCCGGGGGAAAAACCGGGTGGAGCAGGTGGTGGTGTCGGCGGTGGACGGGCACCGGAACCCCGTCCCCGGCACCGAGATGGTGTTCGACTGCGACACCCTGCTGCTGTCGGTGGGGCTGATCCCGGAGAACGAGCTGACCCGGCAGGCGGGCATCGCCATGGACCGCCGCACCAACGGGGCCGTCGTCTACGAGAATATGGAGACCTCCCTCCCCGGCGTGTTCGCCTGCGGCAACGTGTGCCACGTCCACGATCTGGTGGACTTCGTGACAGCGGAGAGCCAGAAGGCCGGGTCCGCCGCCGCCCAATACGTGCTGGGCGGCGGGTCCGCCGCCGGGGAGACAGTCCTGGAGGTAACCAACGGGGACGGGGTGACTTACACCGTGCCCCAGAAGCTCCGCCCCCGGCGGGTGGAGAAGCTGTGCGGGCTGTTCTTCCGGGTGAACCGGGTATTGGGGAACAGCGAAATTCTGGTCACGTCCGGGGGCACCCAGATCGCCCGCTTCCAGCGGGAGCACCTGGCCCCCGGCGAGATGGAGCGGATCGACCTGCCCCGGGCCCTGCTGGACCGGGCGGAGGGGGAGATCACCGTGTCCGTCCGGGAGGTGGAGCAATGAAGGAGCTGATCTGCATCGTCTGCCCCAAGGGGTGCCATCTGAAGGTGGACGAGGAAAACGGCTTTGCCGTCACAGGAAACGCTTGCCCCCGGGGGGCGGAATACGGTAAAATGGAGCTGACCCATCCCACCCGGGTGGTGACCTCCACGGTGCGGTGCGCCAGGGGGCTGTACCCCCGGTGCCCGGTGAAAACGGACCGGCCCGTCCCCAAGGGGGAGATCTTCCGGGTGATGGCCGCCCTGGAGGTTGTGGAGCTGTCCGCCCCCGTCCGGGCGGGGCAGGTGGTGGTGGAGAACGTGTGCGGCACCGGGGCCAACGTGGTGGCCACACGGGATATGATCTGATCCGTTTGCACAAATTGGACGTTTTTTGTAGGGACGCACATCGTGCGCCCGCAATATCCCCGCTGCGTTCCGTCCATGCGGGCGCACAATGTGCGCCCCTACATCCGTTGGGAGGTATGATAAAATGAACGGCAAATACATCCTCGCCCTGGACCAGGGCACCACCAGCTCCCGGGTGATCCTGTTCGACCGGGATCAGAACATTTTAGGCGTGAGCCAAAAGGAGTTCACCCAGCACTACCCCCACGAGGGCTGGGTGGAGCACGACGCCATGGAGATCTGGTCGTCCCAGTACGCCACCATGATGGAGGTGGTGGCCCAGTCCGGGGTGGCCCCGGAGGACATCGCCGGAATCGGCATCACCAACCAGCGGGAAACCACCATCCTGTGGGATAAGGAGACGGGCCGCCCCGTCTCCAACGCCATCGTGTGGCAGTGCCGCCGGACCGCCCCCCTTGTGGACCGGCTGCTGGCGGACGGCCTGGGCGATCACATCCAAAAAACCACCGGACTGGTGCCGGACGCCTACTTCTCCGCCACCAAGATCAAGTGGATTCTGGATCACGTGGAAGGGGCCAGGGAGAAGGCCCGCCGGGGGGAAATCCTGTTCGGCACCGTGGACAGCTGGCTGGTGTGGAAGCTCACCGGGGGCGCGGCCCACGTCACCGACGTGACCAACGCCTCCCGGACCATGCTGTTCGATATCCACCGCCTGGATTGGGACGAGACGCTGCTCCACGCCCTGGACATTCCCCGGGCCATGCTGCCCAAGGTGTGCTCCTCCAGCGAGATCTACGGCTACGCCGACATACAGGGCGTCCGGGTGCCCATCGCGGGCATCGCCGGGGACCAGCAAGCCGCCCTGTTCGGCCAGACCTGCTTCCAGCCGGGGGACGCCAAGAACACCTACGGCACCGGGTGCTTCCTGCTGATGAACACCGGGGGCGCGCCCTGCGAGAGCAAAAACGGCCTGCTCACCACCATCGCCATCGGGCTGAATGGAAAGGTGCAGTACGCCCTGGAGGGGTCGGTGTTCGTGGGCGGGGCGGTGATCCAGTGGCTCCGGGACGAGCTGCGGTTCTTCACCGACTCCAGCGACGCGGAGTATTACGCCCAGAAGGTGCCCGACAACGGCGGCGTCTATCTGGTGCCCGCCTTCACCGGGCTGGGCGCGCCCTACTGGGATATGTACGCCCGGGGGGCCATCGTGGGCCTCACCCGGGGCACCAAGCGGGAGCACATCATCCGGGCCGCCCAGGAGTCCATCGCCTATCAGGTGGCGGATCTGGTGGCGGCTATGGCGGCGGACACCGGACTGCCCCTCAACGCGCTGAAGGCGGACGGCGGGGCCAGCCGGGACCGCTTCCTGATGCAGTTCCAGGCGGACATTATGGGCCGGGAGGTGCGCCGCCCCGCCATCCGGGAGACCACCGCCCTGGGGGCCGCCTATCTGGCGGGACTGGCCACCGGGGTGTGGAGCGGCACCGACGAGATCCAGCGGCTGTGGAAGTGCGACAACAGCTTCCAGCCCGCCATGGACGGCGGGGAGCGGGAGCGTCTGCTGTCCGGCTGGCACAAGGCGGTGGGCCGCAGCCGGGACTGGGCCAGATAGCGCAAAATAACAGCCCCCGGCTTCCGCCGGGGGCCTGCTTTTATTTTTTACTTCTTGGGCTGGTTGGGCTCCACGGTGTCGAACACGGACTTCGCGCTGGCGCACAGTCCGGCCAGGCCCTGGAGCTCGCTGGGGATGATGATCTTGGTGGCCCGGCCGTCGGCGGCCTTCTGGAAGGCCTCCAACGCCTTGATCTTGATGACGCCCTCGCTGGGGGCGGCGATGTTGATGAGCTTGATGGCGTCGGCGGTGGCCTGCTGCACCTTCAGGATGGCCTCGGCCTCCGCCTCGGCCTCCAGGATCTTGGCCTGCTTGGAGCCTTCGGCCTGGAGAATCGCGGCCTGCTTGGCGGCGTCGGCCCGGAGGATGGCGGACTGCTTCTCGCCCTCGGCCACCAGGATCTGGGACTGCTTCTGGCCCTCGGCCTGGAGGATGGCCTCCCGGCGTTCCCGCTCGGCCCGCATCTGCTTCTCCATGGACTCCTGGATGTCCCGGGGGGGCATGATGTTCTTCAGCTCCACCCGGTTCACCTTGATGCCCCAGGGGTCGGTGGCCTCGTCCAGGATGGAGCGCATCTGGGTGTTGATGTGGTCCCGGCTGGTGAGGGACTGGTCCAGCTCCAGATCGCCGATGATGTTCCGGAGGGTGGTGGCGGTGAGGTTCTCGATGGCGGACAGGGGATGCTCCACGCCGTAGGTATACAGCTTGGGGTCGGTGATCTGGAAGTAGATCACGGTGTCGATCTGCATGGTGACGTTATCCTTGGTGATCACGGGCTGGGGATCGAAGTCCACCACCTGCTCCTTGAGGGAGACGGTTTTGGCCACCCGCTCCAGGAAGGGGATCTTCAGGTGCAGGCCCACGCCCCACACGGCGTGGAACGCGCCCAGCCGCTCGATGACCACGGCCTTGGACTGCTGCACCACCTTGATGTTGGAGGCGAGGACGGCCAGGATCAGGATAACCAGGGCCAGGGGGATGGCGAAGGTGAGGATGCTCCCCAGGGTGGGGGCATTGCCGTACAGAGCCAGTGCTTTCATGTGTTTTTCCTCCTTAAATGCGTCTTATTTCCCGAACAAAAGATATCTCTTTTGAAAGAGGACGGCTGTGAACATAGTTCCGGTTACCAGGTCTCCGGCTTGGGGGCGGCCCCAGCGGGCACCCGCTCCACAAACACCTTGACCCCCTCGATGCGCAGCACCCGCACCATGGTGCCGTCTGGGATGGGCAGGCCGTCCTGGCTGCGGGCGGTCCAGGTGACGCCGTGGATGATCACCGCGCCCCTGCCCTGGATGTTGTCGATGGCCTCGGTGACCAGGGCCTCCTGGCCGATGGCCCGGTCGGCGTTGGTGCGCTCCACCCTGCTGTTCAGATGCTTTTTGGCCAGGGGCCGCACGGCGGCGAGGCACAGCAGGGTCACCGCCAGAAACAGGGTGATCTGGATCCACAACGCCCCGCCCAGCAGGGCGGCGATGAGGGCGGCCAGCGCGCCGGCGGCAAACCAGATGGAGGTAAGCCCCACGGTGGCGGCCTCGCTGGCCGCAAAGATCAGCAGCAGCACCAGCCAGACCAGCTTCTGCATGGATTCCGCGTCAAACGGCATATTCGGCACTCCTTTCTCTCGTCCGTTCCAACGTTCCGCGATCGCGTGTTTTGTGCTTCCATGAAATTGTATCACAAAACGCCGCCAAGGAAAAGAAGTTTTTCGCGCCCCGGGCCAGATTATTGTTGCCAGGGCTTCCATTTTACATTATACTATGATTTGTAACGCTGTTCCCTTCCTTGTGACACCATCCTACACCCTCCATCCGGTGGAAGGTCAAGAGGTATTTTTAAAAAATTTTTTGGGGTGCGCCATGGATCAAACCTTACAGTTCGTCATACCCGCCCTGATGGGGGTGGAGTCCACCGTGGCCTGGGAGCTGAAAAAGCTGGGCCTGTCCAACGTGCGGGCGGAAAACGGCCGGGTGCTGTGCCAGGGAGGCCCGGCGGACATACCCCGGATGAACCTGAACCTGCGGTGCGGGGCCAGGGTGCTGCTGTCCCTGGGGACGTTCCGGGCCCAGACCTTCGAGGAGCTGTTCCAGGGGGTGCTGTCCGTGCCCTGGGAGGACTATATCCCCCGGGAGGGGCGGTTCCCGGTGAAGGGATATTCCATCAGCTCCACCCTCCATTCGGTGCCCGCCTGCCAGTCCATCGTGAAAAAGGCCCTGTGCACCCGGCTGGGGCGGGCGTATGGGCTGGAGACTCTGCCGGAGACGGGAACCTTATACCAGGTGCAGTTTTCCATTTTGAAGGATTCCGCCGCCGTCCTGCTGGACACCTCCGGGGACAGCCTCTACAAGCGGGGCTACCGGGCGCGGAACATGGGCGCGCCCCTCCGGGAGACGCTGGCGGCGGCGTTGGTGCTGCTGTCCCGGTATAAGGGGCGGGAGCCGTTCTGCGACCCCTTCTGCGGCTCGGGCACCATCCCCATCGAGGCGGCGTTGATCGCCAAAAACCGCGCGCCGGGGCTGAACCGCTCCTTTGCCGCCCAGCGGTGGGGGTGGGTGCCCTCCCGCCTCTGGATGGAGGCGGCGGACGAGGCGGAGGCCCGCGAGTTCCACGGGGCATACGACATCTGGGGCGGGGACATCGACCCCGCCGCCGTGGAGCTGTCCCGGCACAACGCGGAGCTGGCCGGGGTGGGGGATGTGGTGCGGTTCGAGGCGGCGGACGCCGCCCGGTTCCGCCGGGAGGAGCCGAGGGGCCGGGTGGTGACCAACCCGCCCTACGGGGAGCGGCTGCTGGAAAAGCGGGAGGCGGAGGAGCTGTACCGGGCCTTCGGGCGGGCGGCCCGGGGCCTGCCCCCCGGCTGGGAGGTGGACGTGCTGTCCTCCCACACCGAGTTCGAGCGGGCCTTCGGGCGGCAGGCGGACAAAAAGCGGAAGCTCTACAACGGCATGATCAAGTGCGATCTGTTCCTGTACGGCAGGTAGAGGAGAAAAGAGAGAGGAAAAGAGGCGGGGGCCATGCGCCATATCTTCATCATCAACCCCATGGCGGGGAAGCGGGGGAGCACCAAAAAGCTGGAGGCGGACATACGGGCGTTGGACGTGCCCGCGGAGATCGTGCTGACCCAAGAGACGGGGGACGCACGCCGGATCGCCCGGGCGGCGGCGGAGACCGGGGCGGACGTGCGCCTGTACGCCTGCGGCGGGGACGGCACGCTGAACGAGGCGGTGAACGGGGCGGCGGGCTGTCCCAACGCCGCCGTCACCAACGTGCCCATCGGCACCGGGAACGACTTTTTGAAGATTTTCGGCAGGGACTACCGGGCCGGGTTCTCCGACCTGAAGGCCCTGTCGGAGGGGCCCCAGGCGGCCATGGATCTCATCGACTGCAACGGGCACCTGGGGCTGGACATTGTGTGCACCGGGGTGGACGCCCGGATCGCCGTGGACAAGGACGGCTACAAGCTGCTGCCCCTGGTGAGCGGCATGGGGGCCTACATCTTCTCCCTGGTGGCCAACGTGCTGTTCAAGCCCATCGCCGTGCCCACGGTGGTGGACTGCGGCGACCTCCACTTTGAGGGGGAGACCACCATTGTGTGCGTGTGCAGCGGGCGGTATTACGGCGGCGGCTTCATGCCCGTGGGGGACAATATGCCCGACGACGGGGTGCTGGAGACGCTGGTGATCCCCAAGGTGAGCCGGGCCACCTTCTTCCGGCTGGTGGGCAAGTACGCCCAGGGGAAGTACCGGGACTACCCGGAGCTGATCCTCCACCGCCGGGGGGACGGGGCCACCGTCCGGGGGGAGCGGGAGCTGGTGGCGGTGGTGGACGGCGAGCCGGTGCGGGCGAAGGAGCTGGTGATCCGGCTGTCGGAGAAGAAGGTAAATTTCTTCTATCCGGCGGGGATGGCCTACGATCCGCCGGGGTGAGGGCTTCGGAATCTGGCGAAATTAGCACTCCCGGCGGGCGATTGTGAACGAAGGGTGAATTTTTTGGGATCAACCCCTGTTTTTTTCAAAATAGGGGTTGATTTTTTTGGACGGAAAGGGTATTATCATACTCGTGGTTAGCACTCACGGAAAATGAGTGCTAACCCACCTGAATGGTTAATACGTAAACTATAGATTTAAGGAGGAACCAGCTATGAATCTCAAACCCCTGTCCGACCGCGTGATCCTCAAGGCCCTGGAGGCCGAGGAAAAGACCAAGGGCGGCATCATCCTCACCGGCGGAGCCAAGGAGAAGCCCGAGATGGCGGAGGTCGTCGCCGTAGGCCCCGGCGGCCCGGTGGACGGCAAGGAGGTCGTCATGACGGTGAAGCCCGGCGACAAGGTGCTCACCAGCAAGTATTCCGGCACCGAGGTCAAGGTGGACGGCGAGGAGTATACCATCGTCCGGCAGAACGATATTCTGGCCATCGTGGAGTAAAGCTGTGTAGGGGCGCACATTGTGCGCCCGCTATGCACCGCCCATGTTTCAAAAGGAACGGGCGCACAATGTGCGCCCCTACAACACATCATATTGGAGGTAATGCGATATGTCTAAGATCATCTGCTACGGCGAGGAGGCCCGCCACGCCCTGGAGCGGGGCGTGAACCAGCTGGCCGACACCGTGAAAATCACCATGGGCCCCAAGGGCCGCAACGTGGTGCTGGACAAGAAGTTCGGCACCCCCCTCATCACCAACGACGGCGTCACCATCGCCAAGGAGATCGAGCTGGCCGACCCCTTTGAGAACATGGGCGCGCAGATTGTCAAGGAGGTCTCCACCAAGACCAACGATGTGGCCGGCGACGGCACCACCACCGCCACCCTGCTGGCCCAGGCCATCATCCGGGAGGGCCTGAAGAACCTGGCCGCCGGGGCCAACCCCATGGTCATGAAGAAGGGCATCGCCAAGGCCACCGAGGCCGCCATCGAGGCCATCAAGAGCCACTCCAAGCCCGTGTCCGGCACCTCCGACATCGCCCGGGTGGGCGCGATCTCCTCCTCCGATGAGTTCATCGGCAACCTCATCGCCGAGGCCATGGAGAAGGTGTCCCACGACGGCGTGATCACCGTGGAGGAGTCCAAGACCGCCGAGACCTACAGCGAGGTCGTCGAGGGGATGCAGCTGGACCGGGGCTACATCACCCCCTATATGGTCACCGACACCGAGAAGATGGAGGCTGTGCTGGACGACGCCCTCATCCTGCTCACCGACAAGAAGATCTCCTCCATCCAGGACCTGCTGCCCCTGCTGGAGCAGGTGGTGCAGACCGGCAAGAAGCTGCTCATCGTGGCTGAGGACGTGGAGGGCGACGCCCTGTCCACCCTGCTGGTGAACAAGCTGCGGGGCACCCTGAACGTGTGCTGCATCAAGGCCCCCGGCTTCGGCGACCGCCGCAAGGAGATGCTGGAGGATATCGCCATCCTCACCGGCGGCACCGTGGTGTCCTCCGACCTGGGCATGGACATCAAGGAGACCACCATGGATATGCTGGGCACCGCCCGCCAGGTGAAGGTGCAGAAGGAGACCACCATCATCGTGGACGGGGCCGGCTCCGCCGAGGCCATTTCCGCCCGGGTGGGCCAGATCCGCAAGGCCATCGAGACCACCACCTCCGACTACGACAAGGAGAAGCTCCAGGAGCGGCTGGCCAAGCTGGCTGGCGGCGTGGCCATCATCCGGGTGGGCGCGGCCACCGAGGCCGAGATGAAGGAGAAGAAGCTCCGCATCGAGGACGCCCTGAACGCCACCCGTGCCGCCGTGGAGGAGGGCATCGTGGCTGGCGGCGGCGCGGCCTACGTCAACGCCATCCCCGCCGTGGAGGGCCTGCTGGCCTCCGCCGAGGGCGATGAAAAGACCGGCATCGCCATCATCGCCAAGGCCCTGGCCGAGCCCATGAAGCAGATCGCCGCCAACGCCGGAATCGACGGCTCCGTGGTGCTGGAGAAGGTCAAGACCTCCGGCAAGGAGGGCTACGGCTTCGACGCCTACAAGGAGGAGTACTGCGACATGATCTCCGCCGGCATCGTGGACCCCACCAAGGTGACCCGCTCCGCCCTGGAGAACGCCGCCTCCGTGGCCGCCGTCCTGCTCACCACCGAGTCCCTGGTGGCCGACAAGCCCGAGCCCCCCGCTCCCGCTCCTGCCGCGCCCGACATGGGCGGCATGTACTAAGCGGCGGTCCCGCCAAACAAAAGATTTTCAAGCCGGCGCACAGATGTGCGCCGGCTTCTCTTTTTCATTTCCTCCCCGGAATCGCCGGGCAGAAGCGGGGCAGGAACCTCCTCTGCGGGGGCCTGGTCCCCCGACCAGGCATTCCCCCGCAAATGTCCACTCAGTGAAGAAAAAGCGGACGCCCCTCTCTGAAAAAAGTCCTTGACATGGAGTGGGCTCCAGGTAGTACACTCTTCATACATCACATATCCAAAAGGAGAGTGCATCATGGTATACCGTACATTGGGCCGCACCGGCCTCCAGGTCAGCGAGATCGGCATGGGCTGCGAGGGGTTTGTGGACAAGTCCTGCGAGGAGGTTCTGGCCTTTGTGGACCGGATGGAGGCCCTTGGCGTCAACTGCGTGGACCTCTACACCTCCAACCCGGAGGTGCGCTCCAACCTGGGCCGGGCCCTGCGGGGGCGGCGGGAGAAGTTTGTCCTCCAGGCCCACCTGTGCTCCGTCTGGAAGGACGGGCAGTACAAGCGCACCCGGAACATCGACGAGGTCCGGGCGGGCTTTATGGACCAGCTGGAGCGTCTGGAGACAGACCGGGTGGAGATCAGCGGTACCATCATTCGTAAGTACATCAGCGACGGACATATCCCGGATGAGCTCATGATGCGCCGCCAAATCTTTGAGGCCATCCTGTCCTGTGGACAGGTATTCATTACGTAAAAGCTATGAACTCAAAAACTGCATTGAAAAAGCTGCGGGAGCTGGTGGACGAGGCCACCTTTGCATCCATCCTATCCCAACTGGCTGGGACAACAGTGTACTTCCCTGCAAACACAGAGTTTACTGATCTTGAGGAACGCAACCTTCTAATTCGGGACGACTTCTACAGTGGGGACTACGAAGTAGCTGATTTGGCCAGGAAATACGATTTGAGTATCTCCCGGGTATATAAGATCATCCAGGCAAGATAACCACTATTTTTTCACTTTCTTAGACTATATCCCCCAAAAACCAACGACCTCTCTAGCTCTCCTATTTTTCAGGCTTCCTTCCCTCTTTCCAGGAAACATTACAACCTACAAAAAATTACTTTTAATTTATTAAATACTATCAATATCATAAAA
>OFGF01001146.1_pt1 | contig 18056 bp, 11 predicted proteins | sample 1521711 | NCBI WGS metagenome assembly OFGF01 (sample SAMEA3504092, study PRJEB24116) | mouse gut metagenome | biome: mouse gut; feature: mouse-associated habitat; material: faeces | place: Denmark | collected 2011 | reverse complement strand
CCTATCGATCCTGTAAGATACATTACCAACCACTCGTCGGGCAAAATGGGCTATGCCATTGCCGGCGAGCTGGCGCGGCGCGGCGCCGAAGTAACGCTTCTGAGCGGCCGCACGGCGCTCCCGACGCCCGAGGGCGTGGAGAAGGTCGAAACGCTCTCGGCCGCCGACATGTACGCCGCCGCGACCAAGCGGTGGAGCGAGTCGGACGGTGCGGTCATGTGTGCCGCCGTGGCCGACTACACGCCCGCTCGGACGGCGGCGACCAAGATCAAGAAGGGCGACGGCGACATGTCGATCCTGCTGCGCCGCACCGAGGATATAGCCGCGACGCTGGGGCGCGACAAGGGCGGGCGTCTGCTCGCAGGCTTCGCGTTGGAGACCGACAACGAGCTGGCGAACGCCGAGGCCAAGCTCGCAAAGAAGAATCTGGATTTCATAGTACTCAACTCGATGCGCGACAGCGGCGCATGCTTCCGCGGCGATACGAACAAGGTCTCGATCATCGACCGCGACGGCCGCACCGACCACCCGCTGATGACCAAACGCGAGGTGGCCGCACTGATCGTCGACCGCATCGAGAGCTGTCTGAACCGATAAACATCCGAGGCAAAATGTTGCAACACCTGTCGATAGACAATTATCTGCTGATCGATCGCTTGGAGATCGACTGGGACCGCGGGCTCAATATCATTACGGGCGAAACGGGTGCCGGCAAGTCGATCCTGCTCGGCGCGCTGGGGCTGCTACTCGGCTCGAAGAACGAGGGTGCCGCCATTAAGGATACGTCGCGCAACTGCATCATCGAAGCCGCCTTCGACATCGAAGGCTACGGGCTGGAAGAGCTCTTCGCCGACTCCGATCTCGACTTCGAATCGCCCTGCACCATACGCCGCATCATCACGCCTGCTGGCAAGAGCCGCGCCTTCGTGGGCGATGTGCCCGTGCAGCTCTCCACCCTCAGGCAGATAGGCACGCGCCTTATCGACATACATTCGCAACACCAGAACCTCGTGCTCGCCTCCGAGGAGTTCCGCACCCGCGTGCTCGACATCCTCGCCGGCAACGACGGGCTTCTGGCAGAATACCGCACTCTGTACGAGCAGCTCGCCGCCGCCCGCAACGACTACCGGCGCCTCTCGGACGAGGCCGAGTCGTCGCGCAAGGACGAGGAGTGGCTGCGCTACACGGTCGAGGAGCTTCGTGCGGCCGATCTGAAAGAGGGCGAGCAGGCACGCACCGAGCAGCAGCTGGCCACATTGGAGAGCGCCGATGCCATAATGCAGGCGCTTACGGGGCTGCGCAACGCCCTCGATATGGACGAGACGGGTGCCCTCAGCACACTCACGCAGTCCGAGCGCGAGCTGTCGCATCTGGCCGACCGCTACCCCGCAGGCGGCGATATGGCAGCAAGGCTGCGTTCCGTGATAGAGGAGCTCAAAGACATAGGCTCGACGGCGGCTCACGAGTCGGAGCGCATCGACGCCGACCCCGAGCGTCTCCAAAAGATCGACGACCGCCTGGCCGCCCTCTACTCGCTCCAGCAGAAGCACCGCGCAGCCACGCCCGACGAGCTGATCGCCCCCCACAGCGCCGTATCGGGTTCGATACCCGTCAAGCGCGAGACCAAACACTGGTATCTGCCGCTGGATCAATACGAACCGTTCCTTCGCGACTGGATCCTCGAATCGCATCGCGAGTGGCGCAGCAACGTCTACGGACAGTGCAAGAGCTGGATCGACATGGGTTTGCAGCCGCGTGCCGTGAGCCGCGATCTGGACTGGGGCATACCCGTGCCCGTGGAGGGAGCCGAGGGCAAGGTGCTTTACGTGTGGTTCGATGCCCCGATAGGATATATATCGGCCACGAAGGACCTTACGCCCGACTGGCAGAAGTACTGGTGCTCGGACGACACGAAGATGGTGCACTTCATCGGCAAGGACAACATCGTCTTCCACTGCATAGTATTCCCGTCGATGTTGAAGGCGCACGGAGGCTTCGTGCTGCCCGACAACGTTCCGGCAAACGAGTTTCTCAACCTCGAAGGCGACAAGATCTCAACGTCGCGCAACTGGGCCGTATGGCTGCACGAGTATCTCGACGACTTCCCGGGCAAGGAGGATGTGCTGCGCTACGTATTGTGCGCCAACGCCCCCGAAACCAAGGATAACGACTTCACGTGGAAAGACTTCCAGTCGCGCAACAACAGCGAGCTGGTGGCCGTGCTGGGCAACTTCGTCAACCGTGCGCTCGTGCTCACGAAGAAGTACTACGACGGTGCGGTGCCCGCATGCGGCCAACTGACGGACTACGACCGTCAGACGCTCGACGAGGTGGCGCAGATACGCGCATCGCTCGAACGCAACATCGAGACATACCACTTCCGCGAGGCGTTGAAGGATGCCATGACATACGCCCGCATAGGTAACAAGTATCTGGCCGACACGGAGCCGTGGAAGGTCGTAAAGACCGATCCCGAGCGCGTAAAGACCATACTCAACATAGCATTGCAGCTCACGGCCGACCTGTCGATAGCGATAGAACCATTCATGCCGTTCAGCGCAGCCAAGATAGTCAAGATGCTCGATATCAAGCCTTTGAACTGGGACTTGCTCGGATCGGAGACGCTCATCGAGGCCGGACACCGAATCGGCGAGCCGGAACTGCTTTTCGAGAAGATCGAGGACGATGCCATACAGCGCCAGCTCGACAAGTTGGAGGCGGCGCGTGCAGCCAATGCAGCGGCCGAGGCGGCTAACAATGTAACCGAACAGAAAGAGACGGTTTCGTTCGACGATTTCCAGCGCATGGATATCCGCGTATCGACTATTCTCGCGGCAGAGAAGGTCGCCAAGACCAAAAAGCTGCTGAAGCTCACGATCGATACCGGTATAGACAAACGCACGATAGTGTCGGGGATAGCCGAACATTATACTCCCGAGGAGCTTGTAGGCCGTCAGATACTCGTTCTGGTCAACCTCGCACCGCGCGAGATAAAGGGCATAACATCCAACGGGATGATCCTCATGGCCGAGGATGCAACGGGACGACTGGTGCTGTTGCAGCCCGAGCAAGGAGTCAACAGCGGAGCGATGATAGGATAAACCTGAAACAATAAACACCTTAAAACTCAACTGATTAAACTATGGAAAACATCGAATGGGGTAAGCTCGGTTTCAACTACTACAAGACGGCTTACAATGTACGCTTCCACTATGCCGACGGCAAGTGGGGCGCAATGGAGGCAACCGACGACGAGTATATGCGCATGCACATCTCTGCCGCCTGCCTGCATTACGGTTTGGAGATATTCGAAGGATTGAAGGCATTCCGCGGCGTGGACGGCAAGGTTCGTCTGTTCCGCCCCGAGGAGAATGCCAAGCGCATGATCTCATCGGCAGAACGTCTTTGCCTGCCCATGCCTTCGGTAGAGATGTTCGTCGAGGCATGCAAGGAGCTCGTCAAGCTCAACGCCGACTACATTCCTCCCTACGGCACGGGCGCATCGCTCTATCTGCGACCGATGTTGATAGGCTCGAAAGCATGTCTCGGCGTCAAGGCTGTCGACGAAGCCGACTTCATCGTATTCTGCTCGCCGGTAGGTCCCTACTTCAAGGAGGGTATGAAGCCTATCAAGGCCGTTATCGACAGAGAGCAGGACCGTGCTGCTCCACGTGGAACAGGCGACGTAAAGGTCGGCGGCAACTACGCATCGAGCATCTTCTCGGGCGAGCGCGCACACCGCGAAGGCTACTCGAACGTGCTGTTCCTCGACTCAGCAAAGCACGAGTTCATCGAAGAGTTCGGCGCTGCCAACTTCTTCGGCATCCGCCAGGGTTGCTATATCACACCCAAAAGCACATCTATCCTGCCCTCTATTACCAACAAGAGCCTTCGTCAGATCGCTCTCGATCTCGGATTGGAGGTACAGCAGCGCCCCGTAGCACTCGAAGAGCTCGCAACATTCGAGGAGTGCGGTGCTTGCGGTACGGCTGGCCTGCCGTAATTTCGCCCGTCGGTTCGATCTATGATCTCGACACAAAGAAAGTATACGACTACGGCACCGAGGTAGGCAAATACTGCCAGAAGATGTACGATACTTTGCAGGACATCCAGTATGGCCGTGCAGAGGACAAGTACAACTGGAATGTAGAGGTAGAGCTGTAATAACTCTATCTATCGACAATAAAAGCCTGTTCCACGTGGAACAGGCTTTTATTATTTAGAGCATTGCAGACATCTCGTGTGGACAAAAGTTGAAAACATACGTTCCAAAATCGTTGAATAGCGATAAGTAACCCCATAACATGCCGTCAGAAAGGGATGGGCAGATATGATATACTCGACCTACAATCTCGTTCGCGAGATTGAGAACGCGGCAATAGAATGCCGATTATAATAAAAATGAACAAAAACCCTCTGTTTCGTCGAATTGCTGTATATGCAACTCTGCGACCGAGCGAGGCGTTGGACTGTACTCGGCGTACTGTGCTCATTGCCGAGCGACAAGCGGAGGACGCAGACACGGCTATTTCATGAAAAAATTTCATCAATTGTTTTTTACATCTTTTTCGTTTAGCCGAATGGGCAAAACGAAATTTATTTTGGCTTTGCCGCAGCGAGAAAAAGTGGATGAAATGAAGCTGCACGTGAAAAATGCACCGATTGGTAGTACTTGTGTACGTCCTAATTGGTGCATTTGAACGAGGCGCAGGAAATAGCACCTTCACGAAAATATTTTTTTGTTAGAAGTGGTATTATACAACGCAAACGAAAACCTCCCGGACGAGTAGTACAGACGTACGTTCCATTCGGTAGATTGAGTGCGCGGCAGTAGAATGCCGCTTATAACGAAAAGCACAGCCAAATCAATAGCCAATTTTTCGTCAAAAGCAATTAGTTGCAACGCAACGACGGAGAGAGACGATGTGGCATACTTGACGTATTCCACATTGTCGAACGACGAGGCGCGGAAGCAAATGATTGCTTTTCACGAAAAATTACCTGCCGAACTTGATCAATAATACATTAATATCCGCCGGCGAAACCCCGGGTATGCGTGAAGCCTGCCCGATAGTAAGAGGACGGATGCGGGATAGTTTCTGACGCGCCTCGATAGTGAGGGAGTTGAGTGAGGTAAAATCGAAGTCGGCAGGAATGGAGATGTTTTCGAGCCGGTGGAGCTTTTGTGCGATGAACTTCTCACGTTCGATATAGCCATGATACTTGATTTCGATCTCGGCCTGCTCGACAGCCTCGGCAGAGACCGCGTTATCGAGAAGATATCTTTGCAGTTTGGGAACAACCCTTGCCAGATCCGAAATATGGACATCGCTACGCAAGACGATGTCGTAGATGCGTCGGCCTTGCGTCATAGGCTCCGAAGAGATCGATTTCAAATAGTCGTCGATTTCGCCTGCTTTGATGCTCTGCTCGCGCAGGAATCGTACAAGCGATTCTACGGACGATTTTTTTTCGAGGAAAATACGGTGCATTCTCTCGCTGACAAGACCCAATTCGTAGCCTTTTTCGGTAAGTCGCATATCGGCATTGTCCTGCCGCAGCAGGATGCGGTACTCGGCACGCGAGGTAAACATGCGGTACGGTTCGTCGACACCTTTGGTTACGAGGTCGTCGATAAGAACACCTATATAGGCCTGGTCGCGCGCAAGGACGAAAGGAGCCCTACCGGCAAGCATGCGGTGGGCATTGATGCCTGCGACCAAACCCTGCGCCGCAGCCTCCTCGTAACCCGTCGTACCGTTGATCTGGCCGGCGAAAAAGAGGTTGTCGACGAGCTTCGTCGCCAGCGAATGGTGCAGCTGCGTAGGAGGAAAGTAATCGTACTCGATAGCGTAACCCGGACGATAGATATGCAGATCCTCGAAGCCACGTATGCCGTGCAGCGCCTCCAACTGCACCTCCCACGGCAGCGACGACGAAAATCCGTTGAGGTAGTATTCGTTGGTGCTGCGTCCCTCGGGTTCGAGAAAGAGCTGGTGCGAGTCGCGGTCGGCGAAGGTACGCAGCTTATCCTCGATGCTGGGACAATAGCGCGGTCCTATACCGCGGATAGTGCCGTCGAACAAGGGCGAACGGTCGAAGCCGCCGCGCAGAATGTCGTGCACTTGTGCCGAGGTATGTACGAGAAAGCACGGTAGTTGATTCTTAACTGGCTGTATATCAGGATCGAACGAGAATTTAGACGGATTCTCATCGCCCCATTGCGGCTCCAAAATCTCGAAGTTTATGGTACGCGCATCGAGACGCGCCGGCGTGCCGGTCTTCATTCTGCCGGCCTCGAAGCCTATGGCGACGAGCGACTCGGTAATGCCCGTCGAGGCTGCGTCGCCCGCACGACCGCCCTCGGCATGCGATCCTCCGCAATACATTTCGCCCGCAAGGAACGTACCTGCGGTAAGAATGACGGCACGACACTCGAACTCGACGCCCATGCGCGTTTTTACGCCCCTTACGCGGCGTCCGGCATCCGAGGTATCGAAGAGTATCTCCGTGGCGGCATCCTGCCAAATATAGAGGTTTACGGTGTTTTCGAGCGTGCGTCTCCACTGCTGCGAGAACTCGCGCTTGTCGCACTGCGCGCGCGGGCTCCACATGGCGGCTCCCTTCGAGCGGTTGAGCATGCGGAACTGGACGGAGGTAAGGTCGGCGATGCGTCCCGTCATGCCGCCCAGAGCATCGATCTCTCTGACGATCTGACCTTTGGCAACGCCTCCTATGGCCGGATTGCACGACATGTCGGCAATCTTGGCCATATCCATCGTCAGCAGCAGCGTGCGCGAACCCATGCGTGCTGCGGCCGAGGCGGCTTCGCAGCCGGCATGTCCCGCACCGATGACTATGATATCGTAGCTAATCGTCATTTCGCGGGTCGCAGAGCATGCGGTTCAACGATTTCAGATAGCGGTTCTCCTTGCGGCGCATCATCACGGATGCCGAGACGGACTTGTCGCGCTGACCGCACAGGTGCAGCAGGCCGTGAACCACCACGCGCCGCATCTCGGTAGTCGGAATAGCGCGATAGATACGTGCGTTGTCGATGACCGTATCCACGTCGATATAGACCTCGCCGCCCACGATGCGGCTCTCGCGCCGGTCGCTCTCGTCGAACGTAATCACGTCGGTAAAGTAATCGTGGCCGAGAAACTGCCGGTTGATGTCGCGGTGGTATTCCGACGAACAGAATATATAGTTGATATCTCCTATCCGATACCCCTCGGCGGCGGCCACTTCGCGCAGCCAGCGCGTGACGATGCGCTTGGCCGGAAAGCGGTAATCGTTGCCCTCGTTATAGAATCTTATTGCCATAGCAGCTATTTTTTGAAACAGTTGGCAGCGCTCATCTTGGCACCCGTGCGGTCGTATATGGCGAAGTGCATGAATGCGCTCTCGCGGCCGTTGTCGTCGATGCCGATGCCGATCGTGCCTATCTGCTGATTTCTCGTTATCTTGTCGCCGTATGCCACGCACACGTCGCTCAGATGCACATAAGTCGATATGTAACCGCCGTGAGCCACGAAGACCGAGTAGTGGTTGGTTATATCCTTCTCCACACGCACCACCTTGCCGTCGTATATGGTCACAACCTTGGCGCCGGGCTTGCCCTTTATGTCGGCCATATTATTGCGGTAGCGGCTGACAGAGCCTCCGACCACGGGTAGATTGAGGTTGGAGGTCTTGGCCGAGAAGTCGTCGCCGACCTTGTTGCCGCGCGTCAGACGCTGCAACTCGGCTATGGCGCCGTCGAGACGCTTCTGCTTGTCGTTGCGCTCGGCAATGGTCTTCTTCTCCTTGGCCGAAAGAGAGCCTATCTTGCGGCGCAGCTCGGATATATCGCCTTGCAGGGCATTGCGTTGCGAGGCGAGCGATATCTCGACCGAATCCAACTCGTGCTTGCGGCGGTTCAGCACGGCGCGGTAGTCGGCCAGCTCCTGCTCCTCCTGCTCGATCTGCGAGGCACGCTGCGCTCTGAGCTCGGCGATGCGGCGGATGTTGGCGGCGCGACGCACGGCATCGCCCACGCCGTCGGACGAAAAGAGATATGTCGTATAGTTGTTCTGCCGGTAGTTGCGCCACGCCTCGCGCACCATTTCGGCATAGAGCTCGCGGTTGCGTTGCAGCTCTCCGCCCAACACCGTGACCAGCGAGTCGTTAGTCTCGATCTCGTGGCGCAGCAAGGAGGCTTCGGCCTGAGTCTCGCGTATAAGACCGTTGCGCAGGTTCATCTGCGTGCGCAGCTCGTCGATCTGCTTCGAGGCCGACGACTTCGAGGCTGCTATCTGCTTCATGCGGCGCTTGCACTCTTCCAGATCGCGACGGAAACTCTCGACCTTGGCTCGCTGCCTGTCGACGGCGCCCGAGCTTTTGGCCTTGCCGCCGGACTTCTGCGCATAGGCTCCGCCGCCTGCCAACAGAGCGGCACACACCGCAGAGAACAATAACAATCGGGTCAGTAATACGGTTTTACGGGTCATGTCGGTCTATCGTTTATCCTCGTCTGAGAATCGTTGTTTCATCTGCTCGACGTGAGTCTTCATACGCTCGGCGTCGAAGCCCCGTTCGACGGCTCGCTGCCAGTATGTTTCGGCCATGAACGTCTCGCCCAGATCCCAAAGGATGTCGCCGTAATGCGCCGCCAGATCGGCGCTTCGGCGGGTATCGAGCGAAAGGGCCTGCTGCATGGCGCGCTTGGCCTCGTCGAGACGGCCTATCTTGTATAGCACCCATGCGTAGGTATCAATGAAGGTCGGATTCGAACCTTCGATCTTCATTACCCTCTCGGCCATGTCGAGCGCACGGTCCAGACTGCGATTCTCCAACGTCAGAAAATAGGCGTAGTTGTTCATTACCGAGGCGTTGTCGGGATAGTACGACAGCGAACGGTCGTAGGCACGCCACGTGCGGCGCATGTCGCCCTTCATGTGGTATGCGTCGCCTATATAACCCCACAGCTCGCCGCGCAGCGTATCGTTGTCGGCGAAGCGAAGTGCCTCGCGGTAGCTGGCGACAGCCTCGTCGTATCGCTCCTCGATGCCTTTCAGATGTCCCATGTCGGCAAGCAACGCCGCATTGTCGGGGAAGAGCCGCAGGGCACGGTCGAGGTAGTGCGACATGGAGTCGGTATGTTGCAGATACGACTCGATCTGTATGACGGCCATATAGAGGTCGAGATCGGGATTCTCGTCGTCGAGATGACGCTTGTAATACTCCAACGCATGGTCGATATTGCCCGTAGCCGTCAGATGACGCCCGTAGAGCGCCACGACATCCCTGCTCTGGGGATAGCGCACGGCCAGCGTCGAGGCCAGATCGTTGATGCGGAAATAGTGTTCGCGGTAGAAATCGACATTGGATGTCAGCCGATCGAAACGTTCTATCTTCTTGGAGAGCGGTATGCGGTCGTCGGCGAACAGACGACGCTCGACAGCGAGGTAGTCGCGGTAACGTCGACGCTGCTCGTAGAAGTGCCCCAGAGCCTGCCATACATTGAGATCGGTCGAATCGATCTTCAAGGCATCGTTCAGCGCGGCATGAGCCAACGAATCCCTGCCCGTAGCCGAATAGGCTTCGCTCAGAGATATATACGACTCGACGTCGTAGGGAAAACTCTCGACCATGCGACGCCCCTCCGTAACGGCCTTCTCGAACTGTCCGGTCGTGAAGAGCAGCTGCTGCTTCATGTCGCTCAGCTCGCGATGACGGCCGAAGCGCATCTGCGCCGTATCGAGCGTGGCAATGGCCGAAAACGGCAGCTGCATGCGTGCATACAGCAGAGCCAGAATACGGTAGTTGTCGGGATCGTGCGGGTCGATAGCCGTAAGACGCCGGTAAAGCGGCAGCGCCTCGGCATAGCTGCCCTCGGAGAGCAGTGCACGGGCATAGAGCTGCGCATACCACCTGTCGGCGGAGTCGGCACGATATACCCTCGCAGCCAGAGCGGCGGCACCCTTCGTATCGCCCCTCGCGGCCGTGAGCTGCGCGAGGCGGTACAACGCCGGCGCGTAGGTCGAATCCTCGGCTACGGCCTGCCGCCACAACCGCTCGGCGAGCAGCGTGTCGCCGGCGATGTCGAGCGCTTCGATACCGTCTATATAAAGATACGTAAGACGCAGAGAGTCGGGGTATTCGATACGTCGATCACTGTTCGCAGATAGGTGTTCACGAACTTTCCGGGCGGGTCGGCCGTATGTTGCGAACCCGCTCAGAAACACGACCGCAACGATCGCGATGCAGATATGTTTCAAAACTCTTTCCACCCGTCGTCGATACAGATATTCGCTTCGTGCGCCGTTACGATACTCAGTACCTCACGCTGCCCGCAGGCAGCTGCGAAGCGCACTACAATGCGCTCTCGAACTGGTTGAGGAATCTGACGTCGTTTTCGAAATAGAGACGCAGGTCGCCCACGCCGTATTTGAGCATGGCTATGCGCTCAATACCCATACCAAAGGCGAATCCCGAATACTCGTTAGGGTCGATGCCGTTGGCCTCCAACACATTGGGGTCGACCATACCGCAGCCCATGATCTCCAACCAGCCCGTGCCCTTGCATACGCCGCAGCCCTTGCCGCCGCATATGCTGCACGAGACGTCGACCTCGGCCGAAGGCTCGGTAAAGGGGAAATACGAGGGGCGCATGCGAATCTCGGTCTTCTCGCCGAAGAGCTCCTTGGCGAAGTAGAGGATCGACTGCTTCATGTCGGCGAACGAGACGTTGCGGTCGATATAGAGACCCTCGATCTGGTGGAATATGCAGTGCGCACGATACGATATGGCCTCGTTGCGAAATACGCGGCCGGGGCATATCACGCGGATAGGCGGCTTCTGGCGCTCCATAGTTCTGACCTGAATGGACGAGGTATGGGTGCGCAGCACCACGTCGGGATTCTTCTCGATGAAGAACGTATCCTGCATGTCGCGCGCCGGATGCTCGGGCGGAAAGTTCAGAGCCGAAAAGACATGCCAGTCGTCCTCGATCTCGGGTCCGTCGGCCACCGTATAACCCAGTCGCGAGAATATCTCGACGATGCGGTTTTTCACGAGCGATATGGGGTGGCGCGAGCCGATATGTCCGTCGCTGCCCGGACGCGTCATGTCGTCGATGCGGGCCGAGCCGGCATCCTCCCGGGCGCCGATCGTGCTCTTCAACTCCTCGATACGCGACACGGCCGCACTCTTCAAACGGTTGAGTTTCTGTCCCAGCTCGCGTTTGAGCTCGGGAGCCACTCCCTTGAACTCATCCATCAGCGCCGCTATCTCGCCCTTTTTGCCCAGCAGAGCTATGCGGAACTCCTCGACCTGAGCGGCCGTAGCGGGAGCGAATGACTCTATGCGGGTCAAAAGATCGTTAATTCTGTCTGTCATGGTATAATCTACTTGTCGTTTTGTCGAAAAACATTACATTTGCAATGTATATATTACGTTACAAAGGTATCAAAAAAATATGATATGAGAAGAATTTTCGTCGCGTTTATGATCTTTTCGCTCCTCGCTCCGAGCATCGCCAGCTCGCAGAGCGTCGGTCTGGTACTGAGCGGCGGCGGAGCGAAAGGACTGTATCATATCGGCGTGATACGCGCACTGGAAGAGCACGGCATCCCGATAGACTGCATCGCGGGAACATCTATCGGAGCCATAGTGGCAGCACTCTACGCTGCGGGATACTCGCCCGACGAAATGGAGAACATCGTACTCTCGGGACAACCCGAGAAGTGGGTCTCGGGGCGCATCGACGACAAGTATTACTACTACTATCGCGACCGCGACCGCATGCACGGCATGCTCAACATCATGCTGTCGACCGACCGCGACATGAAGCTCAACTCGGGACGCAAGCGACTCAACATACCGCGCTCGATGATAAACACCTCGCAGATAGACATGGCGCTGCTGCAACTCTTCAAGCCGGCGAGCGTCGCCTGCCGCGGCGACTTCGATAAGCTAATGGTGCCCTTCCGCTGCATGGCCACCGACGTCAACCGCCACCGCGCCGTCGAGCTCAAATCGGGCGATCTGGCACTCGCCGTGCGCGCGTCGATGGCCATACCGGTGGTCTTCCCGCCTGTCGAGATCGACTCGATGATACTGTGCGACGGTGGTCTGTACGACAACTTCCCGTGGCGCACGCTCGACAACGCCTTCCACCCCGACATAATTCTGGGCGCACGCTGCGGCAAGGACGACGAACCCATAGACGAGAATGTATCAGTAATAGATCAGGCCATGACACTGGCCACGATGCCCACCGACTACGACATGCCCGAGGATAGGTCGCTGATGATAAAGCGCGCGGTCGACATATCGACGCTCGACTTCTCGCAGGGGCGTTACGTCATCGATCTGGGATATGCCGATGCCAAGCAGATGATGCCGCGGATCGAGGCGATGATCGGTCGCCGCACGGCCGCCGATGAGGTCGCCGCGCGACGCGACCGGTTCAAGGCGCGGTGCCCCGAGCTCGTCACGCAGTCGGTACGCACCGAGGGCATAGGCCGGCGACAGCAGCAGATGGTCGACCGATTCATGATGATCGACCGCAAGAGGGGCAGCGACATGTCGCAACTGTCGTTCGGCGATGTTACAGACCACTATATGTTATTGCTGGCCAACACATCGCTGACGGGAAGATTCCCCAAAATGGAGTTCGACGACTCGACGCGGCGCTTCGACATGACGCTGCCGCTGAATCTCAAACCCAGCCTCACGCTCCACTTCGGCGGAAACATATCGTCGACGGCATTCAACCTCGGATACATAGGCGTCGATTATCAGTCGTGGGGACGGGTGTTGCAGCAGGCCAATCTCGATATGCTGCTCGGTCCGATCTACACCATGATACGATTGAAGGGACGCACTGTCACGATGTCGCGCAATCCGGTATTCTTCGACTACTCGTACAACTTCAACATAACCAACACTCTGCACGGCAATTTCGGCAACCTTACCGAAGTCGACAACGCCGAGGAGATAAAGGCCAAGGAGAGTTTCCTCTCGTTCGGCGTGGGCGTGGCGCCGACGCGAAAGAGCGTATTCGACTTCATGATAAACATGGGACGCAACTCATACGGATACGACATGTCGAATTACAAGTCGCGCCAGTACACCCACTTCACATATCTCTCGCCCAAGATAGCGATCGAACGCACCTCGCTCGACAAGATACTATATCCTACGACCGGATCGCGTCTCAACTTCTCGGGAATATACGTCTACGGCCGCGACGAGCGAGACTCGCGCAACGAGCTGATACTACCCACCGACGAGGACTATATCGACGACATACGCCAGTGGTGGGGCGTCAAGGCGTCGTGGGAGCAGTATTTCGACGTCTCGCGCAACGGACGCTTCTCGTGCGGATACTCGGTCGAAGGAGTATACACCAACCACTCGTCGCTCGACTCGCCCGAGGCCGCTACCATATCGGCACCGCAATACTCGCCGCTGCTGCACTCGCGCATGATCTACATGCCGCAGTTCCATGCCGACAGATATGTCGGCGCAGGCATCATGCCGACGGTAAAGATCATAAACCACCTCTACCTGCGACTGAGCGTCTATGCCATGCTCCGCGACAAGTTCGAGGATTCGATCATGCACTACATGTCCGACCTGTCGGTAGTATACAACACCGGTGCGGGGCCGGTAAGTCTCTCGATGACGAAATACGGCTTCGACAACTGGCGCAATCTCTATCTGACATTCAATTTCGGATACGCGATATTCGGTCCGAAGGGGCTGCATTATTAGCAACTCTAAAACGTCTGGGTGCGCGGATTCTTTACCTTATTGTTTTACAAATCCGACGGTTGGTTGCTACGGCTTGCGACGTTGTACAATTTGTACCAAATCCCTAAATCCCCCGCCTTGCGGGGAGGATTAGAGCACATTGCAGTAATTAGCATAGCATATCCGCTGTCCCAATGTTTTGCAAGTCCGGCGGTCGTAACTACGGCTGCCGCCGTTTTATAGATTATACCCTCCCCTTACTGCTTCAACAGGCGAGGACAATCGCTTGCGAATTGCCGAGCCGCAAAAGCGGTAACGACGCATAAGTCGCGTAGCGACACGGCGTAAATCCCCTCCTCGGAGGTGACTTGATCTCGCGCGCCGTGCGCGCTCCGGGTAGAGACCGCAGCCGGTCTGCAAATAATTAGATTACAGCTCAGGCGCAGAACGAAACGAAGTGGCATCCGGAGCACACGCAGCTCCACGCCGAGGGATTCATGCGCGCCATAGAGATCTACAACTCCTTCTGCGGCTATTCGCCCGAAGCGCACCGCTGGGCCATAGAGTACGGCTGCGCCATATGCAGCGGTACCGACGCCCACAATCCGCTCTTTCTCGACATCGACTATCTGCATGGCAAACACCGCCCCGTAACGCTGATATTCGCACGCGAACGCACGTCGGAGAGTGTACGCGAAGCGCTCGACAACCGCCGCACGGCCGTGCTGGCAGAGGAGAGGCTCTACGGCAGCGAGGAGTTGCTGGGCGGAGTGTTCGATGCGATGTTCGAGATATCAGACATAAGGTATGCGCCGAAAAAGGTAACGCTCACGGTCGTCAACCGCAGCTCGGTGCCCCTCGTGTTGAAAAAGGCCGCCGGCAGCGAAAAGATAGTCTTTCCGCGCGATATGACCATATATCCGTTCGAGCGCACGACCATCGCGATCTACGGACTCGACAACAAGAAACCCATAGGTCTCGAACGCTTCGAAATGAACTTTACGGTCGAGAATTTCCTTACCGCACCCTCGACGCCGCTGCGAAGGTCGATAGGATTCGTCATGCCACGAAACGATTAGAGAGGATTTAACAGACAAGCCCCGTATACTCGAACGGAACGGAAAAGCCCACCGCCGAAAGGAGAGGGGCTTTCTTTTATCGATATGCAGCGGCGGCAGCATGGCGCGGGACGATGACGTAAAAGGGGCTAAAGCGGCGTTTTAAGAGCGCCGGAAAGAAAATGGTACCGATATGCGCCCAAGTGGAAACGAGCGGGATTACGGGCTGCGCAGTCGAGTCTGGCAAGGCAGGCTGACCCAGAGACGGGTTTGCAATAGGCCGAGGCGGTTATACGCCGCAGACGAAACGCAGGCTGCCGGGAGAAAGTTTTCGACGTATGGTTTTTATTTTTTCTTTAATACTTAATTTTAATAAAAGTAAATAATAATAATAAACGCTGTCGATAATGTCGGTAAGTAGGAGAATGGAAAAATTATCGACAGTTGATGTCGACAGTTTTATTTTTAATGTTTTTGTAATATGTTTATTTATACATGATTATATTGGGATCGCAAAAGATGTCTATATTTGTTGAAATATGTTATCGACAAATCGACAGCATGTTTTTATCAACAATCGGCGCCCGATAGCGGTTATTAAGTCGCGACGCAAAAAAACGATATAAAATTTGGAAATGGAAAACGGCCGCAGTATATACGGCCGTTCGCGAAATGCAAATGTGGATTGTTAAATCTTATCGACTTTTTACCGTCACTCTGTCAACACTCTTTTGCAGACTTTTCAACAATGCGACGCGCAGCCTCTCCGTAGTAAGGTTCGACGCGCGGATCAAAGCCCGCTGCCGGGCGACCCTCGTCGCTGCCCTCCATAATAGACTGTATGATCGGTATTTGTGCCAGAAGGTCGATGCCTGCGCCGGCGGCGTAACGCTCCGCGCCGCCGCGGCCGAAGATATAGTAGCGGTTGTCGGGCAGCTCGTCGGGTGTAAACCACGCCATGTTTTCGATAACGCCCCATACCGGAACGCCTACTTGCGGATGACGGAACATCTCGACACCGCGCACCACGTCGGCCACCGCCACCTGCTGTGGTGTAGAGACGATTACCGCGCCGGTAATCTTGACTTCGGATATTATCGACAGATGTATGTCGCCCGTTCCGGGGGGCAGGTCGATCAGCAGATAGTCCAGCTCGCCCCAGGCCGTCTGGTGGATCAGCTGGTGCAGGGCGTTGACGGCCATAGCGCCGCGCCACATAAGGGCGTCCTTGGGGTCGATGAAGAACCCTATCGACATGATCTCGATGCCCTGACGCTGCGCCGGTACGATATAGTCGTTGCCGTCGCGCTTCTCGGCATCGGGTACGTAGCCCTCGCAGCCGAACATCTTGGGTTGCGACGGACCGTATATGTCGGCGTCGAGGATACCTACGTTATAACCCATGTCGCGCAGTGCGACGGCCAGATTGGCCGCGACGGTCGACTTGCCCACGCCGCCCTTGCCCGAGGCTACGGCAACGATGTTGCGTATGCGTGATGTGGTGGTGGGTTGTTCGCGACGGCGCGGTTTTGGTGCCGCCTCCTTGACGATAACCATTGTACGGCTCTGCGGGAATGCCGTCGAGAGCGCCTCTTCGACATGCCGGCGTATCTTCTCGGCAAAGGGGTCGCGCGTCTTGGCGAAGCGCAGAGTGACCGATATGTTGCCTTCGGTACCGGCCTCGGCGCGTTCGACGAAGCCGCTGTCGACTATGTTCTCGCCCGTTTCGGGGTGGACTATGCCTTTGAGAACCTTTTCGATCGATTCGTTAGTCATATTGCTTTATCTTAGATTCATCAGTTTTATATTCAGCGGCATGAGTGTCTGTATGCCGCGGTCGGTGGCCAGGAACGGATTCTCGACGATCATATCGCGCACCATGCCCGCACGCGTCATGTCAGACATGTCGAGGCCGGCCGCCTCGACGGCCGTCGATGTAAGCAGCTCTATCCACGTTTCCAGAGGCGAGGGCGGCATGCGGAACTCGTATATCGAGTAGTCGTCTGCGATGCCTGCCTTGTCGGCCGCTATGGCCAGAGCCTCGCTAAGACCGCCGTTGGTGTCGGCAAGGCCTATCTCCACGGCGTCGCTGCCGCTCCACACTCTGCCGCCGGCGATCTCCATAACCCTCTCCAAGGGCAGGTTGCGCCCCTCGGCGACCAGGCGCGTGAAGGTATCGTATACGCGGTCTACGCCGCGCATTATGGCCTTGCGCTCGGTGGCGTCGACGCCGCGCAGCATGCTCATGTCGGCCGAGGGGTTGGTCTTCACGCCGTCGAATGTTATGCCCAGCTTCGACGAGAGGGCATTGCCCAGATCGAACATGATGCCGTAGACGCCGATCGAGCCGGTTATGGTCATACGGTCGGCCACGATCACGTCGGCCGGTGCAGAGATGTAGTATCCTCCGCTTGCGGCGTACTCGCCCATAGAGACTACGACGGGCTTGACCTCGCGCAGCAGCTCCATTTCGCGCCATACGATGTCGGAGGCGAGCGCCGAGCCGCCGGGGGAGTTGACCCTGAGCACAACCGACTTTATGTCGGCATCGGTGCGTGCGCGTCGCAACTTCGAGGCCAGTGCGGTGCCGAATACGTAACCGTCGGACTCCATGTCGCCGTCGAGGATCTGTCCGTCGGCGTAGATGAGCGCTATGGTATTCTCGGAGTAGCCGTTGCGCTGAACCAGAGTCGAGATATATAGGTCGAGAGGTATGCGCCTATGGCTGCCGTCCTTATCTGCTGCGGCACCCAGCGTACCCAGAAGCGTCTCGAACTCGTCCTCGTATATGGTGTCGTCGATCATGCCCAGACGAACGGCCTGCTGCGGCATCATCGCCGAGAGGTCGTCGGCTGCGGCATCGAGCCGCTCGACGGGGATGCCTCGCGAAGCGGATACCTGATCGAGGATCGTCTTCCATGCCGACTCTGCCAGAGCGGTCATCTGGCTGCGGTTCTCGTCCGACATGCGTGTCATGACGTATGGCTCGACGGCACTCTTGTAGGGGCATGCTGCGGGTCGGAACACCTCGGTCTTGACGCCGAGACGATCCAGCAGCGAGCGGAAGAAGGGTACGGTAAACGATATGCCGCGCCAGTCGATTTCGCCCTGCGGCTGTACGTATATGCGATCCGCCGCCGAGGCGAGGTAGTATTGCCCCTGCGTATAGGAGTCGGCGTATGCCACGACGAACTTACCCGAGAGTTTGAATCTCTCCACGGCGGCGCGCAGCTCCTCCACGACGGCCGCCGAGGC
>OFGF01001143.1_pt1 | contig 18106 bp, 15 predicted proteins | sample 1521711 | NCBI WGS metagenome assembly OFGF01 (sample SAMEA3504092, study PRJEB24116) | mouse gut metagenome | biome: mouse gut; feature: mouse-associated habitat; material: faeces | place: Denmark | collected 2011 | reverse complement strand
CCGCCGCAGGCTTTGTCTGTCTGGCTCTGTCTGTGATAGCGTCCGCGCGTTCTCCAAATATTCCCGCCCTTCCTCTGTTTTGTTCATTTCGTGAATGAACGCATCCCGCCTATACTGCAAATAATCTATGTATTCCAGTTCTTCGATCTCATTCACATTCAGCCCCGTATATACGTGTACCAAATGTTCCCAGTATGTCGGTATGTCATAAAATCCCGTCTCGTCTGTCGGGTAGAAGGGCAGTTCTAGTTTGGGTTTAACGCTTCGCCATTTGCGAATTTTGTGTACTGGGAAAGAAACTCTTTTATTTCCTCTATTGAAAACTGTTCATCTACCCAGTCCACCGTTATTTTTTCGCCTTTCAGATTGTTGGAAAGAACCTGTGCTGTCAGTTCGTATAATTCGTCTATAATCTCCCTGTCTGCTTCGTTCTTTTCCGCTGCTGTCTGCGCTTCGCCTTTTTTCTCCACAATTTCCTGCATATCTATTAACGCGTGGAATACACGCTTTTTAGGCATACCGACATGGATCACTTTTTCAAATTCCACTATCTTTCCGTTTTCCTCGCGCTCGTCGTCGAATGTCAAAACCATGTAATTTCTTTTTGCTTTCTGAAAATTTACTTTAAAATTCATATTTTTACTTTCCTTCCGTTTCTTTGTAATGTGCTGAGGCTGGAAATGCCAGCCCCGCGTTTATCTGTTATTCTGTGCCGCCCTGCTCTGTGCCGCTGCCGCCGCCTCCGCGGCAGCTTTTTGGCGCGCCCCATGAAGCTTTGCCTTCTCCACCCAGCACATATGCTCCACAGGTTCAAACAGTGACTTGATGGCGTGAAAGGTTCTTTTAAGCAGCTTTTCGTCTTTGTTGCGGAATATGTCCCTGAAGCGCTTTTTTCGTATGGCGTTTCGTTCTTTGGCATCCTGCTCAAACATGTAGGCGACAAAATCAAAAGGCGACACATAATTTTCCATGCGCATAATTTTCAGGAGCTTTATATGATATTCATCGTAAGCCTCCTCCAGAATCTGTGGATTGTAGTCAGGGCCGTCTTTGCCGTGCTTGATCAGAATGAGGCGAAATTGATGTTTTAAGTCTGCTTCGTTGTCTGCATCAAAATAAGACATAAATCCTCCTTTTAGTGGTACTCGCTGATGGTACAGGCACATCGTTATTAGGACTCAATGACGACGTCGAAAATTAGTATAGCACATTTATTTTCAGAAGTCTACATATTTTCTTCTATAGATTATAATTTATTACGGCAAATTTTTTTCTGAAAAAAATGTAAAATGTACTTGATTAATGGAATGGGCTGTGCTATAATATCTTTTGTTGGCAGTGATTGCTGTTGATGAGAGTTGCCGTCGATGACAGCGTTGATGGGACTGAAAGTAAAGGGGAATAGTACAATGGTAGTGCGGCGGTCTCCAAAACCGTTGATGGGAGTTCGATCCTCTCTTCCCCTGTTGGGAAAAATCCTCAGAATCCTTCATTTATTAGGTTTCTGAGGATTTTCTTTTTTGAAAATTCAAAAGGTAGTCAAAAATTCCAAAATAAATTTTATCAGTGAACGATGGCTGGATGAAAAGATGAAAGAATAAACACTGTATTTTCTAAGTTGGCAACAGGCACATAACTCATAGGCAGAATGAAAGGCATGTTCAGCAGAGCACATGCCTTTTTTTCGGGTAATGAAATGGAGAAGCCTGCTGCGGGCTATGAATCCAGTTTCCGGAAATCAATCCATAAATCATCATAAATATTGACTTTGATGTTATCGGCAAAAGAGTAGATAGCAGGAGCAGAATCATGTTCCATGTCGTAAACTAGAATGGTCTGCTTCATAGGATCTACAATCCAATATTCCCTCACATTAGCAGAGCGGTATAGGGATAATTTTGTATAATAATCCATACGCCTGCTGCCTGGAGAAACGATTTCTATAATCCAGTCAGGAGCGCCGATGCATCCGCGGTCATTTAGTTTATTCTTATCACAGACTACGGAGATATCCGGTTCCAGATATTTGGATTCATCTGCAAAAAGGAAAACAGCAAAAGGGGCAGGAAAGACTTCGCATGCTCCTATCTTTGATCGAATGTGATTTCCTATCTCCAGATGCAGAAAAGACAAGATTCTTTGGTGTTTGGTGCTGGGGGGTGCCATATAGTATATCTGGCCGTCAATCAGTTCAGCCCTGCTGCCATCTGGCAGGCTATAGATATCGTCGATGGTATAGGATTTCTCTTGCGCCAATTCTGGCTTCATAGTAACACTTCCTTTCTTGGTTATTGTATTCGGATGGGTGATTTGTATTCAAAACCCACTCTGATATTTGAATAGCGGTTACGATGCCATCCGTTAGGTAGATATAGCCTTGGGCGTATACCCACTGCTCCTTGGTATGCAATGCAGTTTCGGCAATTTTAGAATAACATAAAAATGACGCACACGCAATTACGAAAGGAGTGGGCAAGCCGCTGGCCAGCGCGAGGTACGTACCGGCTCCCTGGAAAAAATGAATGAGAATGAAGTCTTGAAGTATGCCATTGAAAATGGTATAATCAATATGCGGGTGGATCCTGAAAAGGGTCCGCCTGTTTGCTGTATGGCTGTTTCACATAGTTTTCGGATAAACCTCAGGATCAGAGTTTTAAACAATTTTTATTTTAGGAGAGAAGGGGGTAGAGGGTAGAAATGGGAGTGGAAGCAGAATCAGAGAAAAAAGAACAAGAGAAAAAAGAAAATCTGGAAAAGGCTTTGGGAATTCTGCATGAATATGTGCGCGGCATGGCAAAACAGGCAGGGGAGAGCGAAGCATATGGAGAGGGGCTCTGGCAGGGCATTCGGCAGTCCGGAGGGCTGCTGCAGGAACTGGCCTACTATCACGACTACGGAAGATTTCTGTGCAGGTATCAGGTGGAGGGGTATACCCTTGCGGATGTGCTTGTGTGGCAGGTGGATCACTTTAAGCTGTACATGGACCGGCCCGGGGAGATGAACCGCTACAGGCAGCAGAGACTGCTGCTGGCGGCCTTTGACACTCTGCTGGAGATGGAGAAGGAACCGGGGCCGTTTCTGGAGAAAATGCGCTGTGAGACAGGTCAGGACAGGCTGCAGGCGTGAGACTTTGCCTAAAAGGATATTTTTGTGAAAAAAGGAGACAATACCGGTCTCCTTTTTAGCAGAAGTAAGTAAAAATGACAAAGGCACCCACAACGAATTGCGGATGCCTTCATCTATTAAAGGGGAATTCATTTGTTATTATATAGCGTATTAACCAATCTGTCAAGACTATTCTCGACAATTTTCGATTTTTATTTATAATTATTTTATACATTCATTCAGAGTTCCCTTTCTCCAGGGGCCATTATGAAAAATGTGTAAAAAAGTATTAACTTTCATTCAGAGTCCCTTTTTTGAGTTTTTTTATGGTATACTGGGAAGATAAAGGAGGAAAATATAGCCATGAGTGAAACTGATGATCTGCAGATCACGGATCTGTCGGCGGGCTTTCCGGCTTCTTTCTGCCAGGTAAAAGAGATGACCATGCTTTACTCCTGCGCCATGCGGGAGATCTGTACCAAACTGGAAAACCTCAGCCAGGAATTTGAGATAAACAAATCCAGGAATCCCATACAGCATATTACGCACCGGCTTAAGAAGAGGGAGAGTATCCGCAAGAAAATGCTGCAGCGCAATCTGCCCCTGGAATACGAAATCATGCGGGATGAAATCACCGACATTGGGGGAATCCGGGTGATCTGCTCCTATATCACGGATATTTATGCAATCGCGGATATGCTGAAACAGCAGGACGATTTATTGATAGTAAGAGAAAAGGATTATATTGCCAATCCTAAGCCAAACGGATACAGAAGTTACCATTTGATTGTAGCAATTCCCATTTTTCTCTCCTCGGACAAGCATATCATTCCGGTGGAGATACAGATGCGGACCATCGCCATGGACTTCTGGGCGAGCCTGGAGCATCAGCTCCGCTATAAGGCCGCGGCGGATGTGCCCGATGCCGTAAGGCAGCGCCTGACGAATATTGCAGAAGGAATCTTTCACGCGGATCTGGAGATGCAGCAGATCTACGAGGAGATATCCGTGCTCTGACCAGGGGGCAACAGACAGAAGGTATGGAAAGTCCAGGTAAAAAGCTAAGGCAAAAAACAAGATAGAACGTACATATGGAAATTGCATATGGAAACAGAGATAAAGTCCAGGGGCCTGTTCCAAGTCCCTGGACAGAGATTCTTTTAGATATTCTGGGTAAAGCGGCACTGGGGGAAGGCGCTGCAGCCCCAGAATTCCCCATACCTGCCCTTTCTCTTCATCAGAAGGGAACCGCACTTGGGACAGGCAGGGGCATCCTGCTTTTCCCCAAGCTCCCGCAGCTTTTCATAGCATTCCTGATTCATGGCGCAGTCTTTCAGGGCCCGGTGGGCTCCTTTGGTTTCAAGGTGAAAGTAGCCTGCCACATCTGTCAGACGATGGTGGGAGAGCTGCGGCAGGCCCGCCCTGGCCAGGTAGAGGGTATCCACATAATCGTTGTCAACCTTCCTGTTCAGGGTTTTCAGAGCTCCCTGGGTGAGGAAGAGCATGTCGAAAGTATGTATGTTATGGCCCACCAGAATATCTTTCCCTGCGAAGTCCAGGAACTGTTCCAGGGCGGCGGCAGGGGAGGGCGCTGCCTGGACCATCTGATCCGTGATGCCGTTTATGGCTGTTGCGGCAGGGGGGATGGGCCGTCCCGGATTTACCAGGGTGGAAAATTCCTCCTGGATCTTGTGTCCCCGGACTCTGATGCCGGAGATTTCAATGATTTCCTCTGTATTCGGACTCAGTCCAGTGGTTTCCAGGTCGAATACGACATAATTCTCTGCAAATAGGTTCAGTCTTCTTCCGCTTTTTTCAGCCATCTGTTGTCTCCTTTTTCCTTATCCTGAAGTTTTTCCTCATTGTAGCCCTTTTTCCATGGAATGTAAAGAACCGGGCGCATATTTTACAGAGGCTTTAAGGAGGGAATTTTTTACCAAAAAATCAGATTCTGTTTATAGAAAATGAGGTTTTTTCTGATACTATATATGTTGTAGCCAGGGGGAGCCTGTGGAAAGGGAGGGACGAAATGGGAACGGTTCTTGACTATCTGAAAAAATACGGCAAGTATACATTTGAGCAGATGCCCATGACGGAGGTGGACAGTCTGGCCCTGTGCCAGCTTTCCTACCTGAAATTTGACGGGATGGTGCCGGGGCTGCAGGAGGGAGCCCCCGGGGTGACTTTGGAGAGCCTGGCAGCCCATCCGGATTGTGAAAAACTGTTTGCGGATGTGCGCTTTGAAAAGCCCAACAGGGCGCTCTTTGAGGGAATGCTGGCGGGAAGGCGTTTCGGCGGCATGAAACTGAACTATTATGTGAATCTGGTGGAGGAAGAATTTGAGACCCAGTTTTCAGCGGTGACTTTTTTGCTGGAGGGAGGAATGCCCTATGTGGCTTTCCGGGGGACGGATGAGACCATTGTGGGCTGGAAGGAGGACTTTAACATGGCCTTTTTGTCCCCTGTGCCGGGACAGGCTTTCAGCGTAAAGTATCTGGAGGAGGCGGCGGGCAGGTTTCAGGAGCCTTTCTTCCTGGGCGGGCATTCCAAGGGAGGGAACCTGGCCGTGTACAGCGCCATGAACTGCGGTGTATCGTTTCAGGACAGAATCCTGCGGGTGTACAGCATGGATGGCCCCGGGTTCCGGCCGGAGGTTCTGGAGGAGGGAGGCTATGACCGGATCGCCGGGAAGGTGGTGAAAATCCTGCCCACCTCCTCCCTGGTGGGGATGCTTTTTGAGTCCCACATGCACTTTCAGGTGGTGAAGAGCAGGGCTTTCGGGCTGCTGCAGCACGATCCCTTTACCTGGCAGGTAAAGGCAAACCATCTGGTGAAAGCAAACGATCTGTACGAACGGCGCAGGCTTATGGACAATGACCTGAACCAGTGGATCCTTTCCCTGAATGGAGAGCAGCTGCGGACTTTTGTGGACACGCTCTACCAGGTGATCACCGCATCCCAGGCCGACAACCTGATTGACTTTACCGCTCAATGGAAGAAGAGCATAAACGGGGTTATCGCGGCGCTGAAGGAGGTGGATCAGGAGACGGTGGAGATACTCAAGGAGATGGTCCGGTCGCTGCTTGAGATCTCCAGAACCAACAGAAGGAGGCAGGCGACCGCCAGGGTGAAGGCGGTCTGGGGACGGTCCGCCCCCAGGCCTCAGAGGCAGGTCAGCCCTGGGCCAGAGCGGCAAAATAAGCCAAAACCTTCCCTCCGTTAGTGCCGGAGCGTTTTTCGTCTATCCGCTCCGGGTGCCACTGAACCCCCAGAATAGGCAGGGTGCGGTGGGCCAGGGCTTCGACACAGTTGTCCAAGGGGCACCGCTGGGATATCTCCAGATCCTCCCCCAGGCGCTCCAGGGCCTGGTGGTGGGCACTGTTGACCACAGTGGTTTCTCCGTAGAGACCCCGCAGCCAGGAGCCCCGGGGAATGGCGCTGGGATGGTACCGGTCTCCTTCCTCCCAGCCGTGCAGGGCCGTCCGCTCCGGGTCCAAATCCTGAATCAGGGTGCCGCCGAACTTGACGTTGATGATCTGGAAGCCTTTGCAGATGCCCAGCACAGGCTGTCTGGCTCTGACTGCCATATCCAGGGACTGCAGCTGGAGGATATCCAGCTCCGTATCAATATTTCGTGATCCGTGATTTGTCTCCCCGAAAAATGCGGGGGTGACGTCCCCTCCCCCCGGCAGGAGCAGGGCGTCGCAGGCGGCTGCGGTCTCCGGGTTCAGCGTGACCAGGGGCATGGCTCCCACTGACTGTACATATCTGACATAATTCAAGGTGTCGGCTTCTTTTCCTACGATAGCTATCTTCATCAATTTCTCCCAAAAACTCTCTTTAACTTATATGCGGCAGATGTGGATTTTTTTCTTGCATTTACCCCTGCATGGGGTATAATAGTCTGAGTTTTGTTCCAGGCCAGTTTTTTTGGAAGAGGGATTGTACAGGAGAGAAGTGGCAGATGGGGCTTTGGGGGCGGACGGCGCTTCCGGGGGCCTTCTGCCCAGAGAGGAGGACATATGCAGGGAAAACTGAAAGAGAAATTTATCGGGGACAGAGCTTTTTACAAAATGGTTCTGACGGTGGCGGTCCCCATTATGGTTCAAAATGGGATCACCAATTTTGTGGGGCTTCTTGACAATATCATGGTGGGCCAGGTGGGCACGGAGCAGATGTCCGGAGTGGCCATTGTCAATCAGCTGCTGATGGTATACTATCTCTGCGTTTTCGGCGGGCTTGCCGGGGCGGGGATTTTTACGGCGCAGTATTATGGACAGAAGTCTGACGAGGGAATACGGCATACTTTTCGCTATAAGGTTTGGATGGCGCTGATTCTGACGGGGGCGGCGGTGGCCGTGCTGCTGTTTGCAGGGGAGGGCCTGATCCAGACTTATCTGAGCGGAAGCAGCGACGGGGGCGATCTGGAGGCGGCCCTGCGCCATGGAAAAGAGTACCTGCGGGTGATGCTTCTGGGCCTGCCTGCGTTTATGCTGCTGCAGGTCTATGTGAGCACCCTGCGGGAGTGCGGGGAGACCATTGTGCCCATGAAGGCGGGTATTGCCGCGGTGGCGGTGAACTTGTGCCTGAATTATGTGCTGATCTACGGAAAGCTGGGCCTGCCCGCCCTGGGGGTGGTGGGCGCCGCCGTGGCCACGGTGGTGTCAAGGTATGTGGAAGCCGCTGTTGTGATCTTCTGGACCCACAGGCACCGGGAGAAAAATCCTTATATAGAGGGGGTTTACCGCACCCTGAAGGTGCCCCTGCACCTGGCGGGGAAATATTTTGTGAAGGGCGCGCCCCTTCTCATCAATGAAACCATGTGGTCCGCAGGCATGGCGGTGCTGATCCAGTGCTATTCCATCCGGGGGCTCAATGTGGTGGCGGGCTTGAACATTGCCAACACCATCAACAATGTGTTCAACGTGGTGTTTGTGGCCATGGGGGATGCGGTGGCCATTATCATCGGGCAGCTTCTGGGGGCGGGAAAAATGGAGGAGGCACGGGACACGGACAACAAGATTATCGCCTTCTCCGTGGCAAGCTGTCTGGGGGTGGCGGCGCTGATGGCTGTGATTGCGCCGCTGTTTCCCCGGATTTACAATACCAGCGACGGCGTCAAGGCTCTGGCGGTTCAGTTCATTCTGGCCCAGGCGGTCTTTATGCCCCAGGCGGCCTTTATGCATGCCACTTATTTTACCCTCCGATCCGGCGGAAGAACCATTGTCACTTTTCTGTTTGACAGCGTCTTTGTGTGGTGCGTCAGCATCCCGGTGGCCTACATGGCGAGCCGCATGACCCAGATTCCCGTGGTGGCCGTCTTCGCCATGGTTCAGGCTGCTGATCTGGTGAAGTGCGCCATAGGCTTTGTGCTGGTGAAAAAGGGGGTCTGGCTGCAGAATATTGTGGTGAAGGAATCGTAAAAATTGGGGCTTTTGAGTGATTTTCTTCTTGACATTGGGCACAAAAGAACGTATCATAAGAAGTCAGTAAGAGATAAGAGAAACACCTATAAAGGCAGAGATGGCGTACAGTAGCAGTCTGTTTTCTTGCAGAGAGGGGGAGCCGCCGGCTGAAAGCTTCCTCAAGTTCAGACAGAGCTGCGAATTTCCCGCCGGAGCCGCCTGGTGGAGCACCTGGGGAGACGCGGGGATTTGATTTTTTACGGCATGGATGCCGTGGGAAGGAATTCTCAGATATGATCCGGACAGGAAGGTACACCGGGACGCGGGCGTGCGTTATGCGCAGAGGAGTGCCGGCTGCAGCCCTATGGGATTATGGCCGGAAGCAGGGTGGTACCGCGGAGAAGTTCCGCCCCTGCAGTTTTGGAGCACAAAACTGCAGGGGCGTTTTGTGTTTCAGGTATACTTTAGAACACACAGGGAGGTAGAACTATGAAAGCCAGGCTGGAACAGATCAGGGAAAAGGCGCTCTCACAGATCAAGGGCTGTGAGACGGCTGAGAAATTAAATGAAATCCGGGTGGCGGTCCTGGGCAAGAAGGGGGAGCTGACAGATCTGCTGAAGTCCATGCGGGATCTGGCCCCTGAGGAGAGGCCCAAAGTGGGCCAGATGGTCAATGACACCAGGGCCGAGATTGAGAAGGTATTGGAAGAGACGAAGGCAAAGATGGAAAAGGCCCTGCGGGAGGCCAGAATGAAAGCGGAGGTCATCGACGTGACCCTGCCCGGCAGCAGGAGCGAGCGTGGACACAGGCATCCGGACACCATTGTCCAGGAGGAGGTGGAGCGGATCTTCGTGGGCATGGGCTATGAGGTGGTGGAAGGGCCGGAGGTGGAGAAGGATTATTACAACTTTGAAGCTCTGAACATTCCGGCGGATCACCCTGCCAAGGATGAGCAGGACACCTTCTATGTGGCCTGTGCCCCTGGGGCGGGGGACCTTCTTCTGCGCACCCAGACTTCCGGTGTCCAGGTGCACGAGATGGAGAAGGGCAGGCTTCCTATCCGGATGATCGCCCCCGGGCGGGTGTACCGCTCCGATGAGGTGGACGCCACCCATTCTCCCTGCTTCCACCAGATTGAGGGTCTGGTGATTGACAGGCATATCACCTTTGCCGACCTGAAGGGGACTCTGGCAGAGTTTGCCCGGGAACTCTTCGGGGAGAAGACAGGAGTGAAGTTCCGACCCCACCATTTCCCTTTCACGGAGCCCAGCGCGGAGATGGACGTGAGCTGTTTTAAATGCGGCGGAAGCGGCTGCCGTTTCTGCAAGGGAAGCGGATGGATTGAGATCCTGGGCTGCGGTATGGTGCACCCCCATGTGCTGGAGATGAGCGGCATAGATCCGGAGGAGTACACAGGTTTTGCCTTCGGCGTGGGACTGGAGCGCATTACGCTGCTGAAATATGAGATTGACGATATGCGCCTGCTGTATGAGAATGATATCAGGTTCCTGAAGCAGTTCTGACGGCGGGAAGTTTTGGACAAAAATTGGGAGAAAGGAATCACAGATATGAATACAGCATTATCATGGATCAAGGCCTATGTGCCGGAACTGGAATGCACGGACCAGGAATACTGTGACGCAATGACCCTGTCAGGTACCAAGGTGGAAGGCTATGAGCGCAGGGACAGGAACCTGGAGAAGATCCTGGTGGGCCAGGTCCTCTCCATCGAGAGGCATCCGGACGCGGATAAGCTCATTGTGTGCCAGGTGGACATTGGCGGGGAGACCATTCAGATTGTCACAGGCGCGCAGAATGTGACTGTGGGCTGCAAGGTGCCCGTGGTTTTGGACGGGGGAAAGGTGGCGGGAGGTCATGACGGAGGCCCCCTGCCCCAGGATGGCATTAAGATTAAGGCCGGAAAGCTCAGGGGGGTTCCCTCCAACGGCATGATGTGCTCCATTGAAGAGCTGGGCTCGGACAGAAACATGTACCCGGAGGCTCCCCAGGAGGGAATCTACATTTTCGGGGAGGATGTTCCCGTGGGGGCGGACGCGGTGGAGCTGCTGGGGCTTCACGACACGGTGTTCGAGTATGAGATCACCAGCAACAGGGTGGACTGCTACAGTGTGCTGGGCCTGGCCAGGGAGGCGGCGGCAACTTTCCGGAAGCCCTTTGCGCCCCCTGAGGTAAAAGCTGTGGGAAACCAGGAGGATGTGCACGACTATGTGAGCGTGGAAGTGCAGGATCCGGCGCTCTGCCCCAGGTACTGTGCCAGGGTCTGCAAAGACATTAAGATTGGCCCTTCCCCTGAGTGGATGCGCAGAAGGCTTGCCGCCAGCGGCATCCGGCCCATCAACAACCTGGTGGATATCACCAACTATGTCATGGAGGAGTACGGCCAGCCCATGCATGCCTTTGACCTGGACGCCATCGCCGGGCGCAGGATTGTGGTGCGCCGGGCGCAGGAGGGGGAGGAATTCCAGACTCTGGACGGGCAGATGCGCCGTATGGACGGGGATGTGCTGATGATCTGCGACGGGGAGAAGCCTGTGGGCATCGCCGGCATTATGGGCGGGGAGAACTCCAAGATCACGGATCAGGTGCACACGGTGCTGTTTGAGGCCGCCACTTTCCACGGGCCCAGTATCCGGCGCTCGGCCAAGAGGCTGGGACTTCGGACGGACTCTTCCGGCAAGTTCGAGAAGGGCCTGGAGCCTCATAACGCGGAGGAAGCTGTGAACAGAGCCTGCCAGCTCATTGAAGAGCTGGGCTGCGGCCAGGCCGTGGGGGGCATGGTGGACGTGGCCGCTCCCATGGGGGAGAGGAAGGCGCTTCCTTTCCGGCCTGAAAAATACAACAACCTTCTGGGGACGGAGATCTCCCCGGAGGATATGCTTGAGATGCTGGAGCGTCTGGAGATCGCAGTCCGGGAAGGGCAGCAGGGGGAGACTCTGCTGGAAATTCCCTATTTCCGCCAGGATTTAAACTGCGACGCGGACATTGCGGAGGAGGTGGCCAGATTCTACGGCTATGACAGGATTCCCACCACCCTTCCCGTAGGGGAGACCATGCCCGGAAAGATTTCCTATAAGCTGCGCCTGGAGCGTCTGGCCGGGGACATTGCGGAACACTGTGGATTTTCCCAGGCCATGAGCTTTTCCTTCGAGAGTCCCAAGGTGTTCGACAGACTGCTTCTGGAGGGGGAGGACGGGCTGCGCCGGACGGTAAATATCACCAATCCTCTGGGGGAGGACTACTCGGTTATGAGAACCACCACCCTCAACGGCATGCTCACAAGTCTTGGGCTGAACTACAGCCGCCGAAACAAGAACGTGCGTCTGTATGAGCTGGGGAATGTGTATCTGCCCGGGGAGCTGCCCCTGACAGAGCTGCCGGATGAGAGAATGCAGTTTACCCTGGGATTCTACGGGGAGGGCGATTTCTATACCATGAAGGGGGTTGTGGAAGAATTTTTTGCCGCAAAGGTCAGCCTGACGCTGAGTCTGCCGGAGGATATGCAGGATGCCTGCCAAAAGGCACTTATGCAGACCTGCGATGGTGCCATCTGCATAAGCGCCTTGTAACGTGATGATAGAAAAGTGGAAAAGCGAGTGCTTTAGAGCAAGTGTAGCTTGAGATTATACATGCTGTTCATGCCTGTACATCCTGCGGCTACAGGTACACCCCTTCAGGGGACACGCCGCAACAGAATTGCGCGCGCTCCGAAACAGTGGAGGGGACTTCAGCCGTTGCGTGAACGTCTTCCGGATAAAGAGAGCAGGGACGAGTTTCGTTGCACTCCATGCCGAGAACAATTTCACGTTGAAATTGTTCTAACCGAGGGCGGCCCCTTCATCCACGATCCACACCAGATCGCCAAGACGCGGGCGAACAAACTGAGCAGGGAGTTTCGGTTCCGCCAGTAAGTTGAGGGCCTGGCTGAGTACACCATGCTTTTCTTTGCCCGCCACCATAAACATACAGCAACGAGCATTATTCAGCACGGGCAGCGTCAAGGTAAGGCGATCGGCATTGCGACTGCGCACATATTGGTCGATCACAATGCGTTCCTTTTCCTTGATTCCTTGTTCACCGGGGAAAAGAGACGCCGTATGCCCATCCTCCCCCAAACCGAGAAGAATGCAATCAAAGCGAGGGAATTCACCGGGGGCGAGGCGAAAATGTTCCTTAAGCATGTTTTCATAAGCCAACGCGGCGTGAACAGGATCATCCTCGCCTTTCATCCGGTAATACCAGGTGATGGGGACATGTGAAAGCAGTTCGTGCCGGGCCATGCCATAGTTACTTTCAGGATCGTCAGGGCCGACGCAACGTTCGTCGCCCCAGTAGAGTACGATTTTTTCCCAGGGCAGGCGTTCCGCCCAATCCGATCCGGCAAGGAGCCGGAACAGAGGAAGCGGGGTTTTGCCTCCAGAAAGCGCAAGGGTAAAAATGCCACGCTGAGAAATGGCTTCTTCACAGCAGGCAGTCAGATAATGAGCGGCTCGTTCCGCCATGGCGGCGGGATCTTTATGAATATGCAGAGTCAAATGGATGGAACGGCTGCGTGACATGCGCCTCTCCTCGTTATGTTGTGAAGATGATACGCGAGTATGTTGCCACAGTGACGGCGGGAAGAAAAGCCTTTTATGGGTGTGCCGGCGGCGTTGTCTTTTGCCCGGCCCGTTTAAGCCAGCGCGGATCGTTGGAATACATGGTTCCGTCGTCAAGCATCACATAGAGGGGAACAACCCGGCAATGGAGCTTTCCCGCCGCGCTGAGACGGATGAAGTCCTCCTCTTCCAGATCCATTGTCCAGGATCTGCGCAATTCATTACCTTGTAGCAGTTTTCCGCTTTCGCTCAGGCGTGGGCAAGCCAAAATGGTTCCGGAATCATCGGTCAAGGGAAATTCCATCCCCCAGCTCTCCATAATTTCCGGCCCGGGATTGGGCGCGCTGGTCAAGCTCAGAACCAGGACAGGATGCCCGCCGCTGATTCGCATGGGACCGGCTGTACACACGGCATCAGGGAGATAATGCGCCATTTGGCGAAGATGCCGCGCCTGTTCGCCTTCAAGCAAACGGTCAAGCCTTTGCTGCTCTTGTTTCAGCGCGGCAAGATAGGTAGACAGAAGCTCGCGGGCGTTGAGGATTCCCACCACATTCCAGCGATCGCCCGATCGCCCGATCGCAAGGCTGAGTTTAATTTCTTCCTTGCTGGAAGGGTGCTGAAAACTGCTCTCCGCCACAGCCAACTGCGCGTTGGCTTTATGAAGGGAAAACGGTTTTTTCTCCAGCTGGCGGAAGAAGTCTTCCGGCAGGATGGGCAGAAGGCAGGCTTGAGTGAAGTCTGGAGCAGGGGCATCAAGTAAAAGAGCATTCAGAAGGGCACGCATTTGCAGGGCAAGGCTACGTGGCTCCTGTGACCGGAAATCATCAGGGATGATATCCATCAATTTGAGCACGAAATCATCACTGACTTCGGAGGGGAATACCGTTGCAAAAAGTTTCTCGTTTTTGGTCAGGATCGCTTCATTCAGTTGCTCTACAGCGTAGGCAGGGGATTTCAGGTGGTCGGCATGCCGTTTCCAGAAATAGCCTCCCGTAGCAAGCGAGGCGCAAACGAGCAAAAAAGCGGCCCCCAGAAGAACACGCCCTTTACGACTTTCAGGAAGCAGCATAAAACGCGGCATTTCCAACCCCATACCTATTTACTCATGCCGTTCAGAAAATCTTTGTTACTTTTTGAACCGCGCATCTTGTCAAGCAGAAATTCCATGCTGTCAATGGGTGACATAGGAGCTAGAATCTTGCGCAGTATCCAAACCCGGTTGAGGACATCATCAGGAAGCAGTAAATCTTCCTTGCGTGTTCCGGTTCGATTAATGTCAATGGCGGGGAAGACGCGTTTTTCAGAAAGATGGCGATCCAGGTAGATCTCCATATTGCCGGTTCCCTTGAATTCTTCGAAAATCACCTCGTCCATGCGGGAGTTGGTGTCGATAAGGGCTGAAGCGATAATAGTCAGACTGCCGCCGCCTTCAATATTGCGGGCAGCGCCAAAAAAACGCTTGGGCCGCTGAAGGGCATTGGCATCCAGGCCTCCGGAAAGTACCCGCCCGGAAGACGGGGTCACGGCATTATACGCTCGCCCGAGGCGTGTGATGGAATCGAGAATGATAACCACATCGCGCTTGCGTTCCACCAGACGTTTGGCTTTTTCCAACACCATTTCACAGACCTGGACATGGCGGTGGGGCGGCTCATCAAAGGTGGAACTGATTACTTCGGCATTTTTTACCGTGCGCTCCATGTCAGTCACTTCTTCCGGGCGTTCATCAATGAGCAGAACGATCAGATAGACTTCCGGGTAATTGGCGCTGATGGCATTGGCAATGGTCTGGAGCAGAACGGTTTTGCCTGTGCGGGGCGGTGCGACGATAAGTGCGCGCTGGCCGCGCCCGATGGGGGCCATAAGATCTATGATGCGCGACGCCATATTTTTGGAGTCCGTCTCCATGCGCATCTGCTGATCGGGATAAATAGGGGTAAGGTTGTCAAAAAGTACCAGATGGCGAGCCAATTCCGGCTCTTCAAAGCCGATTTCGTTGACTCGAACCAAAGCGAAATAACGTTCACCTTCTCGGGGGGGACGTACCTGTCCTGAAACGCAATCCCCTTTACGCAGGTGGTAACGACGAATCTGGGACGGAGAAACATACACGTCATCAGGGCCGGGCATATAACTGCTGAGCGGAGATCGAAGAAAACCGTATCCATCAGGGAGGATTTCCAGCACGCCATCACTGTGAATAGCCCCGTTTTGTGAAGCGCAGGCCTGTAGAATGGCAAAAATAAGTTCCTGCTTGCGCAGCGAGCTGGCGGTTTCAACTTGGTATTGTTCTGCAAGCTCCATCAGATCTGACATGCTTCGGGTTTTGAGATCCGTCAGATTGAGGATGCTTTCGGGCGCGCCAGCGGCAGGCGCATCGGCAGGATTTGCGGGGGACTTTCTTTTCCGCTGAATGGGCATAGGTACCACCGTGTTTGAACCGGGGAAGGGGGCGCGGGGATGCGACACGCTCAACGCGCGTGACAGGCCGCAGGAAATCGCCGAAGATGCGCTTTAGAGAACGCAAGTATAAAGAATGCTTCAATCCACAGTCAGCTTCATCCGGCAACTAACTCCGTCACAGGCGAAATAAGAGCCATACGGATTCTCCCCTCGAGGGGGAAGACATTCAGGCCATGAAGGAAACTTTGATGGAACTGTCAGAAACGACTTTTGATTTATACTCGAAGTTTTTCAGTATGGCAAGAGGAGTTCTCACAGGCAACAGGGCAAAATCACGCAAGAGTCCCACCCTCCAGTATTCCAGATTTTCGGATGAGATCGAAGGCAAATTCCGGGAACATGAGCGCTTTGCGCGCTGTTGATTTCAGGGTTTTCTTATCCGCTTTGACAGATCGCAGCAGATTCAGGCACACTTTACGAATCGTCGTAAAATTGCTGGCCAGGTGGTCTTTTCGCGATCTGTTTGCGTCTTCATCAAAAACCACATCAAGGACATAATGCAGTTTGTTTTCAATTGCCCAATGGGCGCGTATTGTTCCTCCATGCTTGCGGGCATTCAGCCCCTGGCTGGTGATGTAATACCTAATTTCCTGAGTTTGCTCGCTATTTCTCCAGACAACCGAATTAACCCGCACCACGCATTTTATCCCGGAGAATTTTTTCAATTCTTCGAGAGGGTAAACCGTCAAATCCAGGCTGATAACCGAACGATCTTCTATTCTTCCGTGTCCCTTGTCATGGTCACGCCAGACATCCACGCCATTCTGAATATTATTTTTTTTAATATATTCAAACAGTTCCACAACTTCCTGGAAGGCTCGCGGCTGGTTAAGCTTGAGTGCAATCATATAATCAGCCTTCTTTTTCCGGATGGATTTTACAATTTTCGTCTGGCACCCCATAGCGTCTATAGTGACGGTTGCCCCTTTCATATCAATAGAATCGATGACCTCTGGCAGCATTGTGATTTCAGATTCTTTTTTTTCTCCAATAATCTGCCGGAGAACGGTGTGGTGTTCGGTCACAAATGCGTTCAGGCAATGGATGGCATCGCGTCCGTTTATCCTGTCTTGTGAGCCCCTTACGGTTTTTCCATCAAGAGCGATAATTTTCCCTTTCAAATCCGGGCAGTGTGAATCTGCCATTTTATTGAGCAGACTGATAAGGTATTTGCTATCAATTTTGCTCATTACCCTTCGGAAAGTACACACGGAAGGCACCCCATTTTTAAGCGTAAGGAATTTTTTTAATTCAACTTCCCTTGCTTCACAAATCTCTTGAATATCAAGCCATGTAACTGCTCCACAAAGAAGTCCGTAAAGTGACATGATTATGATTTCTGCAAGATTATGGAGTTTTCCTTTATCAGCTCTGTGGTCAGGAATAGTCCCTAAAATAGCCAGTAAACCTTCCATGACGCCTCCTGATATGCAATATCAGGAGGTTAGCATATAATTTACTGGATTAAAATATTTTTTTGAGCAAAAAAGTCATTTTTTTTCATGATTTTGCCCTGGGAAGAGGGCCAAAGCGGACGGGAACTGACCGCCCAATCTGTCGGGGGAGGATTCCGGCAAGGCTTGCGTTACCGGAATTTTGGCGCTATTGATGCCGGAATGTCAACGCAACGCCTCCTTTTTCTTGCGCCCGCCCAGGCTGTGACCCGCATTTTTCCGCAACTGCGTGATGCGGGATTTGAAGTTGCGCTCGCCGAAAATTTGAAAGGGGCAACCGTATTTGTCCGTAAATCCGGCCCCGGCCTGATTTTTGCGCGTCCCTCTCTGCCGGGTTTTCAGGTTGAGGATTTGTTGGCCGTGAGTGCCGACGATGCGGACTTTCCCCCGGTTATCGTGATCAGCGAACGCGGCACGGCAGATGAAGCTCGCCGCCTGATGGGGCTTGGTGCACGCGATTACTGGCTGGAACCGCTTAGTTTTGATAAAATCGTCGCCGCCGCGCGCGAACCGCGTCCTGCTGTTCCCGCTCCTTTGTGCAGCACTCTGGGCGGGCACAGGCCGGAACCGTGCACGACCGGAAAGAGAGGGAATGCGCCGCGTATTGTGGGCAACCATCCGGTCATCCGGCGGGTGATGGGATTGGCCCGTCAGGTGGCGCCGTCGCGGGCTACCGTACTGCTTTCCGGAGAATCCGGCACAGGCAAGGAAATGTTCGCCCGTACGCTCCATGCCTGGAGCGACCGCGCGGACGGGCCGTTCATCGCTGTGAACTGCGCGGCACTGCCCGAGCATCTGTTGGAAAGTGAACTCTTCGGGCATGAAAGGGGGGCGTTTACTGGTGCCATAGCACGCAAGCCGGGAAAGTTTGAACTGGCTGACGGCGGCACCATTCTGCTGGATGAAATTTCCGAAATGGAACTGGGGCTTCAAGCCAAGCTTCTGCGTGTTCTGCAGGAGAGCGAAATAGATCGTGTGGGCGGTACCGAAAGCGTTAAAGTGAACGTGCGCGTCATTGCGACAACGAACCGCAATCTGGAGAGCTGGGTCAAGGAAGGAAAG
>OFGF01001142.1_pt1 | contig 18115 bp, 20 predicted proteins | sample 1521711 | NCBI WGS metagenome assembly OFGF01 (sample SAMEA3504092, study PRJEB24116) | mouse gut metagenome | biome: mouse gut; feature: mouse-associated habitat; material: faeces | place: Denmark | collected 2011 | reverse complement strand
GCATAATGGTACTACTGGCACAAAAATACAAACTTAACAGCGTGTGCAATGCGGACAGTATTCCGCATACAGTCTGAACGGACTGCATTTCCCATATGGGTACGCACAAAAATCAATTACAAGGACAGTTTAGCACAAGATATTGATTTAGTCAAGTTATAAATACTATATATAGTGTTTTACAAATTGTAAAAATAACTTCAACCCTTCACTTCTCGAATACAAGTTACCTCAGCACAAATAAAATCTACTGCCTCACACAAAAACGAAAAGTATTCTTTTTTCGCTTAGCTATCTTTAGCCTTATGACTGCAAACGGATCCATCAAGCAAACGGATATCTGATACTAAAAGAATACTATATAAATGCTATCTGCAACATGAAACATATTCAAAAAGCATATTATTCTTCACCAATCTTAAAATAAAAATGTCGTTCTATCGACATTTTGGAGTCCAGTTTTTTTCAAGATACTCACCATAAATCGGTAATTCTACTCCACTATTCCTTCTATAAATTTCATTCAACTCGCCCAAAACAATCAAAAGCTCTTCTGTATCATTATCCATAATTTCATCCTTATACATCCAATCAATCCTATCAATCAGTATCTGAAATAATTGTTTATACTTTTTTTCTGAAAACAACAAATTATCACGAACACCTTTCATTGAATCTACAATATAGGCTTCATTGGCCTTTCTTATCTGATGTCCTTTTCGATAACAATGCAGAATTACCGGGAGAACATGAAAATGTCCGGCCGCATCCAATGCATGCACTAAAAATGGCGGATCTTCATATCGGAAATACTCTTTAAATCGAATATGAAATCTGTCCAAAAGTTTATGACTGTACAAAAAACTCTGAAAAAAGAAATCAAATTGATAATCCTTGAAAGCAATATCTATCCCCTCTTCAGGGAGGACTCCAAACTGCCTCATAAAATCTGTATCCTGCAATACCCCGTTTTTCAATTCGTTTCTATAGCTTCCACAGATAGGGATATTGTTTTTCTTGCATGCGCAAATCATTTTTTCCAATGCGTCCCTGTCAAAAAACATATCATCTGCATCCAAAAACGCAATATATTCTCCCTGCGCATATTCAAGCCCAAGATTTCTCGCAGTTCCTGCTCCTGCATGTTCTTTTTGATAATAATATATTCGAGGATTTTTTTTTTGCAATCTCCTTAATTTTTTCAAAGCTTCCGTCTTCAGAACCATCATCTATAAGCATAATATCAATATTCTGATATGTCTGGCAATTTATGCTATTAATGCATTCTTCAATATATTTCTCTGCATTGTAGACTGGAACAATGACTGAAACCAGCCCTTCCTTATAGTTCATTTCCTTCACCTACTTTTGAATCTGCTATTTCGCTTTTAACTACATTCATCAGCAAAAGCAGTTCCTCATCTTCCAACTCTGCCTGTAATTGATATTTCTGTTCAAGCCTTAGTCTCCAATATCTTTTATAAATCTGCTTTTTAATTCCCAATTTAATCTCTTCAATCACACGATCCAATTCCTGCTCAAACCCATCAGTCTCCATTGCGCACATTTTTTTGTATGTAATAAGAAAACTCTTCACAAATAACGGCTGTTCCGAAGAAGTACAGATAGAGCCTGTCCGAAATCTCTTGTAATATCCAATATCAGTAATACATAAACATCTTTTTGCATTCATTAGTAATTGAAGCGTATATAAATTATCCTCAAATAAAATTCCCTCGTAAAAAGTAATCCCATATTCCTGTAACACTTTTCGCTTTACAATTTGAATCCAAACCGTAACATGATATTCTCCCTTTTCGCATAATTTAACCAATAAATCACGCCCACATACGACACCCTCGCTGAAATAGGTCCTTTTCGTTTCTTGAATCAGTCTTTCGTACTTAATATTCAACTGCTCATCATCACAAACTGGCTTAAAAGAAAACAACAATACATCAAGATCATTTTCTTTCATTTTTTTTAGAGCCAAGGGCAGAAATCCAACTTTTACAAAATCATCCGCATCAACAAAATATATGTACTTTCCTCTGGCATAACTCAGTCCCTTGTTTCTCGCACTGGAAAGCCCTCTATGCGGCTGCCTGATGATCGTAAAAAAATCATTCCACTCTTTATAGGTTTTTAATACCTCCCAAGTCTGATCAGAAGAACCATCATCTACACAAATAATCTCTAGAGAACAATCTCCCTGCGAAAGCAGACTGTTCAGACAATCCTCCAAATATTCCGCATCATTATAAATTGGTATTATAATTGAAATATCTGGAACTTTCCCCATTGTGCACTCGCTCTTTATTCGCATCTTTTTATTCCTTAACTGATATATTTTTTATCACTTTTTCTTGGAGTTCCTTAAGTTGTCTGACATTTTTGATTTCAACAATTTTAGTTCCATATTTCTCTTTTATCATAGCGAATCTTCTGGCGTTTCGTCCTGAAATCACTACATGAAAAATAAGCTTCATGCTTGGAAATGAAAATTCCTCTTTTCTTTTCCATGCACGACTAAGTCGTTCGAAATATCTCAAAACTGTTTGATAGAGGCATTTGCATCTATTAATATTTAAAAAAATAATCAAATCTGCTGACGCAATTCGCTCCTCCAAAAATAAATAGGAATAGTTGCCATCAATAATCCAACTATCGTTCTCCTCTAAAAACCGACTTATAATTTCCCTGTCTTCTGATTTCGCTCTCTCGTATTTTCCCTCAATCCAATGAATGTCATCCAAACTGAGAAGCTTTATATGATAAATTGATTCCAACCATCGGGCTAACGTCGACTTCCCACCACCGGAATATCCTATAATCTGTATTTTCACTTTTTTCCTCACGCATTCCCCACTGTATTTATTTAGCAGGAAAATGGATGCTTTATTTTATATATAAAATTCTGCATAGAACACTCTGTTACGCATATCCTTGGAATCTCATAATTGATATCGCTTAATATTCTCTTGTTCCATGTGGAAAATGCCCTTAAGATTCCATTCTGCTTTAATATCTGAAAAGTGTCCTGATTATAATCCTTCGTTCCTCCAAATGGATAGGCAAACTGCTCAACTGCTTTCCCCGTAATCTTTTTAATTGCGTTTATCGAATCTTTTATCTCATACTCCTGATCATTATAATCTAAGCATGCTAGCGACGGATGATTCACGGTATGGGCTCCTATCGTCACTAGTTCCGACTCTGAAAGCAATTTTAATTGTTCAAAGCCTAACATTCTGAATTCCTTTCGCGGTTCATCGCTAGATGCTCCCGCCCATTCTCTAATAAAGTGCATCCAATCATCACGTCTTTTATTGTCCAAGCCCTTTAAATAATTAAATATTTGTATATTCGCTTTTTTTCTGTCCTCAACAGAAAGCGTGCTTATCTTCTCTTCGCCAATCTCTATATTTGTTTTTTCCTGTCCTCCTCTCATAATTCTACGCGAAAGCTCATTGCACCAGTCTTCCTCGTCTGATCCAAGCCTTTGGGTAGAAATAAAGAAAGTAGCTGGAATCCTCAGTTTTTCTAACAAAGGTAGAATATTTGTAACGCTGTCTTCATAGCCATCATCAAAAGAAATGGAAACCGTATGCTCACTTTCATAAGCATATGCAGTTGTAACAACGTCATAATGGTTCATCACAAATTCCATCTGCTTCATAAATGTATCCGGTGTCACCGTAATATGATTCCAGTCATTTACCCTATCATTGATTTTATGATAGCACAAAACAATCATCCCGTAATCCTTTCCTTCTCTCAACAATCCTTAATTCCTTATCATAAAGAATCCATATTTTCCGTATCTACATAATATTCCACTAATTGAGCCACAACCTCGCACCAAAATTTATCAATCTTAGCCCTTTTCAATCATTATATGTTTACATATGCATTCAGCAACTCTGGAAAAATCTTTCCCCTTATACTTTTTCTATAATTTATCAGTTCTTCTGGAATATTTATTAAAGACTGCCCACAAATAGAATTATCCGAAATACAAAACACCGCTGCACAAGACCGCCCTATCATCTGTGCCGACATCACTACAGCCGCACCTTCCATCTCTAGACATTCACATCCCATTTTTAAAAAGGTATCTATATGTCTATATTGCGAATAAATCGTTTCCACACTTATACTTTTCCCGACATGGCACACTATCCCTTGCCTAACGCATATGTCCTCCGCAATAGTCCGTATTCTATTTTGAATATCCATATTCAAAAAAATCTCTCTGCCAAAAATATCTTCAAATATATTTTCCTGCAAGTATCTGCAAAGACCATCTCCGCAGAAAATACTTTTAGGCAGAAAAATATCCCCTATCTTTATATTTTCAGATAGGGCTCCTGCCGAGCCAATAAAAAGAATCTCTTTGCAAGCCGTTGTTTTTAATGAAAGAACAACATCAGAACAGATACCAGCGCCCACCCCAGTTATAATAAAAGTAAAATATTTGTCTCCAGCTTTACAGTTCCACACTCCAACGGGCTCCGAAGATATCCATTCCCTATCTGATACGCCCACCGTTTCCGGCAACCAGCATGGCGCTAACACCACTTTTTCTTGGATATCAGAAAGAACATTCCCCAATACAAAATGAGAAATCTGTTTTTCCGTAAATCCGTATCTTTCAAATGCACTCATATCTCATCCCCTATAAACGCATATAGCACTGTTTCAATACAATCTGAATGATAATGCCGTAAAGCAAATTTGTATTCGTTACAAATATGTAAAATATACTCCATTATCCAGAACAAATCTTCTGGAGCATGATACACACTGACAGCCATTTTCGGTCTGTTCTTCTCTATCGTTTTTTTAGCCCCTTGTAAACATTCCTTCTCAGCACCCTCAATATCCAGTTTTATAAATGTCACTTTATAATCGTCACACACAGAATCCAAGGTTATACCTGGAACCATGAACTGTCCTCCTATGGAGATTCTCGCATCCCATTTTGAACCTTCTTCTGCACAAAAAGGACATATTTCATTGCAATTCCACAAAGCCTTATCATAAAAATGAATATTTGATATCTTCATTGACTGGATGGTCTGTTCACACTGTTTAACTAATAACGGGTTAGGCTCAAAAGCAAGAATCGCATCATAGCTACCACCGCACCAACGGACAAATTCTGCGGAAGTAGTCCCATCCAGACAGCCTCCGTCAATAAAAACTTCATTTTCCGAGGCTCTGAAAAAATCAAAATACTGTATTCCGCAACGCCCAACAAGGTGGTCATTCACCACAAGAACCTCATTCTCTTTATATTTGCAGATTTCATTCTTGAAAAATAAATTATCCTGACCATATGGTACAGAAAATAGGATTGCATATCCTTGTTCATTTACCAGTTTATAAGCCTTTTCACACCCATCAGCTTCATTGCACACAACCGCTGGAAATCCTACATCCTCTATCAACCTGCGATTATATTCTGCTACATCTCCTGCTCCATAAATAACCCATCCCTTTGCAGGATACAACTCCATATAAGATTCCAAATCGCGAATGACATATTTTTTTTTATTTTTACGAATAATGTTATAGAAACCAACAAGTGTTCGGTCATTCAAATAATTTTTTCTTGCATCGAAAATTACTTTACTTTCCTCATCCACACAAAGTCCCTTTAGTAAGTCATAATTATACATAGATTCACCTATTTTATTTGTTCCGCAACCGGAATAACCGGGCATTTTCCCGTTCCCCTATCACAGCGGTCACAACAAGGATAAAATTTCTTTTCATACACAAATTTCTCCAAATTGCTTTTTAACTCTTCCAAGGTTATATCATCGTTTACAATATCCACAAAATTGCCGCTCTCCGGCTGCAACCCCAAGTCAATCGAGTGCGCCGCTCTCGGACACGGATATAGCTTTCCTCTATATAAACTCATCCATTCCACAGCACATTCACGATACTGCCTAGCCAACTTCTCGTCGGACCGATTTCTTTTTTCATACTGTCCGAAATCATACCAAAGATATGTATCCGCTCCAAACTGCTTAACTGAATGGTCTATTCCTTCAGCCTCAAGCCTCTCTAATAATGCTCCCGATTTTTTATCATATGATTCATAGTGACTAATGCGAACATGATTTTTAGGATTTCGCAGTGCCTCATACAACCTAGGATTATCTGGCATAATCGTTCCGTTCGTTGGTACATATACCTTGACCACTTCTGTCCGCATATTCAGATAACGAATAACTTCATCCATATTTGGATACAAAAATGGCTCCCCTCCAATTACATTAACCCGAAACACCCGATCCACAACTGAAAAAAAACGCTCCAGTGATTTCATAATCAAATCAAGTTCCACATCCTTTGGATGCTGATATAATGGCATCAAGCTTCCGCACCCCTTGCATTTTAAATCACACCTTGTAGTCATGCACACATCAATACTTCCCACTACTAGCTCTTCCTCGCCGGTCAAAAAGTCTTCAATATTCATGTGAAAACTTGTGTTATCCCTATAATGTTCTAAAATAAATTCTTTCCCATATTTTCCCATTAATCTCACACTCCTTTTTCATATAAACCACTGTCCATCAAAATAATTTGTCCTGTCATTCTTCTTGCCGAAACGCTTCCCAAAAAGCAGGCAAGCTCCGCAACATCCTCTGGCATAATTAGGCCAAACGGCATTTTATTATTCTCACTTTTATACATATTGTCAACAGACCTACTCTTTGTCGCCAATTCATCAATAAAATGGCTCTTGACAGAAGCCGGCGCAATCGCATTGACACGAATTTTCTGGCTTAGTAATTCTTGTGCCAATAACTTAGTCAGACCATTTATTCCACTCTTGGATACGGCATATGCCGCATTCTCTTTTCTGGGAAAAAACGCCTGATCCGAGGTAATGTTTACAATTCCACAGTCTCTTTCTCCTTTATTTTCCATCATTGGAACTGCATACTTACAGCATAACATAGTACCTGTTAAATTGTTTTGAATTACAGCGTTCCAGTTACAGATATCCATTTCCATGACAGGGCTCCTTTTCCCGACAAAAAAAACTCCCGCACAATTAATTAAATAATCAATTTTTCCATATTCCACAACGATATCCTCAAAAGTGGTCTTTACCGATTCCTCGTTGCATATATCACATACTTTTAACTCAAACTCCGATGCCCTCTCATATTTATCAATTCCAACCACACAAACATTCATCTGTAAATATTTTCTGGCGACAGCCCTCCCGATTCCAGATGCCGCCCCTGTTACGACCGCCACTCTATTCATATCTGTCGTAATCCTCTCCTTCTATAATTTCCCTATCATTCTCTCTCCCATCATCTGGTATATGGATATGAAACAAAACCATCCCTCCCTCATCTGCTTTGAATTTATGCTTCGTTCCAGCTGGCACAAAAACACAGTCTCCCCTTTGCAGCTTCCTCTCTTCTCCGTTAAACCATCCTTTTCCTACCCCCTCTATCACATATGTAAATTGATTCGTCCTTCTGTGTACCACCAAAGGCGCTGAATCCGCGCTCTTCAATGTGTGAAAATATCGCCCTCGCTTAGGTTCGCTCTGCAAATCTATATAAGACTGCTTGATAAACTTGTCTATCTCCCCCATCAGTGTACCTCCTTTACTCCACATATATTGATAGACTGTCCTGATATGGAGTCCGCACCGTCCGAAAGCAGAAATCGAATACAGGAAACAATTTCTACAGGCTTAACCATCCTTCCCAGTCCATTACTGGATTTCATTCGATAATTATAATACTCTTCATCTTTGCCAGTAATCTGTGCCATAATTCTTCTATTTTTCAGACTTGTATCCGTCTCTACTCCGCCAGGACATATACTGTTGATTGTTACCCCACACTCCGAATAAAAAACCGCCATACTTTTTGTAAAACTCTCCAGCGCCGCCTTTGAAGCCGCATAATGAGGAATCACTGGCCTTGGGGATTTACTCGCAATAGACGAAATATTAATAACTCTTCCATATCCTCGTTCTTTCATTCCCTCCAGAACAGCTTGCATGAGCATTACCGGCGCATGATAATTTAGCATCGAACATTTTACCATCTCATCAACGGTCATTAAAGGAAAAACAACTGGCGTTGCTCCACCAGCATTATTTATCAAAATATCAATCTCTTGATTCTTGATATCAGCACATAATGCTTTTGTTTCTACTTCGTCAGACAGGTTACAGATGTAATTTCGGCCTTCAAAAAACCTTCTATTGACACAAATCACATCATATTCATTTTTAAATTGATTATAAATCTCATTACCAATCCCTTGTGTTGTTCCCGTAATCAACATTGTTCTTTTCATCAATTCCATACTCCCTTTGCTTGTAATATAACCGGAATTTCATCCTTCGATATCTGCATCTCAATCAATACCGGTTCGCCAAGCTCCAGACTGTATTTTAATTTTTCAATACATTGTCCGACCTCATCTACACGGAAAGCTTTGATACCAAATGCATTCGCATAACAAACATAATCAACATGATCGAGATCGGAATGAATATAATTCCCGCTCCTCATTTGTCCTACCCGAACCCTTCCCAAGGAAGAGTTGTTTATAACGAGAAAAATAATTGGTAGATGATACTTCTTCGCCACATAAATTACATTTCCGTTCATCAACATACATCCGTCCCCTGTCACCGCAATATAACGCCTTTTGCAATCAGCAAACGCCATCCCCACAGTTTCGCAGATTCCACTCCCCATGGCACGAATACCATCATCCAAAAACAAATTTTTCTTGTACCGCGGGAAAAGATTCACCGCAATTTCTAATAAATGATTACCCGCATCCGCCGTCACTGTCGTATTTTCATCCAATAATTCACGAATATCCCTGCAGAGCTTCGGTAACGCAGAATACTTAGAAAAAGATTGAAAATATAGTTCCTGCTCTTCCCTACATTTTTTTATACTTCTAAGAAGATTCAAATCTGACTGCATAAATTTCCATTCCTCATAAACGGGAAAATCTACAAGAAAATTCATGTCATACCATATAATCCTGCCATCACGCTTTCCGGATGAAAATGCATCAAGTGTATACACATATATATCCGCTTTTTCAATATCTTTCATAAACTCTTCTGAAAAATTCCGCTCCCCCATAGAAGATCCAAAAATGATTACCTCTTCAGGATTATATTTTCTTATATATGAAGACAAAATCTGGTTATACCCATATCCTACTTTTCCAAGAACCCAATCACTACCATCCATACAAGCATATGCTTTGACAGTAAAGAGCATTGGCGCATGGACATATTCCGCAAGTTTATAAATCAATGGATATGCTTCAGTTAACCAGCATCCCCAGCCCAAAATGAACAGTCTTCTTCTATCATAGTGAAACAGCTTACATAACTGTAGATACCCATCACTTTCATAAGATCCGTTTCCATTTTGCTCCGTCCATCGCTCAGTTTCCTTGTCAGGCAATTCCATCTCCTGCAAATCTACCGGTATACTTAAGTGGACTGCTCCTCTTCTATCACACAAGGCGAGTTTGAATGCCTGATATATCTTAAGCTGTGCATCATCTATTGTTTTTATTTGTACGCTATTTTTAGTAACCGATTTCATGATTTCTGTAGATTCATAACATCTGTCCCTTGTTCCCTCCTCTTGACGAAGACCACGCCCCTCACTTTTCAAGGCGATTCTACCAGATATATATATAACAGGTACAGAATCAAGATTGGCCGCTGCAATACCGCTCACGCAATTAGTTACTCCCGGCCCGCCAGTTGTAAGAACAGCAACTGGTTTCTTTGACATCTTCGCAAATCCAGTCGCAATATAAGAAGCTTCCTGCTCATGCGAACACAGCACTAATTCTGCTGATTTTATATTCTGCCAAATGGGCATAATCAAGGAACCAGGAACTCCAAAAACTTTCTCAACTCCAAATCTTCTCAAATACATATTAATGCACTCATATAGTTTCAACTCACACCCCCTACAAGACTTGAAGGATTATCCTATCAAACCAATGCGAAAAATTCCCAATTACATCATTGTCATTTATATAAAAAATCGTATTTCCCTCTTGGAGTACATATTTATGGTTTTCCATATCACCCGTACGACTTCGTCTTTCTATCATCACATTTTTACAACGGACAGTACAAGGACTTCCAACTAAAAACTTATCGACTCCCCTTCTATCCATTGCGCGAAACGGACAGACACGACCAGTTGTGATATAACTCAATGGCCAATAAAGGGAATAATGCAGACCTGCTTCCTTCAATTGCAAACCAACCTTTGGCATATCAAACTCATAACGATTAATATCATATTTTTTCAAAGCAGCCTTGTGGCTATCTGACAATATTCCCGGAGTTGTCGCATATTCCAACCCATCACCCCCATAATATTGATACAGCTCTTGCATCGAAGCTCTGGATTCATGGCTCAGCTTATCAAGAACTCTGCCCGCAATAATTCTTCCAATAGCACCTGCGTTGTACAGCAATTCCAATACCCCATAATCATTTACGACAATAGACATATCGTTCTCGTTCATCAACACATCTAAATATTCCTGAATTTTGGATATTCCATAATCCGTAACGACCGGTGTCACAAAAACAGGAAACAGCCTCTCCTCTTTGCAGATCTGAAAAAAATCCTTCATCTGACCCGTTCGAGGAATTTTGTATTCACAAAATTCACATCCAAAATACAAATATGTAAACTCCTCATTCTCAAAATTTTTTTTCTTAGTCAAATCTTTATCGTAAGTGTCTACTATGTAATGATAATTTTCCACTTTCTTCCCTCGATATTTCTCGATATCTTCCAAAAATAATGCCCATTCCATACTGCTTATACCATCATGCAAGAGTTCCTGCTCCTACACAAATCATCCTTTCCATATATACTACATACAACATTTCTCAATCCCTGCAAATCATTGTTAAACGCACACTGAATAGCCCTTCTCGCCATCTGAACCTGCCGCAATCTTTCTTCTATAGCATGTCCTCTAATCGACATTTTTACAGTTGTAATGTTCTTTATTTTTGCCAACTCTAATAACGAACAGGCTGAACATGCAAAATTCGGAGTGCAATATCCATTTCTGGCTGAATCCTCTTCACTTTTTGTCCATGCCCAATATTCTGAATCATCTATATCCGTCATCACTTCTCCTAGTATCCTATCATAATATGTGTTGATAAATTGTTCCTTACAAATAGGAGTAAATGCATGCAGACCTCTACAATAGCCATCATCATACATACATTTATTACTAAATATAAAATACTCAAATTCCATTTCAGGATGTCTTACAGCAATACATTTTATTTCTTCTGATGACATATGTCTTGGAAACACTATTTTACTGACATTCTTAAACTGACTATAGAAATCCACAGCCATCGAGTTTGTCACTTGATTTAAACAGCTTATCACAACCTTCACATCCGGAAACGTCATCTCCAACAACTTTATCATGCCCAAATCGCAACAAATAAAATATCTGATACCCATTTCATATACTTCGCGAATATACCTTTTCAAGTCCTCGTAAACATACTCTGGGTAGTACTTTGCATTTAACACTAAATATAACTTTGTATTCTTCTCCGCTGTGGCATATACCATCTTCACCACTTCCTCACCACTTAATACATTCGCTTTTATATCATTCCTATTGTTTATCGGAGTGGATAATATTTTCATAAACTCAGAGTTAGCGCCATTATACTTTTTAATCCACCACTCTGGCATGTATCCAAAAAAGAATTCAGTTCCATATATAAATGGATCTAAAATATATATATCTTTAACTCCGTTGACTGGTGACAAGATATTCATTCCTGTGCCTCCTACCTACTTGTTCTTTTAAAATAATATCTAATAAAGAAAGCATCCCCTATACATATGATATTTTGTGAGAAAAGGGTACCACGAGATGCAATACAGGCTGCCGACATATGTATCCTTAATTGCATCCTAAGAGCAAGTATCACCATTGATAAGTTTATAGAAATCCTCATCCACCGGTCTAATGTGCTCATTACTCTTCGTTAATAGCTTAAGTACATAAATTACCGCAGTTTTTCCAGAATCATTTTCTCCAATTAAGGCATTTAGTCCTTTATGAAAAGTGACCTGCAAGCTAGGAATGCCATCCATAGATTTGAATCGGCGGAAGTCATAAATTTTCAGTTTAGATATCATCATAATTTTGTTTTCACTCCCTTCCAACTACAAATTAACGATGACGGCAAAGGGTTAATTTAAAAATACAATTTTATCTTTCATCCCCACCATTGCCTTTCTTTGATTTTATAACAAGGCTGATCAGAAAATAATATTCCGCATCGAAGAATTGCCCACTACTACTTACAGGAACTTGCTCTAGCAGAATGGCAATGGCATAGCTTTTTGCAAAAAGCTGTCCACCTATAACCTCAAAGTCTTTCTTTACACTCCTTTTACCAACAGACGTAATCTTTTGCACTCTCTATAGAAAGCCAACTATTCTTCCTTATCAGAGTGGATTTGGTCAACCAGAATTATCCCAATCAGTAATGGCTAATATACCATCATTGAATTCTTCTGATTTATAATCCAGATTAATTACTCGTTTCTACCTCAAGCAGTTCGCAAAAGAGTTCGCAAGTTCCTGCTCATTAACAAGCTCCTCTTTTAAGTCTGAGATTAAATCTTTTAGAGCATCCAAAACATCGTCTACTTCATAATCAATACTATCCTCAATTCCATCAGCTGCTCCACCATCTTCGTCAAAATCAAGATAACCAACTGTAAGCTTGACATATCCTTTTGCAAGTATTTCTTTATTCGATAAAAGGGAAACTTTTATCTGTTCTTCTGAACCAGCTTCCAGTGTTCCATGAAGTTCATCGAGGGACAACGTATAAACTCTACAATTTGTTCCTAAAATACTTATGTTTTCTCCATACTCGAGACTGTCAGGAAGCTTTCGTTCCATCCTCTCGGATACCATATCAAATTTACCATCCAACCATTTCTTAATTTCATCCAGTAATTTGTCAGTGTCCTTTTCAGTAAAATCAATCGGAATGTTCTTTTCAAATAAAAGGGCAGTAAAAAATGCTTCCGCATCATCTTCTTCCATTTTACTCTTCACCTGCGCACAAATCTCATCATACAAAATTGCTAATTCTTCATAACCAGATGAAATCTCATTATACTGCTCAAATAATTTAAGTATTGTTTGCGCCATCCTCGATTCATTCAAGTCATTTTCTAACATATTGCTATATTGTGATAATGGTAAAAATCCCAATTCTTCCCTATCCATATCCTCAAGTTCTTTGTAAAAAGATTCTTGCTCATCGTTAATTTCAATTCTGCTTTTTCTTGAATCTCCTCCTAACATAATTTTGAAAGGCAACACTCTTATTTCTTCTGTTTTGCTATTAAGTTCAATTCTACAAGCAAATCTTGCATTATGCTTTTCCAAAATGTGTCTTACCTCAACCCAAACATATTCTTTTTCCTCGGAATCCCAAGGAGCATTGTCAAAATCTTTAAAATAGCAATTTACAACCACATTTCCATGAATCCATAAGGATGCTGTGATTATATCTCCATCTATGTCATCTATTGTATGAAGCTTCATACCTGACAGATAGCAATGCTCTAAATATGTCTCATCATAATCATACCCATCGGCAATACCATCCCGATCATATGATAATCCATGAACTTCAACACAGCTATCATCAATCATTCCTTTAATTGTCTGGATGATAGAATCATTATTATTCTTTATCAGTTCGAATGCAGCAATATATTCTTCTTCGTTTTTGCTTAATGTATTAAAAAGCTCTCCTAAAGAAGAAAAGAACAAGTGATTTTTACTGTTGGTACATGCCTTTTTAAAACCATTATCTTGACTAACGATTGCTACAATCTCATCGCTACCGAAGCGTCTTCTAATTTCTTCGGCAATAAATGCATCAGGAAATTCTTTTCTCTTTTTCTCGCTATTTTCAAAAGGTGGGCGAACAGCAAAATAATCTTCTAGGATTTCTTCAAGGTTTATGCTACCTGTATCAAGTCTTTCAACCTTGCAATCCTCCAAAAATTTTGCAAATACGTCTTTTGCACTTTGATGAATAGTTTTCTTATCAGGTATTTGAACATATATCCCCATCCCAATATCGGCTAAGTACTGTTCTGGAAGTATATCCAGATATTCTTGTCTTAACTTTCTTGCTTTTCCGCATACTTTGTCAACACATCGACATATATGTTTTTCTACTTCGCTTATTACAATATTGCTTAGTACGAGCTTGATTTTGCCATTTTGAACATTTTTAACAAGTAACCTCATCGTACTATCTGTACCAAAGTCGAATTTGTTTGCTTCAAATATATTAGTATCTATTGTAACGTTTAATGGATATTTTATCATCTTTTCACCATTGCAACTATCAATGATAATGCAATCAATCTCCTTCCTATGATTCCTCTACCACCATCAGCGTAGGTATTTGACCATTCAACGGATATACGAATGATTTGGCTGGTTTTTCTGATCCTGCCCTAAAGAAAATACACCAACTATCACACAACTTTAAACTCGCTAAATGCTTCGTGATCATGATGTAAATTCATAAATAATTCCCCATTCAATCAGTTTTTTTGCAGTAGAACCTGTAATGCCGGACATCACGCTGGAAAGAAGCTCCTTACTGTAATTTTGCTGTTTTGCATAGTTTTTCAGAAGAATCCCGGTTTCCGTATCAGAAAGCTCGGAATATTTTTCTCCTTGGGAAACGGCATCCAGAAACTGGAGCAGGTCGGCATTCTCCGATGTTATAGTGGTAGCAGGCCGTTTCAGCCGGACGGTCTGGGAGCCTACGGTAACGGTACGCCCCTTTGTCGATTCTTTTGACGTTACGATCTCCAGGGCTGTCGGCATCTGAGTTGTCAGACCAATCTGATTAGCAAAAGCGGCTCCGGCAAAGTATCCATAGGTTTCTGTCGTACTTTGGATATATTTGCGTACAATGACTTTCATGGGATCTAAATAACTTTTTTTCAGTAGTCGTGACGCTTTGGGGAGATAATAAATCCCCGTATCAAAACGGGCTAGATCGCCTGATTTGAGCATCCGTTTGAAATACTGGCGCAAGGCATTGTCATTAAGCCCATCCAGACGGATCTCGTTAATGAAAATCGGTTCGTTGTAACCATAGTTTTTTTCCAGATATTCCTTCAGCATACAAGTATCCACTCCTTCCCCCTATACTACTATATTTATACCAAAAAGGTCAATAGATATGTCAGGATATAGTTTGTATGTTTTTTGCAAAATTATATAGAGAGGATAACGGATTGGATACCTTTAGCTGTCTATAAATCTATATGTTTTCATTGTTCATCAAGTATTATTGTCTTGGTCGTGTCCGGCAGTTCCTCCAACTCTGGAACTGCCTATATTGCAATATGTATATCTGGCAACATCTTCATCCATCATCCACCCAAAATAATCTGGCAATTCCCTCATTGCACTTGTCTATATCATGGCCGTCTGCAATAAATTTCTGCCCTTTCATGCTTCCAAGCCTGCGTTTTGTCCCTTGCATGACAGTACTATGATCCACACTCTTATTCTTTAATTCTGACGGCAGTATAAATCTCTGTATCACATCAAGAATAAAACACAGGCTGTCATACGAAAGCCCTTCCAAAGATTGTATTATCTGATTCCGTAATGTTGACATGACAGGTGTCGAGTAGACTTTCTCGACTTACCTCCTCTCTAAATTCACTTTACAAAGTGAGAGGTTCAGTCTTACAGCCCCTCACAGAACCCATCGTGCCCAATTAAGGCAATGGGCTCTTCAATAAGCCATTGACCTAATAAGCACTTGTTACATATATTTTGGGAGTTTCCAGAGGATATATCTTTAATATATCCCTGTACTTCCTCCATGTCAGCCAATAGGATTGGTCTCTTCTTCGCTTGCTCTTCCACAGTTCCTGTCGGACATATACGAAATATTTCACCAACCCGATGTAATTCCCATAGATACCATAATACCGGTAATGCCCTGTTAGTTTTACGTTCAGGGCTTTTATCGTATCGGAGATGCTTTCGTGCATATGCTCCCATATCCACTTCTTGACTGCTTCCCTCTTCTGTTTCAGCTTCTTCTTACTTGTTCTGTGCAGCACACAGTATTTGCCCCAGTGACTGGTCGCGTTGTAGTGCGTGAAACCCAGAAAATCAAAGCTTTCCTTTGTTCCTTTGTATCTTCCAAAGGGCAGGATTCTGCTTTTGTCTTCTGCTATTTCAAGACCGAATTTCTTCAGCCTCTCTATCAGAAGCTGATAGAACTTTTGTGCTTCATTCTCGTATTGGAACAGGCATACAAAATCATCTGCATAGCGCACCATGTACATCTCCCCACGAAACTCCCGCTTCTTTACATAGTCAAACCATGTATCCAGGGTATAGTGAAGATATACATTTGCAAGCACTGGCGAAATCAGTCCACCCTGTACTGCCCCCTGTTCTGTTTCCAGCCGTTTTCCATCTTCCATAACTCCGCCTATCAGAAACCGCTTGATATATCGGATAAAGTTCTTGTCTGCTATATCATGCTCTAAGAACTTTATCATCCATTCATGGTCGATGTTGTCAAAGAATCCTTTAATATCTGCGTCTAGAATGTAATTCACTTTATCTGCCATGATATGCTTATTGACTCTCTGGACCGCATCATGACAGCTTCTGTTTGGTCGGAAGCCAAAAGAGAACTCTTTGAATTTCGGTTCGTAGACTGCTTCCAGTATCTCTTTGAAAACTCCCTGTACCACCTTGTCCTCAAACGACGGGATTCCCAGTCCCCTGAGCTTTCCGTTTCCTTTCGGAATGTACGCCCTGCGGACTGGATAAGGTCTGTAAGAAAATTTCTTCATCCGCTCTAACAGTTTCTCGATATTTTCTTCCAGATTTTCTCCGTACTCTTCCTTTGTGACTTCATCCACACCCACTGCTTTTCCTTTTGCTTGTCTCTGGTAGGATTCCGTAAGTGTTTCTTTGTTGATGAATCTCATCAACGACTGCACTCTGCCATATTCCTTTACGAGACTGGCTATTTCTGCCTTCTCTTTTTCCATAGAATGACTGCCTCCTGTGCTTTCCATGTTTTGTCGGCAAAAACGACTTATTGTCCGCCCCTTCCCTCCAGAGTCATTACTTCCTTCATCGGTACTATTGGCGAATCCGACTCCTCGACGGTCTTCGTTCCTACTCGCCATTGCCTTGGCCGATAGTCCCTACTGTCTCGTGTACAGAACCGTCCAGGTCTCCCAGGTACGCTGGATATAACAATATCAGGTATGCCGTGCTCTAGGACTCCGGTGCGTTTTCATAGTCTCGCATAGCGACTAATCCTTATTGGTGATCCGAAGAGGTAGCAGACCACCCCGCACAATCGATAATTCTAACGAAGCTCAATCACTTCACGCTTTCGCATTACGGCGTTCCTGTTCCCTGTCCTACGCTTAAACACCATTGTTAGCCTTTGGCGCTCCAAGGACTCGGTACTGGCGACTTGCTAGGTCTTACCAGACTGGATTCCCACCAGTTATATATCCAGCGCCGAACTGGCGCACACCTCCTTCTGCATAATATATAGCAGGCATTTATCTGATTAAATAGCTCCTTACTTATGCCATAGTTTTCTTCTGCTTTTTATTAAGCATAGCCAAACTAACATAATAGCATAAATGGTCACATAAAATACCTGCATTAAGAATATTACTGTAGCCCCCCTATGATCTCCTCCCACATTTTATGCGGTATTCATAGTCTCCTGTCCATTATTATTGGAAACTCATCAATGCCTTAATTGCATATCCATATGCTTCTAAATTGACTTTACGCAAATATTTTAATTTTTTCATATCTACTGTATAAAACTTTTGCGTGGAAAATTCCATAGGATCTTCGATCTTCTCATAAGGCTGTCTCTTTAACAGGCATGCGGCCATATACATGACTTTGGCAGCTCGTCCCACTGCCGTTTCCGGAGAATAGTTCT